>Ga0172379_10004272_pt1 | contig 21379 bp, 16 predicted proteins | sample GrowelOW334metaG_FD_119756 | JGI IMG/M metagenome (GOLD analysis project Ga0172379, IMG submission 119756) | Groundwater microbial communities from an aquifer near a municipal landfill in Southern Ontario, Canada - Groundwater well OW334 metaG | ecosystem: Environmental > Aquatic > Deep...
CGTACCGGCACTTTGTTTGCATTCGAAGATACCGGGATTGTTCCTGATATACTGCTACTTGCAAAAGCACTGGGTGGAGGGATGCCTCTTGGTGCCTTCATCGCATCCTCCGATATCATGCATTCTTTAACCCACCACCCGGCGTTGGGGCATATTACCACTTTTGGGGGTCATCCGGTGAGTTGTGCTGCCGGATTGGCATCCCTCCGGATCATCCTGGAGCGCAAACTCCATTTGCGGGCACTGGTTATGGAGAAGCTGGTCAGAAAAAATCTTGTTCATCATTCCATCCTGGAAATCAGGGGAAAAGGGCTGCTTTTGGCTGCCAAACTGGACTCACCCGACAGGGTTACCAGATTTTTTGATTTAAGTCTCCGGAACGGACTGCTCTTTGACTATTTTCTATTCTGCAATGACAGCATCCGGATCGCACCTCCGCTGGTCATTACTGAGCAGGAAATATTGGAGATGTGCCGGCGGATCACCGATACACTGGATCAGACAAACAGCTGATCTATTTGATTTCAAAATCAAGCAGGACCCGGCCTTCAATGTCGGCAACCAGGTGGTCCCCGGGCTTTACCGGTCCTACCCCTGCAGGAGTGCCGGTAAAAATCAGGTCCCCCATCTGAAGGGTGAAAAACCTGGAAACATAAGCAATCAGGTATTCAAAAGTGAAAATCATTTCTGAAGTATTCCCTTTCTGTACCAGCTTATCATTCAGGTTCAGGCCAAAATTCAGATGGTGGATATCCGGAAAATCTGATTTTGCAACAAAATTCCCAACCGGAGCCGAATTATCGAAAGCTTTGGCTGTTTCCCAGGGATGGCCCTTTTCCTTTGATTTCTGCTGGATATCGCGAGCGGTAAAATCAATACCAACCGTTAATTCCTCAAAATAGCGGCCTGCAAAATTCTCTGCAATATTTTTTCCCACCCGGCAAATCCTGATGACAATTTCAAGTTCATGATGAACATCCTTTGAAAAATCGGGGTAAAAAAACGGTTTGTTGCCTTTTATTAGCGCGGTGTCCGGTTTCATAAACACGATCGGCTCAACAGGCACCGGATTATTCAGCTCACGGGCATGTTCTCCGTAATTGCGACCAATACCAATGATTTTCATTATCTTGATTCTCTGAGTTTTAAATATATCCTGGTGATGATCTTTTTAGTATAGGCCGGAAAGTCCCCATCCATCATCCAGCTGTAATAAGACTTCTCGCGTGCGAATACATCAATGACTTTCTGTCCCTTGAATTTGCCAAAATTAAAAAGCTCCTCGCCAGCCTCATTATAGATGATCCGGCCGGCAAAATCGGCAAACTTGCTCCCCTGCCCGATCGATGCAAGGGATTCGACCGTCCGTCCGAGATCATTGTACCGTTCCAACTGGGATTGGAGGATTTCCCAGGTCGCCTCCACATCGGCCATCGCCGAATGGGCATTCATCAGATCCTTGCTGCAATAAAATTTGTAGGCAGCAGCCAGGTTGCGCGGCTCCTTCAGAAAGAATATGGCCTGCACATCGACGAATTTATTATCCTTCAAATCAATATCATAGCCAACCCTGGCAAATTCCTCCGCAAGCATGGGAATATCAAACTTATCCGAATTATAACCACCAAGATCGCAACCCCGTATGATCGAGGCCACTTCACCGGCAATCATTTTAAAAGTCGGAGAATCAGCAATATCGCTGTCGGAAATCCCATGGATTTTCGTGACTTCAGGAGGAATTGGCATTTCCGGATTCACACGGTAGTTCTTGGTCATCTTTTCGCCATGCTCGTTTACCTTGAGCAAGGCCAGTTCAACGATCCGGTCGGTTCCGATGTTCAGTCCGGTGGATTCGATATCCAGGAAAACAATTGGACGGGTCAGTACAATATTGATAAAAGGAAAACCGGCCTGGCTTGGATCCTGTGCATTTTTTTTTGTCATGGCAGTAAAAAAGAACCCCGCCGGGGCGGGGCTATATTCAGGTATTGATCATCATTGGCATGAGCAGCATCAGGAGAGTTTCATCCTCCGATTCCTCTTCTTTTGGCAGAAAGATCCCGGCACGGGTTGGGTCGGCGAGTTCGGCAACAACCTCTTCCCCGACAATATTACTCAGGATATCTATCAGGAAAAGCGACTTGAAACCAATCTCCATATGATCGCCGCCATACTGGCAATTCAGCTTTTCCACAGCGGAAATTGAATAATCAATATCCTGAGCCGATACCACCAGTTGGTTGGAATTGAGTTGAAGCTTCACCAGGTTGCTGGCCTGATTGGAGTAAACGGAAACCCTCCGTAGGGTATTCAGAAAAAGTACCCTGTTGATAAAAACCTTGTTGGGGTTATTTTTAGGGATTACCGACTCATAAGCCGGATAGTTGCCTTCAACCAGGCGACAGATCAGTTTATATTCGGAAAGGGTAAAAATGGCATTCTTTTCATCGAAGGCCAGGTTAACCTCATTCTCTTCCCTCGGAAGAATGTTTTTCAGGAGGTTTGCAGGTTTTTTGGGAAGTATAAATGAAGATTCTTTTTCGCTCTTAATGTCTTTTCTCCTGTAACGGACCAATTTATGGGCATCCGAAGATACGAAAGTGACATGGTCCAGACGTAGTTCAATCAGAATCCCGTTCATAACGGGCCGTAATTCATCATCGGCAGTGGCAAAAAGTGTCCGGTTGATACCCTTGTTCAATGAATCGGCGGGAAATGAAACTTCGGTGATCCGGTCCTCTTTCAATCCCTGCAGAACAGGAAAGTCGATCCCCGGTTTTCCGACAATACTGAATTTCCCGTTTTCCGAAACGATATCAATTCCCAAAGAATCCAGGTTGATATCGAAAGTAAGGGGCTGTTCCGGAAATTCCTTTAACGTATCGATCAAAATTCTTGCAGGTATCGCAATAGAACCGTTGCCATCGGCATTTTCCATGGTCAGACTGGTAATCATGGTGGTTTCGAGGTCTGAAGCCGTAACCACCAAAACACTCTCATTCAATTTGAACAAAAAATTATCCAGAATCGGCAGGGTATTTTTTGTACTGATCACACGGCTAATAGCTTGAAGATGTGATAGCAGATCTGTGCTGGAAATAATAAACTTCATAATGCTTTCCTGTTTAACAATCAATTTTATTGTTTCGCCCTCTAAAATTAGTAAAAAGCGGTTGATTCAAACCTGTGCCTGAACTAAATTATAAACAACTTATTATTACCGGGCCGGGATAATGAAATTCTGCGAATTTGCGAATAACGAACCAAATACGAAATACTGGATGACAACCCATTGCTTGTCGTCTATCTGGGCCCACATGCGTTCATCATCCCATACCAAAGGTATCCCTTCATTGTCGAGTTTACCATTGCCCGGGCGCCTGTAAGCCGTTACCTTTCGGGTAACACCTTTACTGTCGTGGAGGGAAAGTGCCCGGTAAGGCCTCGCAGCCAAAAGGGAGTCCTTGATATGCCGGGAAAGGCTGTCGGCGAAAAACTCGAAATTGACCTTTTCAAATTGGCTGATATAAAAGCGGATCCCCAGGGTATCCAGGGTTCCCCCGATAGCCCGCCCACCGGGTAAGGCCAGGTCAAACTTATTGTCACCGGGACTGGCCAGGGTAAATGAAGCATCCGGATTATCCGTATTGGTTACCGATACTTCCTTGATATCATTGAAGTTATAATTGAACAGCTGGGTGGATCTCCAGGCGATTTCGTCAATAAAAAACCGTGTGGATAAATAACCTACGAAACCGGGTATATGCACAACAAACGGAACAGATGAGCCTTCCAGCATCATAAATGTCCCCATCTGGTCCTGTGTCGGTCCGCCTACGAAAATGGTCTTTAGCAGTTTCTTCCCTTGGTATACTTCCACCTTGGTATTGCGGGTGGCGAGCATCCTGACGGCATTGTCGAGCATGGAAACTGACACGGGAGATTTTACCCGGATCCGGTTAAGGGTTTTCAAGAGGACATCGATGGCATCGGCCCGTGCAACATACTTGTCATTAACCATCCAATGTTTATCTTGACGGGTAAGCGTAACGCTTTGATTATCTTTGGTTACCATGAATATCCGGTCAACCGAGGCCGTATCCTCAACAGCAAAATCCCTCAGTTCACGTTTGATGCTGCTGTTGCTGACGCGGGACACCAGAATAATGGCCAAAATCCCCAATACAATAATAATCCCGATTATAATTCCATTCTTTTTCTTCATACTATTTCGAATACTTACGTTTTCGTACTATCATGTAAATCAGCCCCATGGCTATAATGAGAAGGACCGGCAGTCCGACATTGAACAGTTGCCAGAAACCCTTCTCCTTGGTAATTTTTATCCGGTCGAGCAGCCTGACTTTCACTTCCCGGTTGCGAAGGTCCATAACACCTGAATCGTCGAGAAGATAATTGACACAGTTCAACAGAAACTCGCGGTTCCCGAAAGTAGTATTGGTAGCCTGATCAAATCCAAGCGGCTGAGTCAGGTATTTCCCGTCCTTGACAGTGACCCCATTTCGGGCGCAGTCCCCATCGGCAACCACAATCATTTTTGACGGCACTGCGCTTTTATCGTAGACTTTAAAAACAGGATTATTTATAAAATCTGCCATCAGCCTGTTCTTGTAATGACTGGTAAACTCTCCTTCCATAAGCACAGCGACGGGTAAATGCTGCAAGGAGAATTTAGACGGATCAGGCTTCTCAGCAAAAATATCAGTCGAAACCCGGATGGGTGACCTGACCACCCTGCTTTGGTCCGAAGAGGTCAGTATAACCGATTTACGGACTTTAGGATCCTCACCCACCGTATCAATGGGACTGACAAAATCAAATTTTACCGGGTTGATATTTCTTGATATCGGATTATCCGGTCTTCCCTGGATCAAAGGGAAAAAAGGGAAATACGCCAGCTTCCATTCCGGCTTTTCCGCACCTTCAGGCGCCGCATTCACCGGCATCAGCGCACATTGAAAATCCTGGATCAGGCTTGAATTTATGCGGGCTCCGTAGGAGTAGATGATATCACCCAGATTGACAGCACTGTTGATCTCCCCCATGGTTTCATTGGAGGTGGCAAGCGGAGCCAGGTTAACCTTAACCGCATCCACCAGCCAGAGCACTTTGCCTCCGCGCATGATAAACTGGTCAATGATGAATTTATCCTTTTCCGAATATTTAGTCGTTGGATCGGCGATGACAATAACCTGACAGGCATCAAGCGCATCAATTTTTTCGCCTATCTCGATCCGTTTGACGACATAAAAATCACCAATGGCACGCGCCAGCCGGGATACCTGATACTGGTCAAGCTCGCCATGACCCTCGATAAATCCCACCGTAGGAGTATTCTCACGCGACACGGTACGGATGCCGGTGATAAACTCGTATTCAAGGGTCTCTATTGATTTATTGATACTTGCATCATTGAAACTTCCGGTAACATTACCCTGAAAAAAATTGACCACCCGTTCATATTCCTGTCCGTGCTGACGGTAGGTCACCGTGGCAGCAGGAAAAACGACCTGTTGGGTCTTGCTTCCGTCGCTGTTCACCGACTGCACATTAAAATAGATCAGTCCGTCCTTTGCCAATGCATCATACACTTCCCTCCGGGTTTTCTGGTCAGGGCTTTCCGAGGGGTTGACAAATTCGAATTCAATATTCTGCTTACCGTAAAGTTTGAACTCATCGAGCAGTTCCCGTGTAGCCTTTTGCAACCTCCTGAAACCTGCCGGAAGGTTGTCATCACCCAGATAGACCTTTACATAGACAACATCCTTAAGTTCTTTTAGGTATGTTTTGGTGCCGTTTGAAACCGTGAACCGCTGTTCCTGCGTCAGATCAAAACGATAGTATAGATAATAGCCGACCAGATTAACCAGGATCACCACGATCAGGAGGAGGGCCAGTTCCAGAATATTCTGCCGTTTTACTTTTTTTTTGTCCATCTTAACCTCCTACCATTTACGGCTTTCAAGAACCACCTTCGTAAAAAGAACAAACACCGCAATAACGGAGACAAAGTAAAGAACGTCGCGAGTGTCGATCACCCCCCGGGAAAGGGAATTATAATGATAAGAGATTCCCAGGCCGGCGACAAAGTTCTCAAGCCCCCCGGAAAGTCCCAATTTTGAAATGTAACTAAATCCCAGGAAGAGAAGGAAGCAGCCGGTTACCCCCAAAATGAACGAAACAATCTGATTCTCAGTAATAGAGGAGGTAAACAGACCAATGGCCACATACACGCCGGCCAGGAAAAACAGTCCGATGAATGACCCCCAGAATCCTCCGGTATCCAGGTTACCCCTGGGACTTCCGAGCCACATGACGGAGAAAAAATAAACCAGTGTGGGAAGAATGGACAAAAGAACCAGGACAACCCCGGCCAGGTATTTTGACAGGATGATCTTCAGGTCGCTTAATGGCCGGCTCAGCAAAAGCTCAAGAGTACCGGTCCGTTTTTCATCTGAAAACAGCCGCATGGTGACTGCCGGAACCAGGAAAAGGAAAACCCAGGGAGCCAGGATAAACATAGGATCCAGCGTGGAGTACCCTGATTCCAAAACATTGAATTCTCCGGGAAACACCCAAAGAAACAGTCCGTTAAGTACCAGGAAAACGATGACCACAATGTAACCTGTCAGGGAACTGAAGAACCCATTTATCTCACGTTTCAACAAGGTTAACATAAAAGCATTTTTTTTGAGCCTCAAATGTAGGAAAAAAAAGAAACCCATCAGGGTTCGAGAGCTATATGGCATATGATTCCGGCCGCAGTTGCTGAAGCCTCATTATCACCTAGTTTATCACTTAATTCCTTATATCCGGCAGCCATCCGAATGAGGAAAGGCTGGTCATTCAAAATCCTGTCAAGACTGATTTTAAGATGGTGTGCAGTTAACCGGCCCTGTATCAGTTCATCCACGCATGCCCGGTTGAGGATCAGGTTCACAAGCGAAATATGTTTGATCCTCACGAGCAGTCTGGCAATCAGGAATGATAAAGGGGCTGTTTTATAGCAAACCACCTGCGGTGTTTCTAACAAAGCCGCCTCCAGGGTTGCCGTTCCTGAAGTGACCAGGGCGGCATCTGCGATCATTAATAACTCAAGTGTTTTCCCGTAATAAACCGGTACATCAGCCCGATCAACCACTTCACAGTAAAAATCGGTTGAAAAATGATCATGGCCAGCAATGATGAACTGATATTCAGTAAATTGATCAATCATTTGGGCCATAATGGGCAGGATTTTGGTTATCTCCTGACGGCGGCTGCCAGGTAGCAGGGCGATCACCGGCTTCCCTGGCAGATTTAATGCCGACCGGATGGCGATGACGTCCGAATTCCGGACTTTTTGCACGTAATCCCTCACCGGATTTCCAACGTAATCACACCTGACACCATAATTCTCAAGAAACTCCTTTTCAAAGGGGAGAATACAGAGCGACCGTTCGGTATAAAGGGCAAGCTTGTTAGCACGGCCAGGCATCCAGGCCCAGACTTTAGGGGTAATATAGTAGACCGACCTGATGTTTTTGGATTTGAGCCACCTGATCAATCTGAGGTTGAACCCCCCATAATCGATAGGAATCACAATATCGGGATGAAAGGAAAGAATTTCCCTTTTACAAATACGAAAATTTGCACTGATTCTCAGTGCTTTAATAATTAGTTGGGTAAAACCCATAAAAGCCATGTCGCGAATGTGGATAACCGCTTTTCCCCCCACCCTTTCCATGAGGTCACCGCCCAGGAACTTGAATTCGGCTGCTTTGTCGGTTTTCAGTATCGACTCCATGAGCATGGAGCCATGCTGATCGCCAGATGGCTCACCGGCAATCAGAAAATATTTCATCTTGTTATCCTAATTTCCACTATAAGAATCGGATACATAGCACGACAAAGGTAAAAAGGAAAGTGGCCAAAAGCACACCACGGGCTGATTTCAGATAATTCATCCGGATAAAGAGAAAGAAAAGCAGCAAATCCGGCAAAACTGCCAGTGAAATAATATGGGTCAGGATTCCAAGGTTCTGATAAACCTTAATAAAATTGATCAGGCTAAGATCGCTGTAACGTGCAAAATAATAACAGGTTAATGCGATGAGCGGAAGGATTATTCCGGCAGCGGCTCCAATCCAGATATTATTAAATTTCTCCCTTTTCATCTTTACTTTCAGAATAACCAGAGTTTCAATGTTTCAAGCGATGGATAATCAGTCACATCCACACTAACGGGCACAATAGCGCCATAATTGTGTTTGAGAGCCCATTCATCGGTATCCTCAGCCAGCGGTTCATCATTGCTGAATTCACCGGTCAGCCAGAAATAATCATGCCCCTGTGGATCCACCCGTTTCTCAAACTCCTCTTTCCATACTCCGATAGTCTGACGGCACACCCTGATCCCATTGCATTCTTCAGGTGAGATCTTAGGAAAATTCACGTTCAGGCAGGTGCCGGTCGGAAGTCCCGTTTTCAGTATTTTTTTAATGATGGTCCTCGAATATTTTACTGCAAGGCGGAAATCAGCCTCAGGAGAATGGTCATCAACAGACAAGGCAATTGAAGGAATTCCATTCATACAGGCTTCAATGGCAGCCGCCACGGTACCTGAATAAAAAAGGCTGACCGATGCATTTGACCCATGATTGATACCTGATAAAACCAGTTCGGGTTTGCGGTCGAGGACCTGATTCAAGGCAATTTTAATGCAATCTGCAGGTGTTCCTGAGCAGGCAAAGGCTGGCAGACCATTTCTCATGGTCGAATTCTTAAGCCTGATCGGATGATTTAGCGTCACGGCATGTGACATTCCCGATTGGCCGTTAAGGGGCGCAACCACTACCACCTCACCGAATTCTGCCGCCACCTCCGAAAGTTCCAGTATTCCCCTCGCCCGGTATCCGTCATCATTACAAACCAGGATTAACGGTCTATCATTCATGGTAAAAAAATTTGTGCCACAAAAATAGGAAACTAGTCCTAATTGACACTATTCAGCCGTTTCTGCTTTTGACAAACCCTGCATACCCGCAATAAACGGGGTGTGGCCATTCCAGCTTTTAAAAAATACATCGACCGGCTCAAACAATGCCATTTCAGGATCGACCGCCTTCATTTTAATTTCAATTATTTTTTTCACAATCCGTTCACTTTCTGGTGATTCAGATAAAATCACACCCAGGTAATCAATGCTGTCGGGCGATCTGTCATCCGGCATGAAATACCTGATGGAAAGGCTGACCCTCCGGAGCAATGCCCTGCTGCACACCGTTATATTGGGACTTTTCCTTATAAAGAGATCAAGGGCACGCAGGTATACCAGCCATGGATTAAGCGGTTTATGGCCGTCACAGCTATAATAATGTGTGAACGATGTAAAACATCCCTCATTGCGATCATCAGCCATATCAGGAAAGTCGTCCATCATTTGAAAAACAAGTCCGGTTTCCATGATATCATTGTTCATTTCTACGGTAAGCCTTGTTCCCGAAAACCAGCAACTGATCATTCGGGTAAAGGCAGCCTTTAACAGTGCAGGTGCATAGATATCGCGCAAACTGTATTCCTTTCCATCTTCCTTCTGCTGGTCCTCCATCTGGGCAAAATGGAGTAAATAACTTAACCTGATCAATTCTTTACGTTCCTCCGGTCCGTACAGTTCATACAATTCCCTGAGCGCCTTTTTCAAAGCTGAAACAGAAGGCTTGATATCGAGACCGTTTGGCGTTTCAAAATCGCCTCCGATCCAGTGGTTCATTAAACGTAAGACTTCATTTTTATCGACGGAAGAAAGATGATGACCTGAATCAAGGATATCATCAGCCAGAGGATACAATAATCCAAAATAAAACCCGCTTTTCAGCGCCCTGTCAATTCGTTGTTTAGCCTCCTCAAGAGGGGTATCGCTTTCAAGGTCGGTAAGGGCATACAGAAATACCCCTGATATGACCCTGAAAATTTTCCCGATTCCTCCTCTTTTCAGGATATCTGCAGGAATAACCTTGGCAGATTCCCTGATCTTCATTGGAATCCACTCATTGAGAACGGGACAGGGATCATCCCAGGGAGGTGCAATCCGGCTCGTCATTTCGGCGATTACCTCATCAAATGTGATGTCCGGTTTCGGATTCCAGGGCTTTTTCATTTTTTGCCTGTTCCTGTTCATGAACCGTCTGAGGTATTTACTATAATCATGGAATCCGACATTTTCACGTCGTTCGCGAAGAAAAAAGAATCTGATCAGCTTGAATGTCTCCTGTTCAATATCGGTTTTAAAAACCTTTAAAAGAAGGAGTCTGCGGTACTCTGAGCGCAAGGCGCCGGTCATCTGCCGTTCGCTTGCCCTGATTGCGGGTAAATCCGTAAAATTTTCTGTCAGAAAGACCCCGGCCTTATCCCTGATTTGTCTGTAATCAGCTAATGCTTCATGAAATATTGCGGGTTTCTGATCCTGATCGGTCATCTTTAAGGAATTAGGGTGAAAAGTATAAATTCCCGGTGAGCAAACAAATTCATCAAAACATACAATGATTTTTTCATCGGTATAGATTCTGAACGAAACCGGAGAGATCAACTGTAATCCGATTATATTCGCATCGGAAAAAAAATATGCGATTCGGCAACCGGTATATAGTTATTTGTCTGGCCACCATTATTGCAGGCCTTTCCATCACTGGGTGCAGCGAGGATATCCAGGTTATTCAGCCCGGTATTCCGATTCCGGTGGTTTACGCGGTTTTCGATCTTAACCAGACCACTCACTACGTCAAACTGTCCAAATCCTTTGCCGGTGAAACAGATCCTTACACCCTGGCAGCCGACCATGATCAGATATTCTATACCGAAGCTCAAGTATTTCTGTCCGATGGTTATCATGGAAACCGAATTCCCTTCAGTCTTGAAAGGGATATCCCGAGATCATCCGGTTTATTCCCTGCATTACCGAATGAGGCTTATTCCTTAAACCGCAAACTTCAGGAGGGAAACAACCGGCTGACTGTTATCCTTCCATCGGAAAAAGATACCCTTTCCGCTGATTTTGATTTTATCAAAGCCTTTAAGGTTATTAACCCCAAGGCCGGTTTCAAAAGTTTTTATTTTTACGAGGATCCGATCCTTTTTACCTGGGTTTCCGACCCGGCAGCGGGATTATATGAGATCACGCTGAACCTCAAATTCGAAGAATGGATGAAGAACGGGGAATTCAGGGTGAAGACAGCCAGCTTCAGCAGGCAGTTGAATATCGCTGATCTCGAGTATGAAATGGGACGATACAGTTATCGTTTTTATTCTGATTCCTATTTTGCGCACCTCGGAACCAGCATCCCACTGGATCAGGCGGTGGATTACCGGAAGCCGGTCGACCTGGAATTGCTTATTACTGCTGCAGATACGACACTGGCAAAATATCTCAACTGGTTTAACCTTGAAATCGACGACAAGGTGAATCCCAATGGAAATGTCAAAGGAGCGATCGGGGTGGTCGCCACAAAATACTCCATCTCATTTCCGGACCTGATCTTGTCCCCACGGTCGCAGGATTCGCTGGTCCGGGGGAGGTACACCAAAAAGCTCGACTTTATAAGCAATCCTGATTGGTAGGATAATATTAAATTTGGTCATGAATTTTATTAACGGAAAGATTTTTAGTTTTCTTGCCGGCGTGGTATTCCTGACAGGGTATTGTGGCTTAGATACCAGTGCGCAGGAAATTTCGAAAAATACTGACGCAGCGGCGATATGGGCAAAGAAGACACTGGATGGCCTGACTCTTGAAAAAAAAGTAGCACAGCTGGTTTGCACCGATATCACAGGTGTCTACCTGGCGGATGATGATCCAAGAATGCAATTCTGGTTAAAACTAGCCAGAGAATACGGAATTGGCGGATTTGTTCTGTATGGAGGCACGCCCGATCATGTTGCCCTTTTGCTGAACCGTTTGCAGCAGGCAGCCGAAATACCATTGCTCATTTCAGCTGATTTTGAAGGCGGTCCGGGCCAGCAAGTCTCCGGAGCCAGCGAATTTCCGGGTAATATGGCATTCGCCGCCACCCATGATGAAAACCTGATGTATGAAGCTGCAAAAACCATGGCGGCTGAGGGACGGGCCATGGGCATCCACCTGACCTACACTCCGGTAACCGATATTTCCATCTATCCGGATAATCCGCAGGAAAGCGTCCGTTCATTCGGAGGCGACATTGACTGGAATGGAAGGCTGCTAACAGCCTATGTAAAAGGGTATAAAGAAACCGGGATGCTTACGACTGCCAAACATTTTCCGGGAAGGGGTAATATGAAGGCATTTGCAGAGTTTCCAGGGTTTAACTATTTGGATGCCACTGCTGGTGAATTGAACCAAAATGAATTCAGAGCTTTTCAATATGCGGTTGATGCCGGGGTTGATTTCATCATGACCGAACATCTGGCGGTGCCATCAGTAACCGGTGGCTCAAAACTGCCTGCCAGTATGGAATCCAGGCTGATCAAGGGAGTTATCCGTGACCAGCTGGGATTTAAAGGTCTGATCACCACTGACGACCTCTGGTATGATTATGTTGTAGCCCGTTTTGGAGCCGAAGAGGCTGCGGTGAAGGCTTTGGAGGCTGGTCACGATATTGTGCTCAAACCCAGGGACCCGATGGCAACCATTCAGTCCATAACAAAAGCAGTCAGCCAGGGCCGGATTAAAGAAGAACAGATCAATCAATCAGTTTATAAGTTACTGTTCGATAAAGCCCGGTTGGGTCTGGATAAAAACCGGCTGGTAGATGTTGACCGTATCGGTCAGGTTGTCGGAACTTCAGCCCATCAGAAATTGATACAAACGGTAGCCGACCGGTCAGTCACCCTGCTAAGAAATACCGGCGGACTTCCGGTTAAATCGTGGGATCCTGCAAAAAGTGTTCAGATCACCGTTCAGAAAGAGGATAACCAGCCGTCAGTATTTGAATTGAATAAACGGATGAGTGCTGAATTCAAGGGAATAATCAATATCTCACTGAAACCGGGGATGAGTGATTCCGTTTACGATGGGATCAGAAAAGCGGCCGACAACGCCGATCTGGTTATTTTATCCTTTTTTGTTCAACGTGACCGTTTTGGCGATCCTGCACCCATAAAGCCGGAAATCATGGCCCTGATCAACCAAATAATCGACAAAAAAGGGGACCGGTGCATTGCTTTTTCATATGGTAATCCTCATATTATGAATAAATTACCGACCCTCCCAGTTTTTCTCACCGGATATGGTGAAACCGGATGGTACGGGAACCAGCAAGTCTATTTCGATTCTTTCATCAGAATCCTAAAAGGTGAACTGGTGCCATCGGGAAAACTGCCGGTCAAGGTGAACGACAATTATCCTGTTGGTTTTGGTCTGACCTATTAGGGGCAATCCAATTCATTTATTACCTTTTCGGCTTCTTACAACTATGCCATGAGAATCCGGAATTTTATCTTCATATCCGTTTTTTGCATTAACACAGTCTTCGTGTCCGGCCAGCAAAACGATTTTTTTAAAGATGTTCGCGACGGTCATGTTTATCCTGCAGTGATTATCGGAAAACAAGTCTGGATGGGAACGAACCTGGCCTGGCTGCCATCGGTTAACCGATTAAGCGATAGCCAGTTCGATACCCCCTGTTACTATGTTTATGCTTTTGATGCCACAGACACCACCCTGGCCTTGAAATCGGATTATTTTAGCCGTTATGGTACTCTTTACAATTATCCTGCGGCCAAATCGGCCTGTCCGCCAGGGTGGCACCTGCCAAGCGATGAAGAATGGAGGGTGCTGGAAGAATATCTAGGCATGTCAGGGAAAGAATCCGGTGCACGTGAATGGCGGGGATCGGGGAAAATAGGGTTAAAGGTTAAAGCGGTTAAAGGTTATAACAATGTGGGCGGGAGCAACGAATCGGGTTTGGGTTTGCTCCCCGGCGGATGCCGCGGGTATGGAGGCTGCGAGAGTGAAGGTTTTTGCGGATACTTCTGGACTTCATCCCCGGCAGGTGGTGACAATGCCTGGCGCAGGGGTTTTTGCGGCGACGATGACGGATCATGCCGGCAGGAGGACCGCCGGTATTTCGGATGCTCGGTCAGGTGCCTTAAAGACCAGTGAAAATCAAGAGTAAGTATATAACCCTATTAACCAGCTTATAACCATGAAAAGAATTTTTTTCCTTATTCTGATCGCCTGTTTGGTCTTTTCGGTCGATTCCTGCGATGATCGTGACTCTTCCGTTCCGGCCGGAGCAATCTTATCAGATCTGATCAGGCCAATCGATGGCCGGAGTATGCGGGCCACCTCCACCAAGACAGATGAAAACGGTAAACCTATCGCCCATAATGCCGATAATTCCAGGGTCAAGCCCGGGGAGACAAAGGTCGTTCTGGAAGCTAACGGTCCCGGCGCAGTGACCCATATGTGGTTCACTTTTCTCGGCCCTGCCCGCCATCCCTGGGCTACAAACGGTTCAGCCACGCACCAGGAGATGATGATCAGGATCTTTTATGACGGAAACCCCGTACCGGCAGTGGAAGCTCCGTTCGGCGATTTCTTTGCTAACTGTTTCGGCAAACGGAGCGAGGTGATCAGCCTGCCTGTCATCGTGGAGGACGCGGATTCTTATAATTGCTTCTGGCCGATGCCTTTTCGAAAATCAATCAGGGTTGAAATAGTAAATCAGAGTAAAGATAAGAATATCAGCCTGTTGTATTATAATATCGATTGGATTAAAAAGAACCATCTGCCAAAAGAGATCCCCTATTTTTATGCCCGGTACCGGCAGGAGTACCCGACCAAACCTGGGGATGATTATCTGATCCTGGAAACTCAGGGCAAAGGTCATTATGTAGGCACCGTATTATCGGTCAGAACCCGCAGCCCATCCTGGTTTGGCGAGGGTGACGAGAAAATATACATCGATGGTGAAAAGGATGCGTCGATCTGGGGTACCGGTACCGAGGATTATTTCCTGTCGGCCTGGGGATTGCAAAGTGGAGTGAACACGCCCTATTTTGGAACCGTCTTCTTTGACCAATGGGGAATTGTCGGCGGACACACTTCCGCATTCCGATGGCATCTCGCCGACCCCATTGTTTTTGAAAAGGGGATCAAGGTGACTATTGAACATTATGGATGGATTTCACCGGATGAAAACAAAGAACGCAGAGCCCACAGCTGGAATGAGCGGGAGGACGATTTCGCATCGGTAGCCTTCTGGTACCAGACCGGTCAACCTAGCGGGCAAACCGCCATACCACCGGCGGAGGAACGTATCCTTCCCAATCTGGATGTGATCTTCCCGGCCAGGGTCCTGATGAATACCAAATCATTTAAAAACGGTACGGCTGACATTCAAAGTGATATGGATTTTTATCTGTCCGGGCAATTGCTTTTCCGTCCATCCAATCCTGCCGCCACCATCGATATTCCCTTTACTGTTAACGAAAGGAAGCCGGCACGCCTACTCCTGAGTGTCACCAAAGCTCCTGATTACGGTATCTGGCAGGCTTATCTGAACGGGATAAAGGTAGGTGCGCCCATGAACTTATACGATGAAAAGGTTAAAGAATGGGAACACCACCTGCTTGATTTCTGGCCCGATCCGGGTAATTATACGCTGCAATTACGCCTGGTCGGAAAGGATCAGAGATCAACCGGCGATTTATTGGGTATTGAATCCGTGCGGCTTCGCGAGAGAAGGCCGAGAGTAACCGGTTTTGCCTTTGACAAGGACCGTGACTGGAAAACAAATCCTGTATTATATGAGTGAACCTGAATAGCCAAATGAAATCATTTAATTATCTGATTCTCCTGTCGATTTTCCTGATCCAGCCATGGGCGGGTAAATCCCAGACCGTCACGGTGAGTTCACTTTTGTCAGAGATGGCAGATTTAAAATCCCTGGCAGAACGGCCGTCTCCCTGGTATAAACAAAGCCAGGCCAGCAGCTACGACAGAAAAAGTCACGATGGCGGCGAATCCTGGTTCGCCAATGGAGATGTCGGACAATATGTGCGGACCGAAATTAATGAAGGCCGCAAGGAACAGGTTCTCGCTGATTTAACGGGTCCCGGTTGCGTCAGTCGTTTTTGGTCAGCTAATCCTGATCTGACCGGTGCGGTCAGGTTTTATTTTGATGGTGAGGCGCAAGCCAGGCTGAATATTCCTCTGAACCAACTCTTCTCAGGTAAAAACCGGTTATTCCCAACCGAATTTTCCTATATCAGCGGGACTGGCGGCAATCTGTATTTTCCAATACCTTATGGCAAATCACTTAAAATTACTATTGAAGATCCCTCCGGGTCCTTAAGGCTTTATTATGAAATCGGTTATCGTTCCTATGATCAGGGTACTGCCGTAGAAACAATGGATCCTTCTAAAGCAGATTTCTGGGCATCATCCCGGATCAGTGCCGGACTGGCCTTAACCCGTCCTGAAGGGATGATTCCATCCCAAGGTTCTGCATGGAGCGTGGTATCGCTCACTGTTCCACCGGGCGAATCCCGGTCAATCCCTGAAATCCGGGGAGAAAAAGCGGTATTCCGGTTTTCAGCCAAGGTGGAAAATACCGAAGAATCGGCCATTTGGACCGATCCCAAGAGGGCGCATGTGGCTCTCCGGCATTTGCTGCTGAATATTTCTTTCGACGGTGAAACCGGTGTTCGCTCACCGTTAGGTGATTTCTTTGGTTCAGGGCCCGGGATCAATCCCTATGAAAACCTTTTTTTCACGGTGGGTCAAACCGGTTGGATGACCAGCAGGCTGGTGATGCCCTTTAAAAAATCAATGCGGACTGAAATTTTCAATGCAGGAACAATCGATTATACGGTTGAATTAGTCATTGGCACTTGTTCATATGATTTTACCCCAAACAGCTACTACCTTCATGCTCAATGGGGAACGTTAACCCGCGACAGCTGGCCGCCGTTCGACATCAATTTCCTGGACTCCAAAGGGGAAGGGAAAGTCATCGGCACGGTGTATGAGGTTACCAATCCGTCCTATATATGGTGGGGAGAAGGCGACCAGAAAATTTCAATCGACGGGGAGACATTTCCCAGCAGTTTCGGAACCGGCACCGAGGATGATTATGGTTTTGCCTACGGATACAACGGATTGTTTACCAAGCCTTACCATGCTCAAACCCGTGTCGATGGCCCGGCCAGCGGTGGCCATATCAGCCTGAACAGGTGGTATGTTCTGGATGCACTCCCCTATCGCAATTCGATTTGCTTTGATCAGGAGATCTGGCATTGGATGCCCTGTAAAGCGGTGTGGTCGCATATCATTTACTGGTACGCAAAGCCCGGGTCTCCCGGACCGGTGCCAATCGACACCAACACACTCATACCTTTGGACCTAGGTATCCGGGAAAACATGCTGGAATTGATTGAAGGTGAAGCGGTCACATTTGAGGCATCAGCAGGTACAGCCAAAAATGAAAGGCTGGCAAACTGTTCAGGAGCCCGGCACCTGGTCTGGCGAAACGCCAATCCGGGTGATAGCATCCTTGTCCATTTTAATGTTCCGGTGCAAGGAGAATATCAGATCATGGTCAACCTCTGCATGTCGCCTGATAATGGAAACTACCATTTCAGGATCAACGGAACTCCATCAGATCAGGCGATTGATGCCTGGTCGGCCGGTTTATATTGGATCAGGCCTGTGTTGGGTCGCTTTCACCTTAAGGAGGGTGACAATATTCTGGAAGTGGAATTAGCAGCAGCAAATCCGAGAGCTAAACCCGGCAATCTATTGGGGTTGGATTATATCTTCCTGACCCGCATGAATTAAGAAATACCGAACATGAGTAAAACGATCCTATCGAAATCTGTCCGATTAGTGGCCTTCCTGTTGGTTGGCGGTCAGTTCCTGTGTACAGGAAAACTCAATGCCCAGGAATTTAGCCTGAAACCGCTGTTTGACGAGTATGGATTGACCATCCGCAACCAGGGCGGTCGCGGGACCTGTTCTGTATTTGCTATCGTGGGATTGATGGAATTTGAATATGCCCACCGGGCCAACCGGAAGGTGAATCTATCGGTGGAATATCTGAACTGGGCCTCTAATCAGGTCACCGGCGAAACAGAGGATGGATCTTTTTTTTCAGATGCGCTGGACGGACTTCATAAATATGGAATCTGTGAGGATTCCCTGTTTCCTTATTATGCGGCGAATTATACCAAGAAAGTTGCTCCTTCGGCCGCCGCCTTGAAGGATGGCTGGAAAAGAAGAAAAGCTGAAAATATCTGGATCAAACAGTGGGATCCAAACACCGGTATGACGGAAGACCAGATACAGCAGGTAAAAGCGCAGATCCGGTCGGGTCATCCGGTGGCTATCGGTTTTCAATGGCCAAAGGGTGAGGACCGCTTTAGAAAGTTTGAAAACGGCATGATGTCGATCCCTCCGCGCGAAGGGGTTTTCGACGGGCACAGTATTATCATGGTTGGCTATAAAGAGGATCCGGGAGCACGGGGCGGAGGGTATTTTACATTCAGAAACTCCCATGGATCTGGATATGGAGTCGAAGGGTACGGTAAAATGCCTTATGAATATCTGAGCAATTATGCAAACGATGGGGTATCGGTACGGGTGGCTGAAGAAACCGGTAAATCCATGAGCATCAGATTACAAGAACTGGATTCGACAAAAATCGTATATGACCGGGGCGCTTCGGCGGATGCCCTGAGTAAATGGCTGATCACACTCGATGGTGATGCGGTATTATTTGAAGCCTCGGCCGGATTGGGTTCAACTGCGCCAGACAGTGCCAGGGTTGAATTCCTGATTTTGGGCGACCGGGAGATCAAATGGAGAAGCGGTGTGATGAAGGGTGGTGATGAACCAAAAAAATTACGGGTGAATCTTCAGGGAATACATAAACTGGGCCTCCTGATACTCAACAAAGGAAACAGGGAAATCCCTGTTTCACCGGCTTGGATGGACGGATTGATATCGTTTCGAGGTAATGTGCCTTTTGCATCAGACAACCAGGTAATAAGGGGTCCGGAGGAGATCCTTACCCCTGCTCCTCCTGAAAAACCGCAGATCCATGCACCTAAGGTTTATGGTGTGCATCCAGGATCACCGGTACTTTACCGGATTCCCTGTACCGGACAGAGGCCTATTGAATTCAGGGCGGAAAATCTGCCACAAGGGCTGTCACTGGACCCATCATCAGGGATTATCACCGGTTCCATAGAAATTGCCGGACATTACAAAACTGTTTTAACCGCGGTGAATGATAAGGGACAGGACCAGGCGGAATTCACTTTTGTGGCTGGCCCTACCCTCGCCCTTACACCGCCAATGGGCTGGAATAGCTGGTATATCTATTATTCGAGGGTAAGTGATTCAATTATGCGCCGTGCCGCTGATAAAATGATCGAATCGGGAATGGCTGATTTTGGATATCAATATATAAACATTGATGATTGCTGGGCGATCAGACTCAACTCAATTGACCCCGTGATTGGAGGTGAACCGCGGAATCCCGACGGCAGCTTGCGGTCGAATAATAGATTTCCGGATATGAAAGCCCTGACCGGTTACATTCACGAAAAGGGACTCAAGGCAGGTATTTACGGAACTCCGGGTAACAAAACCTGCGCAGGATATACCGGTAGCTTTCAGCATGAAAGTCAGGATTTGAGAACCTTTACAGAATGGGGATTTGATTTTTTAAAATACGACTGGTGCTCCTATGGCCGGCTCATTCCGGAAAGGACCCTGGAATCCTGCAAAAAACCCTATCAGCTGATGTGGGATGAAACAATGAAAATCAATCGTGATATCGTTTTGAACCTCTGCCAGTACGGGATGGCCGATGTATGGAAATGGGGAGGATCCGTAGGCAATTGCTGGCGTACGACCGGGGATCTCGGCATACTTGAAGGATCATCCATGCCCCCTTTCTACTATATCGGGTTGAGCACCGCTGATCATTGGGAATATGCGCAACCGGGTGCCTGGAATGATCCTGACTATATCCTGATCGGCTGGTTCCGGAATGCCCTGAAGGAAGAGGAATTTGAAAAGACCAATCTGACCCCCAACGAGCAATATGCCTATATGACAATGTGGTCAATGCTCACCGCCCCTCTTATTTACAGCGGTGAGATGAGCCTGCTGGATCCTTTTACCCTGAATATCCTCTGTAACCACGAAGTCATTGGGATCAATCAGGATATTCTGGGAAAACAAGCCCGGATTATCCGAAAAACAAAGGATGAACTCATCATGGTCAAGGACCTTGACGACGGATCGAAAGCCGTGGCGTTATTTCAGGTCACCGGGGATGCTAACACAAGCAATCCTGACCTGGTCGACGAAGAAGCTGCCGGGATGTCGGGTGTAATGAAGGGTCTGAAGGATCCTTCCGAACATTTCATCTGGGATAACCAGCCCAAGCCGGCACATGTAAGTATTACCGCCGAAGAACTCGGAATAAATAAAACATTCCTGGTCAGAGATGTATGGAGACAAAAGGATATTGGAGAGTTTGACCATTCTTACACCGCAGAAGTTCCTTACCACGGAGTTGTGCTGATCCGGGTGCGGGAAAAATAATTCAAAATTTAGGCTGGCGTTTGTGAATTTCATTTTGTTTCGTATTTTTGCGAAATAAGAAATCGATGAATCTGGTCAATCGAATCAATAATTATAATCCTATGGCTATCCTTAAAATCCAGCCGGTCGGCAAACAGAAGTTATGGCTTCTGGGAGGGTTGTTGGTTGTGTGGGTAATTTTATACCACTTTTTGCAACCATTCACCAACTATTTAACAGACACTGTTTTTGGCCTGGAAAAAGGGAAGCATCTGACGGAGGCCATCCGGTTCTTCATCTTCGAACTCCCCAAGGTTCTCCTGCTGCTGGCCCTCATTGTATTCTTTGTTGGGATTCTCCGTACTTTCTTTTCACCGGAGCGCACCCGTAAAGCCCTGGCCGGAAAAAGGACTTTTACAGGTAATGTCCTGGCAGCCCTTTTAGGTATCGTTACACCTTTCTGTTCCTGCTCGGCAATTCCTCTGTTCCTGGGGTTCGTGGAAGCCGGTGTGCCGCTTGGGATCACCTTCTCATTTCTGATTGCATCCCCGATGATTAACGAGGTTGCTGTCATTCTTTTGTTCGGGATGTTCGGGTGGAAGGTAGCCATGATTTATGTACTCACAGGATTGGTGATTGCCATCACAGCCGGATGGGTGATTGGCAAATTGAAGTTGGAAAAATGGGTCGAGGAGTGGGTCTACAAAACGAAAATGGGTGCTACTTCCCTTGGTGAAGAAAGATTGAGTTTCTCAGATCGTCTGACTTCCGGTTTTGAAGCGGTAAAGGAAATTGTTGGAAAAG
>Ga0172379_10004273_pt1 | contig 21378 bp, 18 predicted proteins | sample GrowelOW334metaG_FD_119756 | JGI IMG/M metagenome (GOLD analysis project Ga0172379, IMG submission 119756) | Groundwater microbial communities from an aquifer near a municipal landfill in Southern Ontario, Canada - Groundwater well OW334 metaG | ecosystem: Environmental > Aquatic > Deep...
GGTGTATGAGCGGGATTCTGTTTTATTCGATAGGGTAGAATATTCATGGCCGCTGCTTGCTTCGCTTTTAATGGCGGCGAAAGATAACGGGAACAAGCTAAATGTCATAGATTTTGGCGGTTCTCTTGGGAGTAGTTATTTCCAAAACAAGGGCATACTGGGGCACCTTGAAAGCTTACACTGGAACATCGTTGAACAGGAAAACTTTGTGGCGTGCGGAAAAAAGAATTTTGCCGATGAGTATTTACATTTTTATAATTCTATTGAGGAGTGTTTGGCTGAACAAAAATCAACGGCCATTATTTTTTCCAGCTCCATCGAATATCTTGAAAAGCCGTATGAAATTTTAAAGGAAGCGATGAGCGGCAATTTCCAATATATCATTTTTGACAGGACCACTATTAATGACGGGGATGATGACTTTGTTACCTTGCAAAAAGTTCCTCCACAAGTTTACAGCGCCAGTTACCCGTGCTGGTTCTTGAGCGAGAAAAAACTGCGCAATTTCTTTTCGGTAAAATATGATCTTCTTGCCGATTTTGGTGCCCTTGGGGGGACGATCAAACAGCATGCCGTCAAAGGGGAATATAAAGGAATGATATTCAGGATAAAAAAATAATATGCGGATATTTTGCACATTATTCGACAAGAATTATCTCTATAAGGGGCTTACGCTTTATACTACGCTTGCGAAGCACTCGGCTGATTTTCATCTTTGGGTGTTATGCATGGACGAAACAACCTTTGCCGTATTGGACAAGATGAACTTAAAGAATGTCAGTTTGATCAGATCCAGCGAGTTTGAGAACGAGAGACTGCTGGCGGCAAAGAAGGAAAGGACTGTCGCCGAGTATTCGTGGACCTGCACCGCGAATTTATGCTGGTATCTACTGGGGAAGATCAAGGATGGCGAAACAATCACCTATCTTGATGCCGACATGGCCTTTTTTTCCGATCCGGAGGCTATTTTTCAAGAGATGGCAGATGCTTCTATCGCTATTGTCGGGCACAGGCTGGAGGGCGAGAGAAAAACCATGGAAAAATATGTCGGTAAATATAATGTTGCATGGGTCTCGTTTAAAAAAGATGAACAGGGAATGAAGGCTTCTGAATGGTGGAAAGAAAGGGTTTTGGAGTGGTGTTTTGCCCGTTTTGAGGGAGGGAAGATCGGCGACCAGCATTATTTGAACGACTGGACGGAGCGGTTCAAGAATGTGCATGTGGTCTCGCACGAGGGCGCCGATGTTGCCCCATGGAACGTGGCCAATAGGAAGATCACCGCGCGGGATGGTAAGATGTATATCGGGAGCGCAGAGCTCGTTTTTTATCACTTTCACAGTTTCACTTTGGTACACGAACATTTTTATCTTCCGGCGCCGGCTTATTATATACCAAGGAGCGCACAGCGATATATATATGATGTCTATTTCAAAGAGATGCAGCAGAATATAGCCGCTGTTTCCAAAGTTGATCCGGTATTCCACTTTGGGTTCAAGAAGAATTATTTGAAAAGCTACATTGCGCAAAAAGTATTCAGCTGCCGTTTTATCGAGTACTTCTACATTAAATATTGCCATTATAATTTAAAGAGATCACATGGTTAAAAAAATAAAGGTCAAAAACTCGGGCGTCGTGAAGCTCCAATTTTATAATGATTTTCCGGACGGGAACCTGTTTATCTGCGAGGCGAAAAAGAACATCCCGTTTGAGATAAAGCGCATTTATTTTATAAACAGTCTTTTTAACAAGGTTGCAATCCGTGGAAAGCATGCACACAAGAAATTAAAGCAGGTCATTTTCTGTATCAACGGGTCTTTTGTTCTGAATCTTGATGATGGCAAGACAAAACAAAGTATTCTGATGAATAACCCAGAATACGGAGTCAAGCTGGAAGCAAGGCTTTGGCACACCATGACCAAGTTTTCTCCGGATTGTGTTATTCTTGTTCTTGCGGCTGATTACTACAAGGAAAGCGATTATATCCGCGACTACGGAGAATTTAAAAAATATATCAAGAAGCACAAATAATAGTATGGTGCCTTTTATCGACCTAAAAAGAGAATGGAAACATTTTGAGGCAAAGTTCTTAAAGGGATTCAAGGAGTTTGGCCGGAACGGCATTTATATTCTTGGTCCCTATGTCGAGAATTTTGAGAAAGATTTCGCGCTTTATTGCGGATATAACTATGCCGTCGGAGTTTCTTCCGGCCTGTCTGCGCTTGAGGTGTCTTTGCTTGCCCATGGCGTAAAGCCGGGGGATGAGGTGATAACGGTTGCCAATAGCGCTGTTGCGACCAGTCTTGCGATATCAAATGTCGGCGCTGTTCCTGTGTTCTGTGATGTGGGCGATGATTTCTTGATCGATGCAGAAAAGATCGCCAGTCTTGTTACTTTAAAAACAAAAGCCATTCTTCCGGTGCATCTTTTTGGCAAGCCCTGCGATATGGCGCCTATCAACGCAATCGCAAAAAAACATAGCCTTGAGGTGATCGAAGATGCCTGCCAGGCGCATGGAGCGGAATTTGAGGGAGAAGGCAGGGTGAACACCAAGGCGTTCAGTTTTTATCCGACCAAGAATCTCGGGGGGCTTGGCGAGGGCGGCATGATAGTGACCAATGACGAAAAGGTGAGAGATTTTGCCTCCGCATACCGCAATTACGGCCAGAAAGGCAGGTACAATCATGAGTTGAAGGGCAATAATTACCGCCTTGATCCGCTCCAGTGCATGATGCTTGCTATTAAACTGAAAGAGCTGGATAAGTTTGTCGCTAAGCGCCGGACTATCGCCAAGAGATACTCTACATCACTTAAAAAAATAAAAGGGATCAAGATGGACGGATATAACGTCGCCAGCTCATTCCATCTTTTTGTCATCCGGGTGATTGATGGCCGCCGGGATGAACTGAAAGAATATTTAAAAAATAAAGGAGTTGATACTCTTGTGCATTATCCGACCGCTATTCATAAGCAGCCGTATTATAGAGATTCGTCTGCGGGCGTTGATCTTCCGGTCACGGATAGGCTTCAGACGGAGATCTTGTCTCTTCCATGCTACCCATTTCTGCGGCCGGACGAACAAAGATCGGTTATTAAAGAAATTATCGATTTTTTCCGCCAACATCAAAAATAAGACACGACAATGAGGTCTATTATAAAAAAAGTCATCAGGATAGCGTTCACTCCTTTCATATTGGGGGATTATTTTGCGTTCAAGAAAAAAGCTGCAGGTAAAGACCTTAGATTTCATTTGTCTCTGTCGGATGCCAATCCGAGGATCTTTGATAAGACCGCCACGACAAGGTTTGATAGGCACTACATATATCACACCGCCTGGGCTGCGCGGAAGGTCGCAGAGATCAAGCCGGAGTTCCATACGGATATTTCATCGAGCCTGTATTTTGCGGGGATCGTATCGGCATTTGTGCCGGTCAAGTTTTATGATTACCGACCGGCGGAACTTGGCTTAAGCGGTCTTTCCGCAGGACACGCCGATCTTACGGCTTTGCCGTTTGGGGATAACAGCGTGCGGTCGCTGTCGTGCATGCATACTGTTGAACATGTGGGGCTTGGGCGTTATGGCGATGCAATAGATCCCGAGGGAGATATTGCGGCGATCAAGGAATTAAAAAGAGTGCTGGCGCACGGAGGGTCGCTATTGTTTGTGGTCCCTGTGGGAAAACCGAATATCCAGTTCAACGCGCATCGCATCTATTCTTATAATATGATCCTTAAATATTTTTCTGGCCTTGAGCTGAAAGAGTTCTCGCTGATCCCAGAAAAGAAAGGGGGTATGGTTGTCAACGCAGGCAAAGAACTTGCGGATAAAGAGGAATATGGATGCGGATGTTTCTGGTTCATCAAAAAGTGATCCATTTTTTATTATGAAGAGACTTATAAAAAAAATGTTCGGCATCGGAGAAAAGAACGAGAAGGCACGCGATGCCTGGGTGAATAAAACCCTGAGCGCCTTGCCTGCGGGGCTAAAAATATTGGACGCCGGGGCGGGGGAGGGCAGGTATAAAAAACAGTGCGAGCATCTTGTGTATGTCTCCCAGGATTTTGCCCAGTACGACGGAAAGGGCGATTCAGTCGGTCTTCAGACCGGGACATGGGATCAGAGCAAGCTGGACATTGTGAGCGATATAACCGCAATACCCGTACCCGATGGGTCTTTTGACGCCATACTGTGCACGGAAGTTTTTGAGCACATACCGGACCCCGTGGATGCCATTAAAGAGTTCTCCCGGCTTCTTAAAAAAGGAGGGCATCTTATCATTACCGCACCATTTTGCAGTCTCACGCATTTTGCGCCCTATCATTATTATTCCGGATTCAATAAATATTTCTATCAAAAACAGCTTGGCGATCATGGTTTTGAGATCGACGAGATAGTGCCGAATGGCAATTATTTCGATTACGTAGCGCAGGAGCTGGCACGGCTGCCATATATGGCAAAACAGCATTCAACGGGAAATATATTTCCGTGGCACTATATTTTATGGGGGCTTACCCTTATCTCATTGAAGAAATTCTCCCGCAAGGATAAAGGATCTGCCGACCTTCTTTGTTTCGGTTTTCATGTGCGGGCCACAAAAAAAGAATTATGATACTAGTCGGACTTAATGGGGGGCTTGGCAATCAGATGTTCCAGTATGCGGCTGGCCGCAGTCTTGCGGCGCAAAGAAACGATGCGCTGAAGCTCGATATTTCGGCATTTGAGAAAAAAACGACGGACACACCGCGTAAATATGCACTTGGCGTTTTTAATATAATTGAAAATTTTGCGTCACCAGAAGAGATCGCCAGATTCAGAGCATCTTCGGCATTAGTAGAAAAAATTCCTTTTTTAAGAAAAAATGGCTATATCAAGGAGAGGCAATTTCATTTTGATGAAACGATCTTTGATGTACCGCCGGGAGATATGTATCTTGATGGCTATTGGCAGAGTGAGAAATATTTTAAGGGTAGTGAAGATATTATCCGGAAAGAATTTACCCCTAAGGGCGGGCTTGGCAAGGAAGCAAAAGAGGCAGAAGAATATATTTCTGAAGCGGGGGAAAACGCAGTAGCGCTTCATGTCCGAAGAAGCGACTACATAACTAATGCGGCTGCCTATAAATGCCACGGAGTCTGTTCTCTTGAGTATTACCAGGAGGCCATAGAATATATCGCAAAAAATCTTCAGCACCCTCATTTTTTTATTTTTTCGGATGATGTTTCCTGGGTAAAAGAGAACATAAAGATACGCTTTGGAACCAGCTTTGTTTCCAATGGGTCGCTGAAAGATTTTGAGGAACTGGTGTTGATGGGCCGCTGTTCGCACGCCATTATCGCGAACAGTTCTTTCAGCTGGTGGGGGGCTTGGCTGATACAAAATAGCAAGAAAATTGTGGTGGCTCCCAAGATGTGGTTCAGGGAAGATTCATATAATACAAAAGATCTTATTCCGGAGTCGTGGACCAAGCTTTAATTAGTCATATATGTGCGGCATCAGCGGCATTGTAGGAAAAAAATCTGAACAATATAGCAACGCCATGCATGCCATGGCGCAAGCGCTGCATCATCGCGGACCCGACGGGAGCGCTGTTTATTTTTTTGAGAATTGCGCGCTGGGGCACAACCGCTTGAGCATTGTTGATCTTGCGACCGGCGAGCAGCCCATGATCACTCCTGACAAGAATAGGGGGATAGTTTTTAACGGGGAGATATACGGATACAAAGAGATCAAGGAGGCGTTACAGAAGGAGTTTCATTTTAAGACCGCATCCGACACCGAGGTGATCCTGGCTCTCTATCAAAAATATGGCGAAAAATTGCCGGAACATCTTCCCGGGATGTTTGCTTTTGCCATTTGGGATGACGAAAAGCAGAAGCTTTTTTGCGCGCGCGACCGCTTTGGCGAAAAACCGTTCTATTATGCATGGGGCGAGGGGGGCGAGTTTATTTTTGCCTCAGAGATCAAGGCGATACTGGCTACCGGTCTTGTGAAGCCGGTTATTGACCGCGGATCGCTCGTACATTATTTGCGCCATTTGTATGTTGAGCCGGGTAAAAGCATTTACAAAAATATCTTCGTTCTGCCCCCGGCGCATTATTTGATCGCGCACAACGGCGATGTTGTGGTCGGCCGCTATTGGCAGTTGCCGGTTGTTGATGAAAAGATCGGCGTTGATGAAGCTGTAGATAAGTTCAAAATACTTTTGAAACAGGCAGTTGAAAGGCAGCTGGTGGCTGATGTGCCTGTTGGCGCCTTTTTGAGCGGGGGCCTTGATTCAACGACCATTGTTTCTCTCGCCAGCGGATTAAAGCAAGGGATCAGCACCTATTCTTTCGGGTTTGGAGATTCGATCAATGAACTGCCGTTTGCGCGGGAAGCGGCGGCAAAGTATAAGACCACCCACTTGGAATTGCAGGCCGGAGCGTTTGATCTTGCCGAGCTTTTTGTGGAAATGCAGAATATCTATGATGAGCCTTTTGCCGATTCCTCAAATATACCGACGTATCTTATCGCAAAGCTTGCCAGGGAACACACCAAAGTTGTTTTAACGGGAGACGGCGGCGACGAACTATTCGGGGGATATACCGGCTGGTATAAGCCGATCTATTATATGGCCCATGGGCGGCCATTTAGGCTGTCGGCCATCGTTGCCGATCTTTTTAATGCGATCGTGAAAAACTCTATCGAAGCAAAACGCGACCTCTATTATCGCTTTATCGGCTGGATGGGAAAGATCAGGGGGATAGACCCGATCGAATTTCATATTGCCCAGAATACTTATTTCTCCGACGGGGAGCTTAGAGATCTGCTGGGCGGCGCGGTGGATGCTGTGGGGAAAACCGGCAAAAAAACATCGCTGGATGATGTGATGCGCCATGACGCTACCCACTATATGCCGGGGGATATTCTGACCAAGATCGACCGGGCCTCTATGGCCAGCGGACTAGAGCTTCGTTCACCGTTTCTTGATATTGAATTCGCATCGTTTTGTCTCTCGTTGCCGTACCGCTTGAAAATTGACGGAAAAGAAGACAAGATCATTTTGCGCAGGGCCTTTGCCGCGCTCTGGACGGAGTCGATCAGAAAAAGAAGCAAACAGGGCTTTGGTGCGCCAGTTACAGAATGGCTCCGCCAGTCTTCATTTGTGGAGCTTAAGAAAAAATTTCTGACGGACCCCGGCGCAAGAATTTTTCAGATCATCAATTTTGATCAGTGCCAAAAAATAGCAAAAAAGAACAATTACCAAACCTGGATCATCCTTGGTTTGGCCGTTTGGCTGGAAAAACATCCCTACGATCTTGCCAAATAGAAGTTGGCGATCAAACGTATCTACTAAAAATATTGAAATGAACCAAATCCCAACACATAAATTACCATTTCCGAAAGTGAGCGTTGTGATGAGCGTATGGAATGGCGAGAAGTATCTGCGACAAGCGATCGAAAGCGTGCTTGGCCAGGCGTTTCGTGATCTTGAATTTATTATCGTGAACGACCGCTCGACCGACGGGAGCCCTACGATCATTGCCGAATGTGCAAAAAAAGATCCTCGCATTGTCGTTATCAACAATGAGAAGGATGCCGCAGAAAGCAACACTAATCTTACCAGGTCTTTGAATAGGGCGCTTGCAGCGGTACGCGGGGAATATGTTGCACGGATGGATGATGATGATGTTTCGTTGCCGGAACGATTTAATAAGCAGGTGCGGTTTCTGGATGAACATCCCGACGTTGGCCTGGTGAGCTGCTACGCGCAGGTGATAGATGAGAATGGCGACCAATTAAATGAGATAAAGCGGCCGGCGGGAGACCTTGATGATCTAAAAAGAGAGTTATTTTTCAGCAACCAGATAACGCACTCAAGTATCATGATCCGCAAAAGTGCGCTGGATGCCGTGGGAGGATATGACAAGACTATCAGGCGCGCGCAAGATTATGATCTTTATTTCCGTATTCTGAAGATCGCCAAGATCGCGGCCGTTTCCGAAGTGCTGCTTTTATGGCGCGATCGAAAAGGATCTATATCTGCGACGAAACAACGCGAACAAGCTCACTATGCGCGTATTGCACAAAAGCGGGCCATCGCGGCGGGGTTGTACCCGAAATGGTACATCCTGTTTCTACCCCTATTCTTTTTTAAGTCTTTGATACCCATGAAGTGGAAGCGTTTCATAAAAAATTTGTTGTTGAAGGGAAGGAGGGTAGAAACAGAAAGTTCCAATAATTAAGCTCCAAGTTCCAAAAATATTAGTTTTTTGTTTTTTTGGAAATGATCGATGATAATATCTTGATCAATTCTACACACTCGTTTTCTAGTTTTTCCGCCTCTTTTGTTAGAGGGGGGTTACTGTCCGCTATAATATCAAGCCAATAAGCTGTCTCTTTTGCTTCTTTTCATGCAATACGCAAACGATGAATAAAATCCTTTTCTCCGAGCGGATCATTCGCCTCCAAATAATTTGCTCCAATTGAGGTTGCAGATCTTAATACTTGTCTCATAAGAATGAGATTTGTAGCATTTTTTGGCAGAAGCGCACAAAAATGAACCATTTGCTTGCTAAAATAGAGAGTTCTATCTGATAATTTGTTTTCGTAATCCATGCTGGAAATTGGAGTTTGGAAATTGGAACTTTGATTATTTATTTTCCCATGCCTCTTAAGACGATGCTGATGGTTTTGAGGATCGTGGCACAATCAAGCAGAATGGATTTGTTTTTGAGATAATAGAGGTCGTATTGAAGTTTTTTGCTGTTCTCTTCCAGAGAGGCAGCATAGGGATAGTTGACTTGTGCCCAGCCGGTAAGGCCCGGAAGTATAAGAAGCCGTTCTTTGTAGTAGGGGATCTTTTCGATGAATAGCTGGTAATATTCCGGCCGCTCGGCACGGGGTCCCACTACGCTCATTTCGCCCTGCAGGATATTGATGACCTGCGGGAACTCATCAAGTCTTGTTCTTCTGAGAATGCGCCCTACCTTGGTGATGCGGGGGTCATTGTCACCGGCCCACTGGGGACCGTTCTTTTCGGCATCCTGGCGCATGGTGCGAAATTTGATGATGGGGAACAGTTTTCCGTTCTTCCCGACCCTGGTTTGCATATACAGAACGTTGCCGCCATCCTCCCATTTTACGGCTGCCGCAATGAAGGGAAGCAGGATGCCGAGCACCACAAGGCCGAGAAATCCGCAGAACACGTCGGCAACTTTTTTAAATGTATCATATGCTACATTTTTTCCGCCGGCGATGTTTTCAAGAAGCCATGTTTGGCTGGTGGCTTCGAGCGGGATCTTTTTGAGTATATTCTCGGAAAAAGTGGTGAGACTGACTATCTGTATCTGATAGGGAAGACATTCGTAAAGAGCTTGAATGATCTTGCGGGAGTCATAAAGGGCAGGCTCGACAATAACGGTATCAATATGTTCTGTTTCTATAATGCCTTTAAGGTCGGAAAAATTCGGGAATATCTGAATGTGGTATTTTTCTCTGAATATGTCGGAGACGGTTTTATGTGATTCGTGATCGAGATCGTTGTCTATAAGCACTGCTATCTCATATCCAAGCTGGGGGTTTGCGGAAAGCTCGTGTGCAATATCCTCAAAATGGAGCACAGAGCCGATGCAGAGCGTTTTCTTTTTGTGCGAGAGGCCAAGATAAATGTTTGTGAGATAGCGGAATATGCCGAACAGAACAAAAAAGATCAGGGCATGCAAAACAAGGATCGTTTTAGGAGTGATCTTGAGCTGCGGAGTGAGATAAAAGAAAAAAACAGAGATGCCGACATTGATCAGTAGTGATTTAAAGACATTATTAAAAAATGCGAGAGAGTTGGTAAGCGAAGAAAGGTCGTACAGATTGAAGCTATACAAAACAATAAGCCAGAAGATGAGGATCACGGAAAAGGGCAGGGTGTGGTCCCAGAACAATGATTGGGAAAAAGAGCCGTTACGGATGGCGAGCGCCGCGGCAAGAGAGAAGAAAAAGATGATAATGTCGGAGACGAGGATAAAATATCTTTTCATATAGATTACTATACTGATTTAATAGGGAATTTTCAACCCTTTTTCGCTTTCGTTCATAAAATCCTCGTGCAAGCCGAATGGGCGTGGTAAAGAATGTGGGGAGGCAAAGGTTGAAATATCTTTGTGATGCTATATACTTGATTCTGTGAAATATTCCGCAATTTTCAACCTTTTTTCTAAAAAGATAAATGTATAAAGACGAGTTAAGATCAATAGAGCGGTTCGCGTCGGGGGTGCTGAAGCTCGGGGTGCTTTTGGTGTTTTTGAATCTTTTGTTTATCACCAAGAATCATCTTGCGCCGTTTCACTTCGGTAAATTGACCGCGTTTCGGATCATTATCTCCGTGATGGTATTTTTCTATGTGGTGTTGCTTTATCTTGATAAGGAGAGGTATCGCCCCCGCATTGCGAATATCGGCTTGGCGCTTTTGGCGTATTCGGGGATCATTGTGCTGACCTCTTTCACCGGGGAGGATTTCAGGAACAGTTTTTGGGGAAGCATCGAGCGGATGGGAGGCCTGTATAACTATCTTTTTTATATCGCATTTTTTGTGATGCTTTCCGGGCTATTTAAAGAACATGAGGATTGGAAAAAACTATTGCAGCTTTCCGCCTGTTTTGCCGCCGCCATGGCTTTTTACGGCATGGGGCAGATGTTGTGGCTTGGTGACTTTTTCCTTGGAGACCTATCGGTGATTACGCGGCCCGTGGGTACTACGGGCAACGCGCTCTTTTTTGGCACGTATCTTCTATGGCATGTTTTTATTTTTGGATTAGTGATCTATTTTTCGAAGAAGCGCTGGCAAAAAATACTATTCGGAGCGCTGGGGTTTTATTCATTCATTATGTTTTTTACGGCGCAGGCACGCGGAGCTTTTGTGGGCCTTCTCGCGGGCGTGTTGGCGGTGGTGGCGATCCTTGCGGTTTTGAGCGGGTCACGAAAAGTAAAAGCGGTTTCTCTCGCGGTAGTTTTGTTGGTGGTGGTTGCGGCGGGCTCTCTGATCATTTTGCGGGACAACCCCATTGTCAAAAACAGCCGTTATTTGAATAGATTTTCCGATATTTCGTGGAGCTCCGGGACCATGGGGACGCGTCTTTTGACGTGGAGCTCGGGATGGAAGGGTTTTTTGGATAAGCCTATTCTTGGAAATGGCATGGAGAATTTTATCTATGCGTTCAGCCGGTATTACCGTCCGGAACATTTTGGCGGGTATGGGTCTGAAACTTGGTTTGATCGGGCGCATAATGCGCATCTGGATGTTCTGGTGGAAAGCGGCGTTGTGGGGGCCATCGGGTACGCGGCATTATGGGGCATGTCGGCGTGGTTCTTGCTGAAACAGGCGTATAAAAAGAGAGAAGAGCTTGTCCAGTATGCATTGCTGTTCGGGGCACTCACTGCATATATGGTGCAGTCGTTCACGATATTCAATACTTACACAGGGTACATTACAATGTTTTTGTTTTTGGCATATGTGAATTATCTCCAATATTCCGAAACAAAAGGGCCGGACGAAGCAAAGGAGGTGAAAGAAGATATAAATGAGCGCTCGCTGACACGGAAACAGATCAAGAAGATGAAAAGAGAGGGGCATTTACGGGAAGAAAGCCGCACGTATGGACAGCCGAATTATGTGGTGCTGGGAGTTATCGGCGTGTTGGTTATTCTTGGCATTGTGTTCATAGACGTGCCATCGGTGTATCAAAATTATTATGCGGGACAAGCGCAGGCCGCTGCTCAGTCCGGGAGACTGGAATTGGCGGCGCCGTTATTCAAAAAGGCGTTCGCAAATAATTCGCCAATAGGAGAAACAGAGATCGCCGAATATCTTGCAAAATTTTCCGTAGAGCGAGCCGCGGCAAAAGATATGGATCAGAAGGCCACCGAGGAGGCATTGCGGTTTGCCATTGAAACGGAAGAGCGGGTGCACGAAAAACATCCGGTGGATGTAAAGGTGATGTTGATCCTCGGGCGCATGTATAATATGTACGGAGAATTTGCGAAAAACCCGGAGGATTATTACAAAAAGGCGGTTGCGGTGATCAAAAAAGCCATGGAATATAGCCCCACCCGCGAACAGCTGTATTTCGAGTTGGGGCAATCGTATGTGCTCTTGCATGATGTTGAGGGAGGGGTGGCGGTATATAGAAAGGGTCTTGAGTTAACGCCGACCGTCGGGGTCTCAAATTATTATTACGGGATGTCGGTGTTCAACTGGTATAAAAAACTTAAAGCAGACGGGGACGCTGCTGCTGCGGCTGAAAAACTGGATGAAGCGGTGGAGTATATGGATAAAGCAATAAAATACGGGCATTTTAACCAGGCGGCAGAAGGGGATCTGCGCAGAATGTCAGTGGTGTATGGGGAGGCGAAACAGTATAACAAGCTGGCCGAGGTTTTTAACCAGATATTAAAGAAAAATCCGAAGAATAAAGATATTATCTCGCAACTTGCGATGACATATAAAGAAATGGGGGACAAAGAGAAAGCAAGAGAGACCGCTGAAAGACTAAGGAAGCTTGATCCTACGGAAAACGAGCTGCAGCAGCTGGAGGGATTTTTGCAGTCATTGCAGTAGTTCAGGGACAAAACTCCACGGGGTAAGCCCCGTTGGAGAAATAGCATACATGTATTTCACCTATATCATTCAGAGTAAAAAAGATGATAAATGGTATACCGGCGCGACCAGCGATCTGCGGAAGCGTTTGAGCCAACATCAACGGGGGTTAGTTCCGTCAACCAAGGGCAGAGGCTCATTTCTTCTTATTTACTATGAAGCATGTTTAAGTCAAAAAGATGCTTTTAGACGAGAGCTCTATTTAAAAACAGGGATGGGAAAGCGCTGTCTCAAAAGCAGACTCAAACGCTTCCTTTCTCTAACGGGGTAAATGTATAAAGACCAGATCAAATCAATAGAGCGGACTGCGGCAGGAGCGTTGAAGCTCGGAGTGCTCTTGGCTTTTTTGGATATTTTGTTTGTTTCGAAAAATGTTCTCATGCCGTTTGTTTTCGGGAAAATGACGGCGTTTCGCATCATCGTCGCGGTGATGATATTTTTTTATGTGGTGCTGTTGTATTGCGACAAGGAACGATATAAACCGCGGATCGCCCCCATTGGTTTTATGCTTCTTGTATTTGCCGGGGCGATGATCCTTACGATGTTCATGGGTGTTGATCTCGCAAACAGTTTTTGGGGAAGCATCGAGCGGATGGGGGGCCTCTATAACTATCTTTTTTATATCGCATTTTTTGTGATGCTTTCCGGGCTATTGAGCGACCCAAAGGAATGGGACAGACTGATGGTGCTTTCGGTGTGCGTCGGAGCGGCGGTGGCTTTTTATGGTATGGGGCAGATGCTGTGGCCCGGGAATTATTTTTTGGGGAATATAGTTGACGGCGCTATGCGGCCGACGGGGACTACGGGCAATGCGCTTTTTTTCGGGACATATCTTTTGTGGAATTTTTTCTTTTTCGGATATGTGCTGTATCGATATAGAAAATTATGGCAGAGGCTGGTTTTTGGCGGGTTATTTGTTTATACATGTGTGATGTTTTTTGCGGCCCAGGTACGGGGCGCTTTTGTGGGACTTTTTGCAGGTGTGTTTGTGATGGCGGCGCTTCTTGCCGTTTTAAGCAGATCAAAAAAAGTGAGGATGGCTTCTCTTGCGGCGATCCTGCTGGCAGTGGTTGTCGTTGGCGGTTTATTTATGTTTCGCGATCATCCGACGGTGAAGAACAACAGATATCTTAACCGCTTTTCCGACATCTCCCTTGAAACAGGAACAATGAGAACGCGTCTTTTGGCGTGGAGCTCGGGCTTTGCGGGGTTTCTGGAAAGACCGGTATTCGGATATGGAACCGAAAATTATGTATACGCTTTCGACCGGCACTACAGACCTGAGTTTTATGGCGGCGTGGGATCGGAGACCTTTGACAGGCCGCACAATATACCGCTTGAAGTATTGGTGGAGACGGGCATTGTGGGCTCAGCCGCGTATATCGGGCTGTGGGGCATGACGGCGTTATTCTTGCTGAAGCAGGCATATAAAAAACGGGACGAACTCATCAAGTACGCAATATTGTTCGGGGCGCTTGTGGCCTACCATGTGCAGTCGCTGGTGTCTATCGGCGATTTCACGGGGTATATCGTGCTGTTTTTCTTTTTGGGTTATGTGAATTATCTCCAATATTCCGAAACAAAAGGGGCGGGCACAATAAAAGAAAGCGTGTCGGTACCAAGCACCAGTGAAGAGCAGGGCGACCCCAATTATGTTGTGCTTGGGGTGGTGGGCATGCTGGCGGTATTTTTATTCATACTGGTTGATGTCCCGGCGGTGTACCAGGTCTATTACGGGGCGAAAGCAGAAGATGCGCGGATGTCCGATAAACCGGAGGAGGGAACGTTGATGTATCGCGAGGCATTTTCGTATAATTCACCTATTGGAGAAACCGAGATGGCGGGACACCTTGCGTTGTTTGCCATGAGAGAGGCAAGCTGGGGCCAGAAGGGCTCAAGGGTGGCGGGGGAGGCGCTTTTGTATGCGATGGAGATGGAAGAGCGAGTTGTAAAAAAACATCCGATGGATCTGGGGGCACGGATAAATCTTGGAAGACTTTACAATATTTACGCTGGATATTCGGATGAACCCTTGAGTTATTATAAAAAAGCCGAGGCGGTTGAACTTGAAGCGCTGGATCTCAGCCCTTTCCGCGAACAGGTGTATTTTGAGCTTGGGCAGACGTATGTGTTGATGGGTGATTTTGAAAAAGGATCGCACTATTATAAACTGGCTCTTGAGCTTGCTCCTACGATCGCGGTATCGAATTATTACTATGGCATGTCTCTTTATAGCTGGAGCAAGGGATTGAAAGCGCAGGGCGACGTTGATGCCGCAACGGAGAAATTGAATGAGGCGGTGGCATACATCGATAAAGCGGTCGCGCATAATTATCTGTTTCTTGCATCGGTGGGCGATCTGAAGAATATTTCGAACGTGTATTTGGAGGCGGAAAGATATGATTCAATGGCGGTGGCGCTCACGGAGTTATTGAAGCGGAATCCGAAAGATATGGCGATCGTTGCGCAGCTTGCGATGGCATATAAGGCTGCGGGAAACAATGAAAAAGCGCGGGAAGCTGCCGAAATAATGAGGCGGGCGAGCGACAGGCCGGAAGACATTCAATGGACCGAAGCATTTCTGAGAACAGTACAATAAAAAATATCAGTAACAGTAATAAATTTTATGCACGATCTATTTGAATCAAAAAGAATATTGGCTGTGGTGCTTGAAAAAGCCAAAGATGCAAAAACAAAGAAGATCACATCTGTGAGGATTGGCATGGGCAGTATTATCGATCACGGCGAAGAACTGCTGCCGGAGAACATTGCGTTCAATCTTGAGAAGTTAAGCGCCGGTACGATCGCTGAGGGAGCGCGTTTTGAGGTGTATAAGATAGACGGCGACATCTGGAGGATAGACGAGATGGAGATCGACCAATAACTATCGATCGGCAAATTAAAAACCCGCGTGTGCGGGTTTTATTTTTTTGGGACGCGGCCATAAAGGTCTTCAAGCCGCTCAATGTCGTCTTCGTCAAAGTAAGTGAATGAGAATTCAACGAAAGCGGCTTTTGCGCCGCCAGCGTGCGCGCGGACGCGGTGGATGGTTGCTTTCGGGATATCGATGCGCCGATACGGCGTTGAGGAAATTGTCTGCTCCCCGACGGTAACGATCGCGCGATCGTCCAGCATGATCCAGTGCTCATCACGGCCCTTGTGTTTTTGCAGGCTGAGAGAGTGCCCCGGCTCGACTTCAATGATCTTGATACAGACGACGTTGTTTTGGAAAAGAACCTTATACTTGCCCCAGGGGCGGATCACCCACGTGTCGGACATTGGTATCTCCTTTTTCCGGAATGATATCACTGTATCGCTAATGGAAAGTCATTGTCAATTTTTTATGCTATTTTCATCACCCCCTTGTGTGTACAAATGGGGGCGAGGTGGTGAAACATTCAGGGAATTTTCAATGCTCGGGTAAGCACAGTAAGGGGTGTGGCGGGGCAGGTTTTGCTTTTCTTGGTGGTGGATGGTACTATTATTTTTACAGACATATGGCGAAAGAAGTATTCACATTTTTTATCGGCGGAGACGGCGGGCAGGGGATACAAACTGCCGGGAAACTGCTTTCAAAAACGCTTATGCATAGCGGGTTATTTGTCGCGGATACTTCGGAATTTGCATCACGTATCAGGGGGGGGCTTTCGACATATCAAGCCAGTGCATCAGGATCGCGGATGCTGGCGGGCTATAGGAACGCCGATGTTGCGGTGGCGCTGACCAAAGAAGCGCTCTCACGTGTTGTGCGGCGGATGAAAAATGGCGGGACGGTATTTTTTGATTCGACCTATTTTAAAGTGGGAGAGACGCAGCTTGCGCAGCGAAAGGATATCTCGGCAATCGCGCTGCCGCTTTCGTCACTAGTGAAGGAACACGGGTTAAAACTGGTGATGGGAAATACTCTAATGGTGGGGGCTGTTGCGGCATATCTTGGTATTGAGAGAGCTGTTATTGAGCGGGCGATCGGCGGCATGTTCGCGCGGGGACACAAGGATGCAATAAAAGAGAATATGGGGGCGATCCGTGCGGGATATACCGTGATAGAAAACATCAGCGCGAAGTGCAGTATTGCACTGCCGGCCGCGAAGGAAGAACAAAACGGAAGAATTTTTATCAACGGAAATGATGCGGCGGCTGTTTCGGCGGCGGCATCCGGAGTTACGTTGTATTTGGCGTATCCCATGTCGCCAGCAACATCCATTTTGCACACGCTGATGGGATGGAGAAAGCAGACGGGGATGGAGGTGCGGCAGGTGTTTGATGAGATCGAGGCGGTGAGTATGGCGATGGGGGCGTCATTTGCAGGAGCGCGGGTGCTGACGGCAACGTCTGGCGGAGGATTTGCGCTGATGGCAGAATCCATCTCGGGAAGTGCGATGGCAGAGGTGCCGATGGTGGTGATCAATTCACAGCGGTCGGGGCCAGCCACGGGGCTTCCCACATGGACCGAGCAGGGCGACCTGGAGTTTGCGGCGCATGTGGGGCATGGAGATTTTACGCGGGTGGTGCTCGCTCCGGGAGATGTCACGGAGATCGCTTTATTGATAAATAAAGCTTTTACAATTGCTGAACAATTCCAGGTGCCGGTGGTGGTATTGCTCGACAAATATCTCTCCGACGGACATGTGGTGACGGATGATCTTGATAAGATGCAGTTTTTGCTTGAGCGCGGGAAGATCGCTACGGCCGAGGATCTAAAAGGAGGAGAAACATTTGCGCGGTATCGTGTTACGGATGATGGTGTGTCGCCGCGGATATTTCCGGGCCAGCGGGGAGGCGTGCATGTTGCCAACACCGACGAGCATGATGAAAAAGGATATTCGATCGAGGGATATGACGAAGAAATACGAAAAGCGCAGGTGGAAAAAAGATCCCGCAAAGAATTGGGTATTATCGCGGCACTGCCGATGCCTGCGTTGTATGGGAACAGGGATGCAAAAAAGACCATTGTTGGGTGGGGCTCGGTAAAGGGGCCCGTGATGGAGGCAATAGATCTGGCGCTTGCCGAAGAGTATAATTTTGTGCATTTCAAGGCGGTTTCGCCGCTGACAAAAGAACAGGTGATGGGCGCGATCCCTGCGGGCAATGAACTGGTGTTGGTAGAGAACAACGCGACGGGGCAATTCGGAAAGATGATCGAGGGTATTGCGGGAGTGGCGTTCAGGAAAAAGATCCTAAAATACGACGGAAGCCAATTTTATCCGGAGGAGGTGGTGAGTTTAATCCGTTCTGCGAAATAAGATCAAAATATTCAAGATTGAAGATCACAAAAAATGGCAAAGAATAATATACAACAATTTTCGACAGGAGTGACGCCGACATGGTGTGCGGGGTGCGGGAATTTTGCACTGCTTTTAGCGATGCGGCAGATGTTCGCAAAGACGAACATGAAGCCGTATAGTACGGTGATGACGTTTGATATCGGGTGTGCGGGAAATGCAGCAAGCTGGCATAAATTATATTCATTTCATGCATTGCATGGCAGGTCGTTGCCGACGGCCCTTGGCGTGAAACTTGCAAATCCGTCGCTGACGGTCATTGCAGATGCCGGAGAGGGCGGAGCATACGGAGAGGGCGGCAATCATTTTTTACATGCATGCCGGTCTGATATGAATATTGTACTGATCGTGCACAATAACAAGCAATATGCGCTCACCAAGGGGCAGCCATCGCCGACATCAGATGCCGACTATATTTCACTTGCAAGTCCCGAGGGTGTTAAAGAGAAACCATTGAACGGATTACAGTTGGCTATTGTGGCCGGCGCTTCGTTTGTGGCGCGCGGATCTGCGGGGGATGTTGAACATCTAACGGGGCTGTTTGAGCAGGCGGTGAAGCACAAGGGATTTGCGCTGGTGGAGGTATTGCAGCCTTGTGTTACAAATAAGGCGGTGAACACATTTGCATGGTATCGCGAGCGCGTGTATCGCCTTAAAAATTGGAATGCCGGCAATAAAGATAGGGCCCTGATAAAAGCGGGAGAGTGGGGGAAGAAGATCCCGATCGGAATTTTATACCAGGAGAAAAAGAAAAAAACATCCGGAAAGAAAAAAAATCTGGTGACGGGAGTGAAGAAAAGAGATATAAAGAAATTGCTTGAAGAATTTAGATAATCTTCGGTTGTCGGTTTATAATTTTTGATCTTTTTTGCAGTTTGTCATAAAAAGCCGCTTTGGTATTCCCGGCGAGAATACCTCGCTTACGTTCGCTTTGCGCTCTCTGCCTTTAGGCAGAACCATGCCCGCTTCAAGCTCACGATACTTTTTGATGGCAAACTGCAGGATATTAAATACTGGAAGACACTGGAATAAAAAATGAAAGGCCCGCCATGGAGGCGGGCTTTGTTGTTGGGCGGGGGAGGGTTGACCCCGTTAGAGGTAAGCCGCCCCGCAGCGGCTGTCGCCGTACCAGAGGCAGGGCGGACCTCTAACGGGGTTGACATACTATCCTAAAGATGTAAAATACAGGGAGTTAACCTGTATTTAGAATATGCCGATACTACAATTCTCATCAAAAAGCCATTATGGACTGCAGTTTATTATCCATCTTGCGTCGCTGAAAAAGGGGACAACAGCAACGCTGGCCGAAGTGGCAAAGAAGGAGCATATCTCGCGGGCATACCTTGAGGAGATCGCCGCATTGTTAAAAAAAAGCGGCATCGTGGGATCGCGCAAGGGTATTGGCGGCGGTTTTTATCTAAGACGCGATCCTCGCGTGCTTTCGGCGGGGGCCGTCATCGCGGCTTTGGAGGGGCCTATTGTGGATCTTGCCTGTACGACAAAAAAAAGTGTTTGTGCCGTTGAGGGCGGATGTTTATCGAAGATATTTTGGAGAAAGATAAAGAGGGATATTGAACTGTCGCTCAACAGGGTGATGGTGGGGAGCATGGTGAGTAGGCCAAAAAATAAACACCAGTAAAAATTGAAGATCAACTAATAAGGTGCTCCCCGTTAGAGAAACATAATACATGTATTCCACATATATTCTACAGAGTAAAAAAGATGATAAATGGTATACAGGAGCAACCAACGATCTACGGAAGCGTTTGGTCCAACATCAGCGGGGGTTGGTTCTATCAACAAAGGGTAGGGGACCGCTTCATCTTATTTATTATGAAGCATGTTTAAATCAAAAAGATGCTTTTGCACGAGAATTATATTTAAAAACGGGAACAGGAAAGCGGTATCTCAAGAATAGACTCAAACGCTTCCTTTCTCTAACGGGGTAAATATGAAAAAAAGAGTTTATTTAGATTATGCAGCGACCACCTATCTTGATGAGACCGTAGCGCAAGCGATGCGGCTCTATTGGTCAAAGATATTCGGCAACCCATCATCATTGCATAAAGAGGGGCTCGATGCGCGTATCGCCATCGATACGGCAAGGGTAAGTATTGCCAAAATACTCGGGTGTTATTCGGATGAGGTAGTATTCACGAATGGGGGAACGGAATCCGATAATCTTGCAATACTGGGTGTTGCGCGCAAGAACGCTCATACAGGGAAGCATATCGTCGTGTCCGCCATTGAGCATCACGCGGTACTGGAGGCGGTAGAGCATTTGGTAAAGAAAGAGGGATTCACGGCGACATTGGTAAAACCCGATAAAGACGGCATCATACATGCAAGCGAGATTGAAAAGGCCATTACGCCAGCGACCACTTTGGTAAGTGTGATGTATGCAAACAACGAGGTAGGAACGATCCAGCCGGTCAGCGAGATCGTACGTGCGGTGCGCGCCAAAGAAAAAGAGTTGCACAGGAAAATATATTTCCATACGGACGCATGCCAGGCGGCGGGATATTTGGATATCAAAGTACAACCGCTTGGCGTTGATCTCCTGACGCTGAATGGGGGAAAATTATACGGACCAAAGGCGACGGGAGTGCTGTTCATCAAAAAAGGGACGCCGATCGAGCCATTAATGTATGGAGGCGGGCAGGAGATGGGGTTGCGCGTGGGTACGGAAAATGTGCCCGGGATCGTGGGTCTCTCCGCCGCGCTCGCTATCGCCGAGGAAACAAAAGCACGGGAATCAAAGCGGGTGAGCGCACTGCGCGATCATATCATCAAAGGCATTTTGAAAGAGATACCGAAATCGTTTTTGAATGGTCATGCTGAGAAAAGGCTTCCGAATAATGTGAATGTGTCGATCCTGGATATCGAGGGGGAAGCGCTTATTTTGAAGCTTGATAACGAGGGCATCGCGGTGTCTACGGGCTCGGCCTGTTCTTCGCGCAATCTTGAGCCGTCACATGTGCTGCGGGCCATGGGGCTTCCGTATGAGGCTGCACACGGGAGTTTGCGCATTACGCTGGGGAGGTCGTCAACAAAACAGGACGCCGATTATTTATTGAGGGTGTTGCCGAAGATCGTGAAGGACCTACGCGAGCTTTCACCGCTGAAAATGAGAATAAACATGTTTAAGAAATAGAATTCAATAAAAACTATGGCGAACAAAACAACAAATAAAAAAAAGAACAGCAAAAAGAAACCGGCTCCGAGAAGACCGATAAGAAAAAGTGCTGATGTTGCGGGCCCCGTTAGAATCTCGGCAATGCTGTATGGTAATAAAGATGCCGCAAGGCGAAGCCGCTCTGCTCACGGTATGGGCACAACTATGAATAGCGCAAAGATTTCTAACGGGGCGGGCCCCGTTAGAATCTCGGCAATGCTGTATGGTAATAAAGATGCCGCAAGGCGAAGCCGCTCTGCTCACGGTATGGGCACAACTATGAATAGCGCAAAGA
>Ga0172379_10004274_pt1 | contig 21356 bp, 19 predicted proteins | sample GrowelOW334metaG_FD_119756 | JGI IMG/M metagenome (GOLD analysis project Ga0172379, IMG submission 119756) | Groundwater microbial communities from an aquifer near a municipal landfill in Southern Ontario, Canada - Groundwater well OW334 metaG | ecosystem: Environmental > Aquatic > Deep...
ATTATAAACCAAAGAAATCCCAGATAAACAATTGATATAATAAGTAATAATGTCATGCTTTTATTTTTTTTTATAAAATACTAATGATGATGTTAGCACTAAGCCAAAATAAACTACAACGTTTCGCATATGAAGCGGTTGCGCTTGCTTGCACTCCATTTCGGGTTACTAATGTAGTTAATTTCTTATTCATAATTTCAAGTTCGCACATGCCCGCAACTGCTTTATTATGCGGTGTTAGGGTTTGTAATTTGAATTCCCGAACTATTTTTCATACTTATTCCCAATTCCTGACAAATTAAAAATGAAATGCTAACCATATTTTTGAAGAAAACTGATTTATCATGGTTCGAAAATAGAATGTCTGAATCATTAGTAAATGTTTGAATGTGCTCAAGTTTTTTGTTTTTTGTTAAGAAATAAAGTGAAGAAACATAATAACTTGATTTCCCGCCATTTAAATCAAAGTCAAAAAATAAGTATTCAATGGTATCACTCATTAAGATTTTGGGTTTAAAAAGCTTTTTAATTTTTATTTTTCTATTGACACGATTATAGGTAAATATTTCAGAATAATTAATTCTATCTAGATGATGAAAAACTATAAATTCATTATTGCAAACTGAAAAACTAAAGTCCCCAATGAAATCAGGATAATTCAATTTGTCATACGGTTTTTGATTGAATCTAAAAACTTGACCTTTTTTTGTAATGTATTTTTTTTCTTGATATTTGCTTATGAAGAAAATTGTTAGTCCAATTAACATTAAAGTAAAAATGGCTTTTACTTTTGGTTTATTTTTCAATGTTTTAATTTCTGAAGACCAAACATTTTTTTCACTTTTATTTACTGATAGCAATAATGGATAAGCCAAGTCTAAAGTTGAGTATAAAATACAAATTCCTATTGTATCACCTTTGAAAATATTTTGATTTATTAAGCTTAAATCAATCTTGTTTTTTTCATTATACTTTAAATTAAAATAGCCAATATTAGTTTTAATGCCTTGAATACTTTTATCAACTTCAAAGGTGTATTCAAAAACACAATTAACATTTTTATTTAGTTCTCTTGATTTCCATATTGAATTTCTATAGTCAAATTCTAGATATAGAACTATTAAAATTGAACTAATAATGCTAAGTAATGCAAATAATTTTGTGCGCTTAATGTTTCTCATATTATAAACCCTAACGTTTCGCATATGAAGCGGTTGCGCTTGCTTGCACTTCATTTCGGTTTTCTAATGTTGTTAATTTCTTATTCATAATTTCAAGCTCGCACTTGCCCGCAACTGCTTTATTATGCGGTGTTAGCCAACGTTTTTATTTTATTAATCCTAGTTCTTTCTTTACTTTGTCAATTGTAAAGATATCATCAATTATCTCTCCATTACTATTTACATGTAGTTGATAATAACCTATAGGCTCCAAATTTCTCAGAAATTTATTTTCCAAATCCTTATTATATAATCCAATCTGCACAATTATCAACGGAGATTGATTATAACAATCATTGAATAAAAGCTTTTGGTGGTCAAATTCGAGAATAATTTCATTTTTTAAAAATCCACCGAGACTGTCCTTTTTGTTTTTTTGATCTTCTTCTATCAAATAGTCAATAACCTTATTACAGCCAATAATTGCTTTTTCAATCAATCCATGTTGATTTGAAAAATCTTCCAGTACTTTTTTAATCTCAGAAACTGTCATTTAGTGTTAGATTTTAAAATTCAGCCTAATGTCAAATTTTGTTGTTGATAATCTGTTGTTCATATTTTTGTCAAATCTATCATTTTCATCACATTTTCAGTTTCCACATTTGTCGTTAGCACAAAAAATTAATCGGCTCGCCTGATGTGGGAAATGTTGGCTAACGTTGGCGGTAAGCATAGTAAGGGTTTCGAAGCGCATCACTTTCATTTTCGTATATCGTTAATTTCTTATCCATAATTCAAATATAGCACTTTTGCCCTTATTATGTTTACCGCGGGTTAGCGTTTCGTGCATTTTTAATCAATATTAAAATCATTTCCAAATTTCTTAATGTATTCATCAATTGGTAGTCCAGTTGGATAGTAATTCAGTTGGTCTTTCGTTAGAATTGTATCTGTCAAGATTACATATTTATATTTACCATTATGTTCATATGCAGAATATCCACTAATCTCATTGTCATTATAATTAGGTCTTTGGACTGTAATATTTACCAATTTTGCAATAGTATCAAATTCAATATATCCTTTATTAATACTTGTTGAAAAATCCAAATCTGAAGTTGATTTTACTTTAAAATTTTTAAATATTATATCTTTTCCTTCAATATGTGAATCAAAAATTTTAATATATATCAATTCAGGGAATATAGTTGTAGAATTTTTACTCTCAAATTTACCTGCATGGATATTAAAGAATAAACCATTCATTTTTGTTTTATGAGTTAACTCTAGTTCCACATAGTTTTGGTATTTCCTTAGCTTTACAGTTTTATAAGTACTATTCCAAAAATAACAAGAATTCAATGAAACACTTATTGTCACGATAATGATGAAAACTAATTTATTTTTAAATCTCATAAAGTATTTTTTTCTCATTCGACTTTTGAACTCACGTGCTGTCTCTCTTGCATGAACGCTAACGTTTCGCATATGAAGCGGTTGCGCTTGCTTGCACTTCATTTCGGTTTACCAGTATAGTTAATTTCTTATTCATAGTTTCAAGTTCGCACTTCCCCGCAACTGCTTTATATGCGGTGTTAGTGGGTCGTTGTTTTTGTTCATTATAAAAGTTTTCTCATATAAACATCTTCTACTTTATCTTTCATTATACTTATTAATTCTGTCTGCATATAATCATAGTCGTCAGGAATATATAAACAAACAATTTTTTTTGTCTTATAAATTTCAGGGTACTTTTGTCTTATAAAATTTCGATGATGCTTTTCCATTACAACAATACTATCAGCCCAATTTAAAAGTTCAACTGAAAGAACCGTATTTGCTGATGTGTCAGTTCCTGCTGATTTTACTTCAAATCGCATATCATTTTCGTAAATTTTATGAGCAGTCGCACTTCGCATTCTGTTCACTGTGCAAACAAATAATAATTTAAGCTTTACGATATTCGGCATATTTTTATTCATTCACATTGTTTGTACATTCCTCAAAAGTGTAATTAAAATCACGCACTCTTTTATAGTTAAAGTCGCCATTCAATTTTTCATATTCTGCCCAAAGCATAACATCTCTCGTGTCAAAGATTGCGGTTTCAATATATTTGTCCAAGTCTTTCAAGTTGCCCTTTGCTAAAAATATAATACAACGAATTATTCTATCCGTTTTCAGATAGTCCTGTTTGGTAATTGCTTCAATTAACTTTGTCGTTGCAATATTTGCATTTTCTCCAAAGTCAGCATTAATTCTTTTAACTATGTCGTCTATAAATGTCATTTGCTGTGTCTTTTTTACAATGCCCGCTAACGTTTTCGCATATGAAGCGGTTGCGCTTGCTTGCACTTCTGTTTGCTTACGCAATATAGTTAATTTTTTATTCATAGTTTCAAGTTCGCACTTGCCAGCAACTGCTTTATTATGCGGTGTTGTAACCCGTAATTTTACATTAACAAATAAAAACTAATGAGTAATTTGTCATTGTCTTTCCATTTAATCCAGCCAGCATTAATAATCGTGTCAGTTTTCAACGATTCAGCTTGAATATTTATCCAATCTCCACTTACTCCAATAGCTTTTACTAAGTATTCGTCCAAATTTGTATTTAATCCTTGCAAATTAATTGAATCATTGGGGTTCTTAAAAATGTCGAAATCATTTTTGTTATTTAAATTTCCTATCGAAACATAATTGTCAGACATAAGAAATTCAGTCCAAGTTTGAAATTTACAATATTCTGAACTATCTGAAATCAATTTGCTCCTATTATCCTTGGTTTTTATTTCATAGAAATCTTTGATTTTGTTACAGTTAAAAATAAATAAATTATAATCCGGCTTAAAAGAATACATATCAAATTGGGAAACGGCTGAGACTAAATATTTATAATACTCTTCTGATTCGGGTCCAAATTCAATGGTTTTAAATATTGAATTATCAGGGTTTTGAATAATGAGTTTTTTTGCTGAATAATTGTCAACTCGTAATATTCCAAGAAATCCGTTTAGTTTTACACTGTCATCTTTGAATGTTTTTTGGTCTAATTCCTTGTTATCACTTTTTTGTCCAATTGAAATTTCGGTTTTGTCATTTTTTACTATTACGATATTTTTCCTTGTATTACTTTGACAAGAAAGTATTGAAATAAAACTAATTAAAATGATTATTTGTTTCATATTCTGAATTTTATGGGTTACAACGATGGCTATAAACCCAGTGCGTGTTGATTACCTTATAGTTTGCGGTTTTATTCATAGCCAAAATAAATTTTTGTGTCTGCAATTTAGTGAAATTATCGGTAGCCGAAAATTTATTTTCGGCGGGGTTAATGAATGAGAACACGGTTAAAACATACAAATTGCAGCATTGAGTTTATAGCGGGTTATGGGCTGCCTTTCTTGTCTTCCTTTATCAATTCTCTCATACTACTCTCCCCATAAGTGATAAATTTTCAATTCCGTACCGTCTGAATTTAATACTGCAAAACCGTTTTCAAAAGTCTCACGAGTATTTCCTGGCTCAACTTTCAACCAAGTCGTTTTAAAAATAAATATTTTATTGTCTGTTGATTTCAGTTTTGGCAAAATGCTTTCATTTAATATGTCAAGGGAATAGTCGTCATTTTTTAGTATAGAAAATCTGTCCTTGGTTAAAGTGTTTACTGAAAATGAAATGCTGTCTATAAGTTTCCAGTCATTTTTATCTGCAAATTCAATTAGGTCTTTGTCTGTAAAAGTATTGTTAGCTTCACTTTTCCAGTTTATTTCTCTGTGTCCGCCCCAAGATCCTTGGTCGCTACTTTTTGTCACAATTAAGTCCTTATGAAAGTTTGTCCAGAAACTTGCAGGCGTTGTCTTGTTACAAGAAGTTAGTAAAACTGTCAAGCTAAAAATGGCTAGGATATGTTTTATTGTCTGTTTCAAAGTCGTCTGTCTGTTAGGTTCGTGTTCAGTTGTCTTTTAAGGTTGCCCATAACGATGGCTATAAACCCAGTGCGTGTTGATTACCTTACAGTTTGCGGTTTTATTCATAGCCAAAATAAATTTTGTGTCTGCAATTTAGTGAAATTATCCATAGCCGAAAATTTATTTTCGGCGGGGTTAATTAGTACGAACACGCTTAAAATTTACAAGTTGCAGCATTGAGTTTATAGCGGGTTGTAAGGTGGTGTTTCAGTCTTCCACCTCTATTGTCTCGTTTTTAAACCAATCTGTATGGTTGAGAATTTAGGTCTGACCGACACAAAACAAAACCGATGCACTAAATTTGCCACTTTGCACAAAATAAGTTGCAAAAACCAAGTAGTCCGACCTTAATTGTCAATCAAAAAAATCAAGTCTAGGCGTTACACAGTGTGAATAATGAAATACCGCATTACCCCGAAACAACATTTTCTTAAGTCCCTATTTACCCCGACAGGCAGACCAGTCGCGCTTTATAGTAATAATCTGGTTTTTTAAAACACAAAACAGTATTAACAGACCGTTTTTTTTTGAAATATTATGATGTCAATCGGTTTAGTATGAAATCCAGTCCGTTTTTGTGATAGTCCAATTTTTGACCCTGTAAACTAAAAATGTTTAATGTTTGCTGCAAGTTTTACTACGAAGCCCACACTACCTTACAACGTTGGCGGTAAGCATAGTAAGGGTTTCGGAGCTCCTCAATTACATTTCCGCATGTCGTTTCTTTCTTATTCATAGTTCAAATATAGCACTTTTGCCCTTATTATGTTTACCGCGGGTTAGCAACAGTTTTTTTATAAAAATGGTCTGTGTCTGAGTATCATATCACTTCCGTCTTTCAAATATTCTTTAAAATATTGTCTTCCGTATTTTTCAGAAGATTTATGTCTAATTATATCCTTTTTAAACGTTTCAAAAGCAAGTTCTTTATCACTTACAGCATCAAGTCCAAATATAAAATGATATGGAAAGTCTTCAATTTCATCAAAAAAGAATGGAATTGCTAAGCCATTGATGTAACCATTAACATAGGCTATTTCCATGTAGTTTTTTGATTTTGAGAATCTCTTTTTTATGTCATTTTCATAAATCTTTATTTGGTCAAGAATAAACAACGGATTATAGGATTCCCCAGTTTTTGATTTGAACATTAAATAATCAATCGCATGAGATATGCCATCTTGATAGATAGATGAAAATAATACGGAACAGTTTTTCTGTTTTTCGAAATAGAACTCATGAAGCTCTGACTGAGCTTTGATTAAAGAATATTTTACATGATGAATAGTCTTAAATAATTCATCAGGTAGAATAAGCTGTTCGTTTATAAAGTGTTCTCTTATATTCTCAAAAAAGAAAGTCCCAGAAGTTTTAATGTGTGTGAATTTTAATCCATTAATAGAATCTGGAAAATTATCATCTAATGAAATGATATAAAAATGGGGAAATACATCTCCCATTTCTTTCTTTAATAACTCGATAACTTTAATAAAATCAAAATCACGAAAAGAGTATCCAACAAATAGAATTGTTTTAGTTGCCAGCAATGTTTTCAAGTTAGCACCTATCAAACCTGTACTTAAACTTTCGTAACATTTCTCATAGTCCTCTTTCGTAGCGATTATACTGCCATAATTACTTATAGAACCGTGAATCTTAAAAACTTTTCTTTGCTTAATATTATAGAATGCAAAATCTTCTGCTGTAACAATTGGAATAGCATTACATTCTTTTTCAAAATGGTCATCCCAATTTGTGGTTATTATATTTTCAATCATCCAAAACTTAGAAACTTCATTATGAAACTTGGAAGCTTCAGAATATAATTCACTAAACTGATGAGTATAATCAAAACGCTTTTTTATTTTTTCAAGAAGTTTTTGTTTCCCATTGTTTAATCTACAGAATTTAGACATTAAATCAGGGAAAGAAATATTATCGTCTTTTTCATTTAAATCAAGAAACACTTCCTCAAACAAGGTTTCTTTAAAAATATCCTTCGTCTCTGTACTAATTCCTGCTCCTGCAAATAATACAAGTTGCTGATTTAATAACGATTGAATAATTTCCTCTGGAATTTCAAAGGGTAAATCGTTTTTACAATATGCACATTTACAGTTGTTACTCATAATGTAGTCTCTTCATTTAAAATTGTTGCTAACGTTGACAGTATGAATAGTAAGGACTTGCAGCGATTACAGTTTCATTTTTGTCGTTGGTTTCTTTCTTATTCATAGGCTCAAATATAGCAATAAAACCTTATTATTTATACTGTGGGTTACAAGGCGGTGTTTCAGTCTTCCAACACAATTGTCTCGTTTTTAAACCAATCTGTATGGTTGAAAATTTAGGTCTGACCGACACGAAACAAAACCGAAGTACTAAATTTACCACTTTAAACAAAATAAGTTGCAAAAATGAAACAGTCCGACCTTAATTGTCAATCAAAAAAATCAAGTCTAGGCGTTGCACTGAGTGAATATTGAAATACCGCATTACCCCGAACCAACATTTTTTAAGTCCATATTTACCCCGACAGGCTGACCCCAAAACAATCCTTTTTTAAGTCCAAATTTGCCCCGATAGGCAGAACCGAAACATTTTTTTTAAAGTCCTAATTTACCCCGATAGGCAGACCAGTCGTGTTTTATGGTAATAGTCTGATTTTTTTTTAAAACCCAAAACAGTAAAACCAATCCGTTTTTATGATAGTCCAATTTGTGACCCCGTAAACAAAAAAAGCTTGATGAATGCTGCAAGTTTTACTACGCAGCCCACACTGACTTGTAACGGTGGCGGTATGACCAGTAAGGGATTGCGGGCGATTTCCTGTTAAGTTATACGAAAAGTTGAAGCGGGCTTCAACCCTTCGCATACCAATGAAACCCTTATTGGCTATACCGCATGTTACCAACTGGCCTTTTTTGTCTTTCGTTAATTTGTCTCTCATTTTTGCTGCATTATCTTTCTAGCAGAGCATATGCTTTGCAAGCTCTTTGACAAAGCTTTGGTTGAAGCGTTGGCTCGTGGGGCTTTGGCAATGTGCTTGCAAATCGGGCTGGATTTCAGTATTATAATTTATCCGTCATTTATCCGCCATATCAAGTTTATATCCGCCATTTATCTGCCAATGCCTAATTTATATGTTGATCCCTTTTTCTCTCCTTCTTTAATGAGAATTCCTTTTTCAGTTAATTCTTCTATATCTCTTAAAGCTGTTCTGTCGGAAACCTCATTAAGTACTTGGTATTCGCTATTGGTAATCTTGCCTTTCTCTTTTATAAATAAAATTGCTTTTACTTGCCTGTCATTCAATCCAAGTTTAGTGAGATGTTCGGGGGTTATATTATCTTTGAAAAGCGTAACAATAAAACCACCGTCTAATTCTTTCATTTTCGGCTCGGGAAGGTCTGCTTGTTTGCAAGTGTCAATGATTTTAATGGTTCCTCTGCCCCAAGCATCAATGTAGCCACCTCTAAAACATACATCCGCAATAATCGGGTTGCGTGGCCGTGATGAATGAGATCGTTTTAAAGAGTCTAAAGTCAAACCATCGGGTAGCGTGCCTTCATTCCAAATACTTAATTTATCGTCATACACACGAATTTGAATGGGAGCACCCATATAATTGCGATGAACCAAAGCATTTAATAACATTTCACGAATGGCGGAAACAGGATATTCACCTTTCTCAATACGGTGCATTCCTTCAAATTCAATCGCTCTTATCAGAAATTTATGGTTTAGTTGGTTTAATACAGCTTGAAGCAATCGAATTATATTTCCTTCCTCGGTTTCCTGAAATTTAATGTCAGCATCATCCTTTCCAAAGCGACCAATTTTTACAAACGTATTCGGGTAGAATTTACCAGGGTCTTTGCCAAATAAAGTCAAAGCAGCCCGTTTCAGTTGTCCGTTTTCAGTTAACCGTAGTTTTTCAAACAATTCGGGCAATGCCAAACCTTCATTTTCTGGTAAACGACCAGCATTTTCCGACGCTTTTAAGAATGTATTAACAGTCGTTTCATCAATATCATCAAAACTTGCTCGTGGCTCTAATACATCATCCCAAGTCTTGCCTGATTTCTTAAGCAGGAATTCGTTTAGTGATGCTCCAGTCAATTCTTGTTTGGTGCTTCCGCTTCGGTAATAATAACGGCCTCGTAACGAAATGGGAACGGAATAAGGAAGCGTTACTATTTCTATAAAATGTTTTTCTGTTTCTTCATGAAGGTTAACTTCAACCATTATCCCAATGGCATTGCGGACTTTATTGGGAATGTCGTCCATCAATTTTTTGTAATCGTCAATACCTACAACTTTTCCGCTATCATCTTTTCCGATAAAAATAACGCCACCTTGGGCGTTGGCAAAACCACAAACCCATTTCAGATAGTCATCGTGCCAATTTTGCTTGTATTCTATATTTTGTTGTTCGGGCATAAGTTCGTTAAGTTACAAATTATCAATTCCTAAAGCTTGAAAGAAAGCATCATGTCTTTTCTCTGCAAAGTCAATCATAGCTTCATAAGACATAACTTCAAAATATTGATTTAAGGGTTCATTGATTTTGTAAAGTGTTCCATAAGGAGTTTTCTTAAAATAATTATTCTTTATATTGTAGTCTATAAGGTCTTTGTGCAAATCGCAAATTATGTAGCCAAACTTCGGTGTTGTATCCTCTATGTTTAACAACTTTCCTTTGTCAGTTTTTGATTTACTTTCCATTAACTTTTCAAAATATTCCGATACTTGCGAATCAAGTTTTTTGTCCTTAGCCGTTTTCATATCTCGACCAGGCCTTTTGAATTCAAAAACCACCAGTGAATTTATTTTATTCGGATTGTCAGCATAAGCCCAAGGGAAATCATAAATTAAAAGGTCAGTTTCCTTTTTGCTTTCTGTTGGCAGATGTTTGTTTGTCTTTAGCGGTCTGTCAGAAGTTGTGTAAGCATGAAAATTCAGTCGTTCATCCAACAACCAAAGGTTGTGAAAGTCCTTTGGCATTGTGTCAGATTCAGCACCCATCGTAAAAATGATGTTATGCAAATCTTCTTCAAGCATGTATTCTCCTTCCTCCCTCCAATTCAAATACTGTCGAAACAATTTGATAATTGCTTTTCTTCTTATCATCAAATCAGCTAATTTCCCAAGTGAAAATGCTGCTTCTTCTTTCAATACATTCTGAATTATTTCACTGAACTCTTTCTTGTCGTATTTCTTTTTTGCAAATGCCTTTTCAAATGCTTTACTTCTTTTCTGCTCAAGCGAAAATATTTTCTTGTGCAATTCAGATTCTAACCTTTCATCTGTTGCGGTTGCAGGAATATCATCAAACACATTTTCCACACTTAATAAATGCCTATATGCAAGTCGTGGCTTTTCAGGATTGAGAATATAGTTTTCTATTCGCTGATTCTTTTCTTTCACTGCTGATGTTATCCATTCAGAATATTCAGTTCTAACATTGTCTGAAACATCGGACAGAAGTTCTTGCAAACTTATTTCATCAAACGAGTTTTTATCTTCTTCTTTTAATGGAATAGTAAATTTGTTTCGTTGATTATTAGCTTTGCTGTCAAGAAAATCGCCTGTAACATAAACAGACAAAAAGTATTTTTTTTCGTTTTCATCTTGCAAACCCTGAACAAACGAAGGGATATAATTTGAAACACTTGTCTTTTTCCCAACTTCCCTTTTGTTTGCACAAAGATGAAATGAATGTGTTTTATTGTGGTAGTTTCTAAGATAATTTAAGTTAAAAAGTTGGTCAAGATTTCTCAATTTCAAACTCTTAACTTCTTTGTCAAACTTTACAACACTTCGGTATAAATCATTTACAAAAATTGATTTCTCAGGTTCGTTTTCATTATACAATCGTATGCTGGGTATTTCTTCACTTATGAAATACAAAAGACAATGTTGTATTATGCTCTCTGCAATATTTTCAAGTTGGATTCTGTTCTTGTTGATAACATCTTGAAATGCCTTTTTATAATTGTTGAGTTTAATAATAGTTTTTAGTGAACTTTCATTTACTGTTTTTAAATTTTCTCCATTTTCAGAACTTATTCCTTTTAATTCATCAAACTTGAAAGTTCTCTTTTGCCAAATTCCATTTTCCATAAAAGTGCTGTTAACTTCCATGCTACCAAAACACGCCAGCACTGTATATCTGCCAACACCTTTACAACCTTTCTTTTTATTGATGTCTGTGAAAGCATCGTTAAAAGCTTCATATCTTTTAGTTTGAAAACCAACACCATTGTCGTAAACCTCAAATCCTTCCATTGGTAAATAAGGCTCTTCAAACTCGCCATTCAATGCTAATTGCTTTCCTCTAATTACTTTGATTGAAATGCTTCCTTTTTCTAAGTCAACTTTATCTTCAATGCTTTGAATTGAGTTTACAATTACTTCATGGAGTGGCAACATGAACTCGTCAGGTTCAATGTCAATACCCGCTACAAAACCGCCTATATTTAATGTTTGTGCCATAGCATTAAAATTACATTTCTCTACCAAACGCCTTGTCCAATAAACTTAGTAATATTTCTTTGAGGCAAGTGTCCGCTTCGCTGTTGTCTTCATGTATATGTATTAATGGTTCTGTCATTTAATCATTTTCAAATAAGTCGCAAATTACATAATTTTCTCGGTTGTGTTAGCAAGAAAACTGCTCTTTTACAAGCTGAAGCATTGGCTTGTGTGTCGGAGCTTGCAAATGTGTAGTTTTGTGCGTGGGCTATTCATTATAATTCATTCCTTTTTTCTGTCTTTATGCAGCAAAATTATTCGTTGCGTCTGTTTTTAGGCTTGTTGGTAACGTTGACGGTATGAGGTCGTGGCGGACTTTAAACGCAAATCTGACCGACCGACACGAAAGATACAAAAAAGTTCCGAATTGTCAAAACGCTGTAAACCCGCCATGCCTTATACCGTGGGTTGTGGCCAGTTGATTTTATTATCAATCAGCCAATTGTCAAGCTTACTCTTTTAGAAAATCCAATCTCAACAAGTCGATACAATGTCGATAATTGAATATCACTATGTCCATTCTCAATTCGAGATATGAAACTCTTCCTTGTCCCAGTCTTTTGAGCAAGTTCTTCCTGTGTCATGTGAGCTTCCTTTCTTGCATCTCTAAGTATCTCTCCTATTGCAAAGGCTTTTGCTTTTATTTCAAAATTAGTGCGTTTCTCAGTTCCAATTTTACCGTACCTCTCGTCTAAATGTTCGTCAAATGTTTTAATGTCTTTCATTTCATGTCTCCTTTCTTTTTGTAATCAAAATACTCCTGCATTATCAGCATTGCTTTCTCTATCTCCTTTTGTGGAGTCTTTTGCGTCTTCTTTTGAAATCCGTTAAACAATACAATTAAATTACCCTTATCAAAACAGCAAAAAATCCTGAAAATATTACTTTCAAACTCTATACGGATTGCAAATAATCCAGCGTGTCCAGTCATTTGCTCAAAGAATTTTTTTGGTATCTGCTCAGCCACCGTTACAAGAAAAAGAACATAATCAATCTTGTCTTTAGTTTTCTCCGTTTGTGAATTGAAAAATTCCCAATAATAGTCTTTGAAATATATCAGTTGTCGTTTTGCATTCATGGTACAAAGTTAACGAATAATGGAACAAAAACAAATGTAACATAAATGAACTTTATTTTTGTGGAAGTAGCTTGTTCAATTGGCCACAACGGTGACGGTATGAGGTCGTGGCGGATTTCATAGCTCAAAACTTTCAAACCGACACCGAATTTACAAAAAAGATTCGAATTATCAAATCACAGTAAACCCGCCATGCCTTATACCGTGGGTTGTGCGTTGTTGTTATTAAAATTCAATCATTTCTTTAGGTTTAATATTATTATCCATTGTCCAGAAATGAGCCAAACCATGGCTAATTCTAAAAAGAATCAGACTTGGACTATCAACAGTCATCCCGAAACTCTTTAAAAACGGTCTGTCTGTAAGAGCCTTTTCCCTTAGTTTGAAATCCGTTAAGAATTCTACTTCCCCTGAAATCCGCAACATTGTACCTATCATTCCTTCATGTTTGTAAAAGCAAACTTCTGTCTTTGGATTTATTTTCAGTTGATTCGGAATTTTTTTAATTGTACTTGTCTGAAAATAGAATCCAGTTTCATCAGCAAACCAAAATCCAATCACTCGAACTCTAGGCTGGTCATTTTCAACTGTTGCTAATGAGCATATTGGGTTTTCGTTTGTGAACTTTATGCAATCTTGTATATTCATAGTTTTAAAATTTATCATTTAGCTTTTTACTTTTAATTCTATAATTGCATGCTCCATTTCCAACATATTCAATTTTATGTTCAGATAGAAGCAAACTAATTATTCTCCTTGTTGACTCTTCGTCAATATTTACTGATTCTCCAAGGTCAATCTCGTCAAGATGTCCGTTATCAGCCGTTAATGCTTGGAAATATTTTTCTTTGTTGTCCATAAATTAATTTCTATTAAATTTTGAAATAATAGTCCCATAAAAAATCAGACCAAAACAATATTGTAGTCTATTTGCTAAATTATTGAAATAAATTAAATTATGGGACAAAACGATAACCTCAGTATAATCTGATATACTAACTCCAAAGTTTCAGTTTGAAAATTCTTTTGCTTATCTTTTATGTAGTAATTATTTTTTAATGCTACAAAATTATAAATTTTTCAATAATCACCAAATCCAACTTCCAAAATAACTCTGATGCTGTGCTTTCAATAACGCACAACGTTGACGGTATAAGGACGTGGCAGATTTAAAACACCAAAACTTTAAACCGACACCAAATTTAACAAAAAGTTCTGAATTACAAATAAATACTTGTAACTGCCATGCCTTATACCGTGGGTTATGCACAGGGCGTTATACGGGTTTATTAAATTTTTTTTTTGATGTCAAGATACAATGCTAACTAAGTCGAATAAAGATCAATCTAGGTGAGAGTGGGAATGAGTGTCCTATTTTTTTTGGAGTCGGAATTTAAAATCCTTGCTACTGGTACTGATTTTACTTTGTGGGTGGGAAAAAGGGAAAGCTCTTTTGCAATTTTTGGATTGTGGGTTGGCTTAGTGCGAATTGCAAATGTGCTTGGACTTGTGCGTATGCTTGTGTGAATTTTGCAGTTCTTTTGTTTAACTAATCAGTTAGCTTAATGTAAATCGCAGTTCGTTTGTTGAACCTTGCAGTAAGCTTAATGTATTTCGCAGTTCGCTTATTGTATTCCGCAGTTGACATATTGAAACCCGCAGTTCATTTATTGTATTCCGCAGTTGAAATAATGTAAACCGCAGTTGCCTTGTTGACAACCGCAGTTTACTTATTGTCTTTATAGGAATGCTATTCAAAGAACGAAGTAGCCAGTTTGCAATTATCCTTTAAGTGCTTTGAATTCTAGCTTCGATACTTGCTTATATTGGGGGCTTGTTGCGAGTTATATGCCAAGGTTTTATACATCTTCTAAATTACTAATCAAAGAATTTATACTTGTAGGCAAGCCAAAAGAATACAATATCTGTGAATTATTATCTTTTGATTTTGTTAGTCTATTAATTAAATTACTATCCCAATAATCTATCTTTTTAATCAGTTCAAAATTGGACTTTGCTTCGGCATAAGATTCGGAATTTTCAAATTTGTACATTAATGAATAAGCCATTTTCTTACTGGTTTTTTTATTTTTCAAAAGTAAACTGAATATATCTTTTACCAAACTTTCCATTTCCGTAAATGTTATTGCTTGAAATTTACCTATAAAGCCGTATGGGTCTTGACCCATACGGACAGGAATAATCAATAAATCTCTGCCTAATGCTACTCCTATTTCTTGGTCAGTCCATTTACTTTCATGAAAACTAGGAATCATTAAGGCAATTAACAAATCGCAAGTTCTTAAAGCTAATTCAATTTCATTTTGCCATTCTCTTGTTGGTTCTATATCCGTATGTGCAACAAATCCAGAAATTGAATACTTATCAAGTTTTTCTTTTAGTAATTGTGCATTCACCTTATCTGAGGCTAAATGCGAAATAAACACTCTTAAAAATCCATTTTTCCAAAAAGTCTGATTTAAATTTGATTCATTAGAATCTAGGTTAATATTCAAATGGGAGGCTAAATCAATTAAATTTACGTTTGTACCATCTTGTAGAGATTGAACTACATAATCAAGTTTTTCTCCATTAAATGAATCCGTTGTTGGAAATTTGAACTGTTTTAAAGTCAAATCTATTATACTCCATTCTTCTTTACAAAGAATATTGGATATTTCTTTTATTGTTTTTATTATTTCTGTCGGAGTCATCTAATTATTATACTTACCAGTTTTATTTTCATGGTATATATGATTATTCTATTCAATATTGTCAATTTCCTTTAATTCAATTTTTGATTTGTGTAGGCTTTGCAAGCTCTTTTAAAAACTTTGGAATTCACTTTTACTTGTGCTGCTTTTAAATGTGCTTGCAAAATGAGTTTGTTAAGGCGGTGTCGGAACTATTGGTAGAACTGGATTTCTTACTCTATCAATAATTATTATGTATTTGTCTATGTGCTGCAATAATTCATTTAATGCGGAAGATGCTTCCTTGTCTGCGTGTAAAAAATTTGCATAATTACAATACTTAAAAACTTTATCTATTACATCAAGATCTGTGTCAGTAAGTAGTTTTATTTTACTTTTTGCATCCTTCAATCCACCCGTTAACTTTGAAAAGCTATCTTCTTTATTCCACATTAACAATTCATTTTTAATAAAACGTTCAACTGATAAACGTAATAGATGACCATAAGTTATTGCTGCTTCTTCTAGGCTTAATGTTCCTGCTGTTGCTTTTGTAATTAATGACTGATGACTTCCTTTTAATAAAGAGTGCAAATCAAATTCTGAGTCAACATATATTAATGAACCTTTAAAAGCAGTAGTGTTTTTTAAAATTCCGAATTTATTTGGATTTGGACTTTCTTTTTTAATAAGATATTTATAAAACAATGGATGATGTGTAAAAACAAAAACTTGCGAGTAAATATTTACTTGTTCAAAAATAGCATCTGATAGGATTTTTAAATTTGATGCGTCTAAACTTGTAATTGGGTCGTCAAATACTAATATTTTATTTTCTTTGTCCGCAGTATTTTCATTGATGGCAAAAAAGAATGCCAATGAAATTAACTGCCTTTCGCCTTCGGATAATCCTGTTTTAATATTCCGCTCTTTGCCATTTAAATCAAGTATCTTAAAGGAAAATGGAACTTCGGAAGTTGAACCTGCAACTCGATTTGGCTCTAAAGTGAATGAAAGATTAAACCTGTTTAAAAATAGCATCATCTTTGACAAAATTAATGTTGGAGCTTGCGTAAGGATATATGCTTTTAATTCATTTTTTGCAGTTGTATGAGCTAATCCTAATACTTCTTTTTCATCCTTTAATTTGTACCATTCTTTAATTAATGGCTGATAATTCTTGTCAAAATAATTTTTAAGGTTTGTGAATATAATGAGTTCAGATTCCTTACGTTGAATTTCTTGATTGATAGTTGCAACATCTGAATATTTAGCTTTGAATTCTATAATTTTGTTGGTGTATTCTTTTAATGATTGGGTTATAACAACTAACGCAATTTTAATTTCGTTTAAATGAGTGGAAATTGCAATAAAGTCTTTATTAAAATCATAAGTTTTATTGTCGATTGTTTTTAAATTTTCCAATGCAATTAATAAATCATCAAAGGCTTTTGGGTAATTTGACATAGAATTTATTTTTTCCTCAAACGAGTAACGCTCACTGAACGCATCCATTCCTACTACTTCTGAAGTATTTTCGTTTAAATAACTGCCAACATTATAGTTAGACCAAAATTCAGATAATATATTGTAAGAATGAGTTATTCTACTTGGAAGTATAGCAGCTTCTTTTTTTAAGTCGTGTAATCTGTTTTTTATAAATTCAATATCCGAAATGAATTTAGCTTTTTGTGCTTTGTATGTTTGATTAAAAAAAGCTGAATATGAATTTATTATTTCTTCTTGTGATTTTAATGATTGTAAGCAAAACGGACAACTGACTTTACTGTCTAAAGATTCAATAATTTGAAGACCTTTTTCAATAAATTCCTTGTGTTTTGTAATGTGATTTATTAAATATTCACTTGCAATTTTTGATGAACTATCCTCTATTTTACGGGTAAATATTTCTTGGATTTCAGAAATGGAAATCAGTTCTTTAGTAAGTGAGACCTCAACTGGTGGAGTGAATGCAGCAACATTAGTTGTTTGATTTTTTCTTAGTTTAAGTTGTTCTATATCATCCGTATATTTTTTGTGTTTGTCATTGTATGCATCCCTTAAAGCAATTAATTCTTCTTCTGTTTTTTCTTTAAGAGCAACATATAATTCAAGGTCATGGCGTAAGAAGGTTTGATTTAATTTTGCTGTATTTCCATCTTCAAAGACTTTTAATGCCTTTGCAGTATCTATTTCAGATTGCTTTTTTCTATTTGCTTCTGCATCGAGGTCAATTAATAATTTACCTGAATTTTGGCTATGCTTATTCCTTTCATTGCTGCGTTCTCCGTTTGTATGCACATTTTCATCAATAAAAGATTGGTCGAAAAACAAAATAGAATTTTGTGGTAATAAATTATCCCAAGCATTAGTCGAATAGTTATAAAGTGCTTTATCAATTTTTATTTGGATTGAATTTGGCTTGTCGCAATTATCACTAAAAGGTCTATTTTTAGATAAGTCTTTTAGAATATCGCATATTGAACTTTTACCACTTCCATTTTCACCAAATAATACATTAAATGGGCAAAATGATTTTTCATCTGCGACACTATCAACACAGAATTCAGACCATTTGAAATCAATAAACGACTTATATTCCTTAATATGATTTATTTTTTTAATTTTCATTTTTTCTTATTCTTAGGCTTTTCTTTTGTAAATAGGTCTGCGGTATATTTTTCGTAAAGTTCAAATAAAAACTCAATTCTTTTTGCTGCATTGATAAAGGCTTGCGGTCTGAAACATAAATCAACTGCCTTATCAAGTTCTTGATGTGCTTTCACTAAAACTGGAGGCATTGTTAGAGGGTCATATAAGTCAGCAAGTGAATAAGTAGGAAATTCTTTTCTTGCGACTAATACCCCTTCTGCGGCTTTCTCAACTGCTTTAATTTGCTTTTCACTTACATTTTCTGGCCAAGGGTAATTATTGTAAACGATTTTATTTGAGTAAATAAAATCACTTTTCATTCTACCGCATACATAACCCATCCAAGCCATATGCATCTTACTTTCTAAAATACCGAAAAGATATAGGCTTGCATTTGGAATGTAAGAAGCCGTATTATTTATTATAAATTCAGGTTCAACATAAGCAAACGGTATATAAGCACGCCTTTCAGATGAAACTTTTGGAAACATTAAGTATCTTGTTGTTGGCTGTCGATCTTCTGAAAAAAGAGTTGGAAAAGCTGCCCAATGTCTTGTTCTCGCTTTTGTGCTTGCTAATCGAAATTGCTTAACCCGTTCAATTCGTTCTTGTATAAATGGAATATGTCGAATCTCATTTAATGGAGTATCTTTTAACCAAAGACAATATCTAACATTTCCATTAATAAAATCACCACCACCGATAAATGGTCTAATAAATTTGGAACATTCGGGGTGTTTTTCTTTAAGTTGATTTACTTCTTCAATAGTTAACATAAAATGTCCATCATCGGTAGTTTCGCTACCTTTAATGATTTCAGGAACATTGCATAAAGGTTTTGTGCGTGCTGTAATAAACATATCCTTACCCTCAACTAAGTATGGATTTATGTTTTTAACTTTAATTTCATGTGCTTCACCTCTTATATCCTCATATTCAAAAATGTTTTTATTATCTGTATCATAATTGGCGAATCCAATTATGACAACATGAACAGCCGCATTTCCTTTAGCTTCATTTCCCCATTTAAAAGTCCTGTGAGCAAAATGTATTTTGATTTTATATTTGAGAAATAGAATACCCCAAATAATTCCTACTTGTTCACCTTGAGCAATTGAGTTAGTTGAGACAAAGGCAACTTTAATTTTTGTATTTTGAATATATTGGGCTGCTTTTATATACCAAGCTGTAACATAATCTAAGGTTCCACCACCAGTTAATCCAGCAAATATTATTTCCATATCTGCTTTTTGTTCAGATTTTTGAACTTGTTTACCGATGAAAGGCGGATTTCCAAGAATATAGGATAGTTCGTGTTTTGAAACGACTTGTTCCCAATCGGTTTGCAAAGCATTTCCGTTAATAATTTTAGCGGCTTTTTTAAGTGGCAAGCGGGCGAAGTATTGTCCAAACTCATTGCTTATAAGCATATTCATTTGGTGGTCGATAAGCCACATAGCTACTTCGGCAATTCGTACAGGAAATTCTTCGTATTCAATTCCGAACATCATATCAACATCGAGCCAAATAATACTGCTCACATCCATTACCCTTTGCCCTGATGTATTTAACTTGCGTAAAATTTCTAATTCCAATAGTCGTAATTCACGGTAGGTAATAACTAAAAAGTTACCGCAACCGCATGCAGGATCAAGGAATTTTAGTGTGGATAGTTTTTTATGAAATTCGGGAAGTTTGTTTTTGTTGTCCTTAATGTTTTCAAATTCTTTCCAAAGGTCGTCAAGGAAAAGTGGTTTTATGAGTTTTAAAATATTGGTTTCGCTGGTATAATGTGCTCCCAAATTCCGCCGTTCGGTGGGGTTCATTACACTTTGAAACATAGAACCGAAAATAGCTGGTGAAATTTTGCTCCAATCAATATAACAACATTCTAATAAGGCTTTTCGCATCTTTGTATCGAAACTTGCCGTAGGTAAGTTTTCTTCAAAAAGTTTTCCATTTACATAAGGAAAATCAGAAAGTTGCTCGTCAAGGTTTTTAAAACGGTCGCTTTTTGGCGTATTTAACACTTGAAAAAGTTCTTGCAATTTTGCAGCAAGGTCGCTGCCGTCTTCGTTTGTTCGTTGCTCAATATAGTCTTGAAACTGCTGTTTGTTAAAAATGGTAGTGTCTTCGGCGAATAATAGGAATAAGATACGTACTAAATAAACCTCTAAGGGGTGACCTTTATATCCAATTTCTTCAAGTCGGTCGTGAAGTTTGCCCATTAACTCGGCAGCCTTTATGTTTGCAGGGTCTTGTTCTTTGTAAACCTTTTTTTGATAACCCAATATGTAACCGAAATGCTGAACATTATTAACAAGGTCGTTTAGTTTAAATTCAATGTGTTTATCTTCTTCAAGGTCGTAAAGTCGGAAGTTTTGAAAGTCGGAAATAAGAATGTATTTGGGTAATTCGTGTTGTTTAAGTCCGTGGGTATAGTCAATGGCTTGATGGTAAGCTTTGTCGAGGTTTTTACCCCGACTTTTCATTTCAATTAGAATAGTACCTTTCCAAAGCAAGTCAATATATCCGTCTTTTTCGTCTAGTTTTTTAACCCGATGCTCAAAGGTGCCAACTCTTTTGCTGCTGATACCAAAAACGTTTAAGAACTCAACCAAAAATGGTTTTGCGTCGGCTTCTTCGTTTGAAGTGTCAGCCCACTCTTTTGAGAAATTTAATGCTCTGTCTTTTATTTCATTCCAACTTAAAGCCATAGTCTATTTTTGTATGTTGCAATTTATGTAAAAAACAATTATTACGGTGGGTGCGTTGGCAAAAAAAACAGCTCTTTTGCAAACTTCGGTTGTGTGCTGGTTTGAGCGGTTTGCAAATGTGCTGTTTTGTGCGTTGGGTGATGTTGGTTGGTTCCTAATCCGTGTTTTGAAAGTTGCAAATCAAGTGAGTAAAAAATCAATCCTTTTTGTTTGGTGATCTAGTTGTCGTATTCCTATTTGTCGAATTTATTTTTGTTTTTACTTAGTAGTTAGCTTGCCACGGAGTTGTTTTTGCCTTGTGCATAACGTTTTCGCATAAAAAGCGGTTGCACTTGCTTGCACTTCTGTTTGCTCACGCAATATAGTTAATTTCTTGTTCACAGTTTCAATTTCGCACTTGACTGCAACTGCTTTTTTATGCGGTGTTGAACTAAATCCCTAACGGGATAGTTTCCGTTGGGCAAACAAATATACACAAAATTGGAAGGCTGATCTTTGGGCATTATAAATTTAACATATAATGCTTTATGAGAAAAAGGACAGAA
>Ga0172379_10004275_pt1 | contig 21351 bp, 12 predicted proteins | sample GrowelOW334metaG_FD_119756 | JGI IMG/M metagenome (GOLD analysis project Ga0172379, IMG submission 119756) | Groundwater microbial communities from an aquifer near a municipal landfill in Southern Ontario, Canada - Groundwater well OW334 metaG | ecosystem: Environmental > Aquatic > Deep...
CGGTGGAGCGCCGGTTTCAGCATGTTCGAGGCGTCCATAGCGCCCTCGGCGGCGCCCGCGCCGACAAGCGTGTGCAGTTCGTCGATGAAAAGAATTACCTGGCCGTCGGACTGCTCGACTTCCTTAATGACCGCTTTCAGCCGGTCCTCGAACTCGCCGCGGTACTTTGCGCCGGCCACAAGAGCGCCCATATCGAGCGCGACGACGCGCTTGTTTTTGAGGCCTTCCGGAACATCGCCGTCGATAATGCGGCGGGCGAGTCCCTCGGCGATAGCCGTCTTGCCGACGCCCGGCTCGCCTATAAGCGCCGGGTTGTTTTTCGTGCGTCGTGACAGAACCTGAATCACGCGCCGAATCTCGTCGTCGCGGCCGATCACGGGGTCGAGCTTGCCCTTGCGGGCGGCGTCCGTGAGGTCGTTACAAAAGCGAGTGAGCGCCTGATATTTATCCTCCGGATTCTGGTCCGTGACGCGCTGGTTGCCCCTGATATCGGCGAGGGCGGCGAGAATTTTGTCGTATGATACGCCCGCCTCGCGCAGCACGCCCGGCAGAGCGCCGCCTTTTGCGTTGGCGATCGCCATCAGAATGTGTTCCGTGCTTGTGTAATCGTCTTTCAGGCGCGCCGCCTCGGTAACTGCCTCGTCGAGAACCTTTGCCAGCTCGCGGGAAGCGAACACATCGCCGCCGCCGGTTACTTTAGGCATAGCGGAAACCATCGAGTCCACGCGCGTTTCGAGCGAGACGGGGTCCACGCCGATCTTCTGAAAGATCGGGCGCGTGACGCCTTCATCCTGACGCAGCAATGCAAGAAGCGCGTGTTCTTTCTCGATCTGCTGCTGTCCGTTCCGCTCGGCTATCTTTTGCGCTTCGGCTATCGCCTCCTGCGCTTTAATTGTGAATTGATCAAGTCTCATGTTAATCCCTCCGAAAAGAAGTTCCTAATAATAAAACCGGCAATGCAGCGAAAAAGTTGCGTTTGCCTTAAAGTTTCATTGTATAAAATTAGCGCAAAAGTGACAAGATATCAGGTGGAAGCTTTGAGCCCGGATTCGTCAATAGGACGCCGAATCCGGGGCAATGTTCATAGCGGCGATTTGCTTCGTTATCGGCGCATTTTTTTGTTCATGAACCAAAGTTCTATTCACTTCAAAAATGTGCCTGCTGCCTCGCATCTCATCCACTCTGAGCCATTGCGCCCAAATCCTAATGAAGGATTTGGGTTGAAAAACGGCGGAAAAGAAAAAGGGCGCGGTTTTGAGGCCGCGCCCTTGTGATTCCGAATCGAATTGAAGAAATTATTTCAGGAATGGAGCCTTGAGAATTCTGATCTGTTTTGCGGTGAGAGGCGTTCCGTAATTGACCATCTGGACCTTGGGCTGGTCGCCGCCGGAGATCGGAACCCACTTTCCGCCGTCCTTGTTGTAGAATGTCCACTGCAAAGAACCAGGCAGACAGGGGATGACGCCTTTCCAGTCGGCGACTTTTCCGTTTACGGTGGGATTCATCGGGATTTTCTTGCCCGCTTTAACGAGCTTCATCGCTTCGTTTGCGTGGCAGTCCGGGCATTTTTTCGCGGTCGCTTGAACGCTGTGTGAATAATAAGGGGAGTAGGCGACGAACGTTTTGTTCTTATAAACGAGTGTTTGCGCGGCGCCGGCGGTGACTTTGCCCTTATAGTTGATGAGCATCAGCCAGCTCTTCGTCGGCATGTAGGCGCCTTCTTTTTTCTTCGTCTTCACATAAGTGTCTAAGTGGCAGTTGTTGCAGGAGATTGAAGTGTTCGTGTGGCATGCAGGGCAGTCGAGCTTTCCCTTGTGAATTTTGTGGGAGCGCGTGTCCGCTTTTTCCTCGTGGCAGTCGGTGCATTTTGCCTTGACCGCGCCTTCGGTCTTCATGTTCGCGCGAACCACGCCGTCGCCGTGAACGTCGTCATGCCCGTTGGCGACATGGCAGTCCGTGCAGCCCATATCCATCTGGCGGTGGAAGTCGAGTTCGTTGGCGGCGGTGTCCACGGCAAAGCCCGTGCCCTGCCGCTCGTGGCACTTCAGGCAGGTGTTAATATCTCGCGTGTCGGCCGCTTTGAGGCTCTTTACGTGGCAGTTCTTGCAGCTTGTCGCGTGGCATTCCTTGCATGCGAGCGATTCGTACGGGATTCCGGTTACGCTCTTGAACCCGTCTTTCGCTTCGTACCAATACTTCATGCCGGCGGCGTTCTTGTGCAGGCTTTTGTTGTAAATCTTGATCTGATCGCCGGCGCTCGCCCCGACCGACGCGCATATAAGCCCGGCGATGACAAACGCGATTACAGCATAAAACTTTTTACCGATGAGTTGCCTTTTCATAGTCCGGCCCACCCTCTTGTCGTTTTTTTCACAATGAATGTTATCCTTAAACGCCTTCCGCGTCAACTGATATTTCCACGCGTTGCGCCGCCGGAGCATAACGCGCCCGCGTGCGCTTCAAAAAATTGTTGTGCAAAAATATTGTATCAATATATATGAGAGCGGTTATAATACATGAATTGTGAATCAGAATCGGAAGGCGCATTGAATGAAAAAATGTATCGTCGGGTTAGTGGCATGCCTTTTCGCGGTCGCTGTTTTTTCGCATAAGTGTGAGGCGGAAAAGAAAAAGTACACCCTCGGGGTCCTCGCCGGCGTCAGCAACGAGACGGACGCGCAATACAAATCCATGATCACGGATATTGTCGGCATTTACTCGAAAGCGCACAACATCGAAATAACATCCAAGTGGTATTTCGGCGACGCCGAATTCATAAAATCAGTTAAAAAAGACAAGCCGGACGTCGTTTTTCTATATATCTTCGACCATATAGGCGATTTGAAGAAAAAATATGGATACAGCGTTTTAATGTCGTTCCATGGATTTGGAATAGATAAGCCGAGATCGTGCATTTACGTTAAGAAGGAAAATCCCGCCAAAAACATAGAGGCGCTGCGCGGGACTTCCGCGGCAACTTATTTTTTCGCTTTCGATTATTATCTTCTGCGCGATCTATTAGGCGAGAAGCCGGAAAAATTTTTCGGAGACTTGAAGCCTCTCGCAAACGGCATTTCCACTCTCTACGCGCTCGCGCTGGACAACGCCGACGCGTCGTTCACATACGACGCAACCGTCGAGATGATGAAGAAAAACAATCCGGGACCCGTTAAGAAGATTCGCGAACTCGCCTGCACAAAACCTTACGGGGCATTCCCCATGCTGATATCAAAGAATGCGCCTCCCGATACAGCAACGGTTTTCAAGGATTTTTTCTTGAACACCCATAAAGATCCTATTTATAAAAAATACCGGCCGCTATTCAATGCGTACAACCTGAGATTCACCCCGGCTACCGACGATGACTACCTTTACGTTTACGATTTAATCAAAAAAGCCGACGCCGAAGGCTGGAAAAAAGACTTCGAAAAGTGGATGGCGTATGTTAATGAAAATCAGTAGAAAAACCGCATTATGCGCGGAGATGCTTTTTGCAATCCTCATGCTTGTTCTGCTTGCGCCGGTTTTAGCCCATGCCTCTGCGCCTCAGCAACCAGCGGCGATCGCGAAACCGAAATACACTTTAGTCACAAGGCTCGGTTACGGGCAGGAGCAGGACGCGCAGATTGTAAACATCGTAAACGAAATATTAAAAATCGTCGCCGCCGAGTTGGGATTCGAATTCTCGAATAGCCTGCTCCTGACGGACGAGGATTATATGAAAGCCGCGAAGGCCGGGAAATTCGATTTCGCCTTCGCTTGGTCGCACGAGCTTGTCGCAGACACGCTGAAGTGTTGCAATTACGAACCGATAGTCAGAATCAATATGTTCGGAGCGGCGCCGCAGACCGGATGCATTTATGTCAACAAAGACAGCGCCATCAAAACCGTGGCTGATCTGAAGAATAAAACGGCGGCGACATACCAAAACGCGCCTTCTTTCTATCTGTTGCGCAAAATGGTGGGCAAAAACCCGGCGGAGTTTTTCAGCTTGCTCAAGAGCTCCCCGAATGCGATTTCCTCGATCTATGCGGTAGCTCTAGGCGAGTCAGACTCGGCATTTGTCTATAGGGCCAATGTCGAACACCTAAAGATCATGAACCCCGGTCCGGCGAAAAAGGTCCGCGAACTGGTCTGTATCGATGACCTGCTTTCCATTCCTTTGCTCGCCTCAACTAAAGTCCCGAAACAGACTTCAGACAAGATTGTTGAAATACTTTGCAACGCCCGCAAAGATCCGAATTTCAAAAATATTCGGCCGCTTTTAATTCAGTCTAAAGCGCAGTTTATGCCCGTGAAAAAGGGAGAATACGACGGTCTTCTCAATCTTATCGCGTTCGCGAAGAAAAACGGCTGGGACAAAGAACATAAGGCATGGCTGGCGATCGCCCAGAAAAAAGACAAAACAAAAAAATGAAAAAAATTATTCTTCTTTTATTTCTCTTCGCCGTTCTGGCCTTCTCGCGGCATTCAGCCGCCGCCGCGGAGGAAAAAACCTATGTTTTCGGAATGCGGCTCGGTTACTCCACCGAAATGGACGCCCAAAACAAAACGATGTACACCGATCTGGTCAATGCATTTTCAAGCTCGCAAGGAATTAAGTTGAATCTTAAATGGTTCGGCGACGATAACGCTTTTCTCAAAGCCATAGACAAAGGAGAATTGGATTTATTTTATTCCGGGCAAAAAGATTTTTTCATTAAACACATCAAGAATTATGATTATCTGACAATACCCTATTATTTAAGCCAAAAGGCGAATTCGTACTGCATCTATGCAAATAAAGAGAGCAGATTCAAGGATCTGAACAGCCTTAAAGGAGCGGAGCTTATAACTGAGCCGGATAAATTCATGTATTTTTTAATAAGAGATTTGATAGATGAAAAACCGGAGAATTTCTTCGCGTCGTTTAAATCCTCGCCGAACGAAATGTCGGCGGTTTATTCGCTGGCTCTGGGCTCAACCGATTCGATTTTCACGGGCGAACAGGTTCTGCGGTTTTTGAAAGTCAATAATCCAGGGCCGACAAAAAAGGTTGCGCCTGTCAAATGCACAGAAAAAATTCTTTTTCCGCCGGTTATGGCAAAAAAGAAACTGCCGGATGAATTTATAACAAAACTGAAAAATTATTTGTCCAACGCCGGGAAAGAGGAATCGCTAAAAAAGTACAGGCCGCTAATGAAAGCGTATAAGGTGGGATTCAGTCCGGTGGCCGCCGGGGATTATGATTCTATCATAGCGTTATACGGCAAGGGCGTTAAAAACGGCTGGGACAAGGATTATGAAGTCTGGCTGAAGACCGTTAAACGGGAAGGGAAATGAACATGGTAAAAGAACCCCGCAAGCGCGGGATGCCGATTGTCGTCAATCTCAGCCTTCTTGTGTCGGCCGGCGTTCTGATCTCGGCGCTGCTTGCGATCTGGATATACGGAATGAGGTCGGACTCGCTGTACAACGCCGAGGTTCGGAACAACCTCGTGATGCTGGCGGACACGGTGTCGCCGCAGGTGGTCGGGGCGCTCGCGATCCGCGACGCGGCGGCGGTGAACGCGATCATGACGGACAGCGTGGGCGCGAACGAACAGGTCGCCGACGCAATGATAGTTCTCAAGGAAACCGGAGAAGTGTTTTACGATCTCGAAGGGCCGCGCGAGGGAAGGAAATTCACGGACAAGCTGAAAAAGCCGGGCGTTGTGTACATATCACGGCCGATCATACTTCGCACAGGCCTGGGCTACGGTCTGAAGGTGAGCGAGGAAAAGCTCGGGTCGCTTGTAATGGGCGTGCAGCGCAAGGATTTTCTGCGCAACGAGCGCGTGCGGGCGGTTGTCTCGTTCGCGCGAAGCATGTCCCAGAACATAGCCGGCTCGGTCGCCGCGGGCGACTTCCTTCAGGTTCGCGACATCATGGGCAATATGGTCGGCAGCAGCCGGAACATAGTCTACGCGCAGCTTCTGCACACCGACGGGACGATTCTTTTCTATACAGAAATCGGCAAGTCGGAGGAGAAAACGCGCGCGCTTGAAGGCGAGAAAGAAACGAGCGCCGCCGGGCGGCGAGCGATGCGCGTTTCGCTGCGCAAGCCGCTGCTGATGCAGAACATCGCCGGTTCTGATGGCGAGCCGATTCTTGACATAGCGGTGCCGGTGCTGCGCAAAGGCGAAAAAATCGGCGTGGTGCGGATTGGCTACTCGATGGCCGACTTTCTGGCGGCGCAGGCCCGCTCGCGCATTTTAATCATCGCGATGTCTTCGCTTTTTGCGCTCGTCGGCCTGGCGTTCGCCTTCTTTACCGCGCTGCGAATTTCGCAGCCTATCCGCGTGCTCGCCTCAGCAGCTCAGCGCCTCGGAGCCGGCGACATGGATCAGAAAGTTTTCATCAAGACGGGAGGCCGCGAAACGCGGGAGCTCGGAGCCTCGTTCAACCAGATGATCGACGGCCTGAAGGAACGCGACTTCGTCAAGGACACGTTCGGCAAATATATGTCGAAGCAGGTCGCGGACGAAATCCTGAAGAACCCCGACGCGATAGCGCTCGGCGGCAAGAAACAGGAAGTCACGATCATGTTCTCTGACATCCGCGGGTTCACTCCGTTCGCCGAGGGCCGGCCGCCGGAGGAAGTCATCTCGCATCTCAACGAATACATGTCCGCCATGGTGGACGTCGTTATAAAATACGAAGGGATCGTCGACAAGTTCATAGGCGACGCGATCATGGCGCTTTACGGCTCGCCGATCAGCCGCGAGGACGACGCGCTTCGCGCCATGAGGGCGGCGCTCGAAATGAAACAGCGCCTCATCGCCCTGAACCGCAAATGGAAGGACGAGGGCAAAGAACCGTTCCGCATCGGAATAGGCATCAACACCGGCGAAGTGATCGTCGGCAACATCGGCGACATCCGCAAAATGGAGTACACCGTTATCGGCGACAACGTCAACGTAGCGTCGCGGCTCGAAGGCCTAACGAAGAATCTGCCGGGCCTTTCCGAAGACTCGACCTGCCGCATCATTATCAGTCGCAGCGCCTATGAAAAAGTTATGGATTTCGTTATCGTCAACCAACTCGACGCCGTCACGGTCAAAGGAAAGTCCCAAGCTGTCGAAATCTACGAACTGCTCGGAATTAAATAATGGATGAAAAACAACTGAACGGCCTTCTTGCGAGGATGAATCATTCGGACTCGACCTTCAAGGATAAGCCGGAATCCGTATCATGGATCGCCCATAGGGAAGCGGAACAGTTAAACGACGCCGCGCTGATTCCGATGCTGGCCGAATCGATAGCGCGCTCGAAGTCGAAAGTGGCGCGAAGAAGCGTTTATTTCGCCGCCGGCAAAATCGGTAAAAACACCGGGAGCGAAAAAGCGTGCGCAATGCTGCTGGAAGCGCTCGAACGAGAGACCGATAAATATTCCGTCGGCGCCGTCCTCGACAGGCTTGCGGAACAGGCGGCGGTCCCTTTTTCGCCGAAACTTGTCGAATGCGCCAGGGACGCGCGATGGATTGTCCGCTATAGCGCGATTGACGCGCTCGGAAAATGCAGGCATCCCGAGGCGGAAGCCGCGCTCATTGAAATCATCGGCGCTTCGGAAGACCCGAACGATCTGCTGCGAGCTTGCGCTTCAATAGGCCGCGCCGGCTCGCCCGAATCCGTTCCATGCCTGACCGCCGCGCTGGAGAATCCCAAAACCGAAGTGAAATGCGCTGTGTTGTTAGCGTTGCAGCAAATCGGCGACGCGTCGCTGACGCCCGTTTTTCTGGGCGCGCTGGAAGACAAGGCGAATGATGTCAAATGGTATGCGATGGGGGCTATCGCGTCTGTCGGGGACGGGCGGGCGGTCGCGCCGGTAATCGAGCGGGTCAAAAAGATCGTTTCAAGCCAGCGGAAAGCGAACCAGTCGCCGAAATCGGAATTGGTTTTCGCGCTCGAATATTTAATCAGGCATATCGGCGCCGACAAAACTATCCCGGATTTTTTAAGGCAGATACGCGCAAAACACTGGGGCCGCCTGTTCGAACCGGAGAAGGAATGGTTCGAGCGAATCGCTGCGGATTCACAACGCAAAGACGCCTGATCGCTTTCTCAGACCTACAGCTACTTTCATTTAATAGGCATCTTGTAAACATTCTGAAACCCGCCATAATAAGCCATGTCTTGCGAGCGACTTCCCCGCCGAAGGATTTCAGTTCCACATAAGACATAAAAAAACATTAGGAGGCCGGTCTGTGAAAAAATGCATCAGTGTTTTGTGCGTGGCGTTCTTCGTCGCTCTGGCGGTGTCCGCTGTCTCTCTCGCCAAGGAAGCGAAAGAGAAGGACATCAAGATCAATCCGAAAGTTGATTTCTCGAAACTCGATTTGAAAACGTTCACGGTATTTGAATTTGAAAACGCCGCGGGCGAAGGACAGGACATTCTGGACACGATTTATGACGAACTGAAGATGATTCTTGACCGCAACGGGATGCAGGCGCAGATGTTCAAGGCTAACGAGATAGGGGACCAAAAGGACGAATTTGCGATGGGCGGCAGCGCGAAGAGCGCGGACAACGGCATTTACGCATCGTCGCCGACAGATCTGGTTGTCAGCGGCAAGCTCATCCGGTTCGACAATAAGGTGAAGGCCGGCGTATTCACAACCAAGAAATACTGGACGGCTTCGATGGAAATATTTGTATACTCAAAATCGCTGAACACTCTGGTTTACAAAGCTAATCTTACGCGGATATTCGAGCAGAAAAGCGGCACGAGCAAAACGGCCCGTCGCACGATTTTCCGTTCCTGCCTTGAAGAGGCTTTAAACCCCTTCCTCCAGAAGGCGGCCGAGCCGGCTTCTAATCCGTCGACTGATTGAAAAGCGGCAACAAGCGGCGAGTAGCCAGCTAAAGAAATAAGCTCAACCTATATGCGAACAGGGGCGGCCTTACGGGGCCGCTCTTTTTGTATCGGCAAAATCGGAGTATAATAATTCCCAACAATTATCAGTTGTGAGGTGTGGTTATGCATAAAGTCGTTTTGTTGAGGCACGGCGAAAGCGAATGGAACAAGGAGAACCGTTTTACCGGCTGGACGGATGTCGATCTTTCAGAGAGAGGGGTCGAGGAGGCATATTTAGCGGCGAATCTCCTCGGAGATGACGGGTTCTCGTTCGACATCGCATTCACGTCGGTTCTGAAGCGCGCTATCCGCACGCTGTGGGTTGTTCTGGACACGATGGACATGTTGTGGCTGCCCGTGGTGAAATCGTGGCGGCTGAACGAGCGGCACTACGGAGCGCTGCAAGGGCTGAACAAGGCGGAAACCGCCGCGAAGCACGGCGATGAACAGGTGAAAATATGGCGGCGCAGTTACGATATACCGCCGCCGCCGCTCGACGAAACAGATGAGCGATATTCCGGAAACGAACTTAAATATAAGGATGTTCCGAAGGCGGATATCCCGAAATCGGAATCGCTGAAGGACACTGTGGCCCGGTTCCTGCCCTACTGGCATGATACCATCGCGCCTGAAATCGCGGCGGGCAAAAAGGTGATCATCGCCGCGCACGGGAACAGCCTTCGCGCGCTCGTTAAATATCTCGACAACGTTCCGGAATCCGAAATCGTCGGTTTCAACATTCCGACGGGCATCCCGCTTGTCTATGAATTGGACGATCAGCTCAAACCGATAAGAAGCTATTACCTGGGCGACCCGGAAGCGGCGCGCAAAGCGGCCGAGGCTGTTGCAAATCAGGGAACGGCGGGGAAGCAGTAGACAGCAAACGGCAGACAGAATACAGGGAAAAGCAAAAACCGGGAGATGGCATAAGGCAGACGGCAGATAGGGAAAGACGAAAAGCAGAAGGACGGCAGACGGTAGGGGCGGATTTCAAATCCGCCCGTAGACAGGGAAAAGACAAAACAAAAAGAAGTCCGTCATTGCGAGGAGCGTAGCGACGAAGCAAACCCGAACAAAATTCACATTAGTGGGAAGAATACAGGACTCAGAATACAGCGAAAAGAATTAAAAACAACAAACCGCAATATCGCGGAACTTGTCATTGCGAGCGAAGCGAAGCAAACCCGATTTCATAATTCAACAAACAAAAAGCCCGTTTCCGCGAAGGCGCGGGAACGGGCATGAATTTGCTGCATTTGCTATTTAGCGTTTATTTCGCTTTAACGGTTATCGTATCCTTGAGTCGAATGTCGGCGGACGACGCGCCGACTTGAATTTCATACTTTCCGGGCAATACTTCGAATTTCTTTTTGGCGTCGTTCCAATACTCGAAGTCTTTAACATAGATGGGAATCGAGACGGTCTTCGTCTCGCCCTTTTTCACGTTGACGCGCAGGAAGCCGCGAAGCCGCTTGACCGGCCGGTCCGGGCCGGTCTTGTCGCTGACATAAATCTGAACGACTTCGTCGCCGTCGCGCGAGCCGGTGTTCACAACCTTCAGGCTGACTTTAACAGTGTCCGCGGCGCCGGCGGTTTTCCTGTCGAACGAGAGGCCGCTGTATTTGAAAGTCGTGTAGCTTAGGCCGTAGCCGAACGGAAACAACGGTTCGTTTTTGAAATACATGTAAGTCCTGCCGCGCGAGATTTCGTAGTCGTTGAAGGGGGGCAGGTCGCCGAGGCCCTTGTAATGCGTCATGGTAAGCCTTCCGGCGGGGTTGTAGTCGCCGAACAGCACATCGGCTATGGCGTTTCCGCCCTGTTCGCCGGGGTACCACGCTTCGACGATCGCCGCTATGTTTTCTTTCATCCAGTTGATCGCGAGAGGGCTGCCGTTGATCAAAACAACGATGATGTTCCCGTTCAACTCCCGCAGTTGCTGAATGTATTCGTCTGCGCCGAGGGGGAGGTCGATATTGTCCCTGTCGCTTCCCTCGCGGTCGTCTTCCTGTCCGATGCCCATGAAAGCGATGATTACGTCGCTGTTCCTGATTTTGTCGAAGCCGAGCGCCGTGGATTCTTTCGCGGGCGGAACCCAAGTGAGGCGCACGGCGGGCGCTCCTTTTTCGCTTTTGCTTCTGAGTTCGATGTCGTATGTCTTGCCGGCTTCGAGCAGAAGCAGCGCCGCTTTTCTCTTCTCTGGTTTGGCGTTGAGATCGTCGCCTCTCAACGGGGCGCCGGCCTTTACGGCCGTCTTTTTCTTTTCAACGGGCTCGAACTTCATGTTCAGTTTTCCGTTCACATACATTTCCGAGTCGCTGTTTCTGCTTGTCGCGAAAAAGTAGTACATGCCCGACTTTTCAGGTTTGATCGCGCCTTTCCAGCGAACGGAAACCGGTCCGGCTTCATTCAATCCGGCGGGCGCATTACTCGCGGTAAGATAAAGTTCCTTGTCGATCCGCTTTGCGGCAGGAACGCCGTCGAAGTTCGCGCTGTTGAAATACTCTGCGTTCAGGCCAGGTTCGGTTGCGCCCGCCGAGGTCCATATCACGCCGTCTGGAACCGGCAAATAGGCTCTCGCGAACGGCAGCGGCTGCCATTCGCTGTGATTGACTTCGAATTTCCCGCCGGATTTTGCGATGATGCCTTCGAGCGGATTGACCGGCGGATTCGCGGCCTCGCCGCTATAGTCGCCGTACTGGAGGACGTTCGCGTTCGGGCCGACAACTGTTACGGATTTTATCCTGTTGACGTTCAGAGGAAGCATCGGAACGCCGTTTACCTTGTCGTTTTTGAGCAATACAATTGATTCTCGCGAGACCTGCCGCGTCAGCTCCTTGTGGGCGGGCGAGCCGATCACCGACGGCGAAATTTTCGAGAACGGAATGATTTCCGGCGGGTCGAACATTCCCAGCATGAAACGCGCTTTCAAGAGGCGAGTCACGGCCAGATTTATCTCTTCCTTGGTTATCATTCGCTGTTTCATCGAACTGATGATGCTTCCGCGCATCACGTCCGAGCCGCACTCGACATCGACGCCGGCCTTCACCGCCATCGCGGCGGCCTCTTCGGGCGACTTGGCGTACTTGTGCTGGGACACGAGATTCCCGCCCGCTCCGCAGTCGGTGACAACAAAGCCCTTGAATCCCCATTCGTTCCGAAGAACGTCCGTCAGCAGCCAGCGGTTCGCGTTGCAGGGCACGCCGTTGACAGCGTTGTACGCGCCCATGACCGACATCGCGCCGCCTTCCTGCACGCACGTTCTGAACGCCGGAAAATAGTATTCGCGAAGTGTCTTTTCAGCAATCCACGCGTTGCCGTACAGCCTGTTGTGCTCCTCGTTGTTCGCGGCAAAATGCTTTGGCGTCGCAACCGATTTGAGATACTTTTTGTCGTTGCCCTGAATGCCGCGCACGAAAGAGAGCGCGATGCGGCCGGTGAGGAAGGGGTCCTCTCCGTAAGTTTCAGGGGTCCGGCCCCAGCGCGGGTCGCGAGCCATGTTTATCGTAGGCGACCACCATGTCAGATAGCGCGTAGGCGGGAAGCCTTTTGTTTTTGTCTCGCGGTTGATCGCGCCCCATGCCTCGTCGGAAATAGCGGTCGCTTCCTTGTAGATCAGGTCGGGGTCCCACGTGCTCGCCATAGCCACCGCCTGCGGGAACACCGTGAAGTTGCCAAGGCGCGCCACGCCGTGCAGCGCCTCGTTCCATACTTCGTACGGCTTGATGTTGAGACGCGGAACGCCGGACGAATTGTTGTTCATGAACGAGGCTTTTTCCTGCCACGTCAGCCGCTTAACCAGATCGGCGACACGCGCGTCTATCGGCAGCGTGTAATCGAGATAAGCGGGCTTTTTGTCTTTTGCGGCATCGGCAGATCGGGCCGGGCCGCTCATCAGCGCGGCGGCGAGCGCCATCAGCGCAACTGTCAGGACGGCGGTTTTGATTTTCATTTTGCAGCTCCTTGGCAATTAAGATTCCTTGTGTAGTCTGATTTACTTCAGTTGGGCGGTTTCCGCCTTGCTTAGCGCGAGTTTCGCTTTAGCGAGTTTATTCAGATACTTTTCGAGCTTCGCGGCGTCCTTCGCGACGAGAGCCTTGTGAACGTCGCCCTCGATCTCCGCGACATCCAGCCGCTTGTAGTAATCCAGCGTCTCCTTCAGATGCGCGATCACGATCTTGCCCGTAAGGACAGGATGGTTGTTCGTCACGTTCGCTTCAGGGAATCTCGTTCCATGCTCGAGCTCGACTTCAAGCCCATCCCGGAAGTCAGCGGCGCTGATCTTGATGTCCTTCGCGCCGATCGCCGCCTTGATCTTTTTGGCTTCTTCCGCGCTTGGAACAACTTTCTTAAGCGCCGCCCAGTTTCTGATTCCCAATTCCTTGCAAACTCTTTTCACTTCATCTTTCGTAACATATTCAGGAAGTTTCATAATCTCCGCCTTTCATGCGATGGCGAACGCCATCAATAATGTTCAGAGATTCTACCACGCCGCGCGCAATTTTTACAGAACGGCGTATTGATATACAATATAACCAACACAAGAGATTTTATAATCTTTTGCATCTTCTTACATAACCAGATGATATAATGCTGTAAGGAGAAATCGTTTACAAAAAAGATAATGGCTAAATACAATAATAATCAGAATCGAGAGTTTAGCAAATACTCCGGACTTTCGAATGTAAAGCTGAAAGAGAAAATCCACGAGTTGCTTCCTAAAGTAAAACCGTTCTCCTCAGTATCAAATTCAACATATTTGGATTTCTTTCAAGCAGGCATTGAATATGAGATTCGGCTAGTAGAAGAAGATGAGCGCGAGCAGATAATAGCTCTTTTTGATGGCAGGATTATCACATATGATTCTGTCACTACAATTAGATTCAAAACAGAAGAAATTCTGATGCTTATGGTGGATAGCCCCATTAAAATTATGTTTTCAAATTCTACTCAACTTGAAGCGACCTTCATCGGGCAGGATCCCGTTAATATGACAGTGGATCTTACAGTTGAAGGAGCCGTTCCTGAAGGGCATCTCGATAAAGCAACAATAACAAGTTCTTCTTCAGCTTTGTTGAAAAGACTGGCAAAGCGAATATTCGAATGGGACAAAGGAGAGCTAGAAAGAGCGCCTAATCTTGCGCCAGCTTTATTTAATGGCATTTTTCAAAAAACGCTCCCTTCAACAAAGTGTTTAATACCCAAATCAAAAAGTCTTAATGAATGTCAGAAAGAAGCCCTCTTGAAAACAGGCGGGGATGGAATTGTTCTCATCTGGGGGCCGCCCGGCACAGGAAAGACGACTGTTCTATCTCTTTCGATAGTGAATGCTATAGAACAAAATAAGAGAGTCCTTCTCGCATCTAACACAAACAAGGCTATCGATCATGCTCTTGGCAAGGTCGTAGATCATATTGAGGAAAATTCAATTTTGTTTCCCAATGCTCATAAACAGCTGAGAGAAAATCTTCTCCTGAGATTTAGGGAAGTTAGAACTGATAATATTTCCGAAAAGCTTAACGAAAAGGTATCTCTAAAATCTATTACAAATCGCAAAACAGGAAATATTCACGAACAGATAAATGACCACAGACAGAGACTTAGCATAATAGAAACTAACCTCCGAAAGATCAGCTCTGAGATAATCAACCTACAAGGTCTAAAGCGGTGCCTTGAGAATCAGAACCATACGAAAATAAGTCTGGAAGAAAGAAAAACATGGCTTAACGAAAAAGAATCTCTAAAGAATGACCTATATGGCCAACTGACAACGATCACAACTGAACTTAGCCAACTGGAGCTGGAAGTATCTAAGTTGAAAACCGATGAAAAAAAATACTCACAATTTGAAGAAGCTTATCATATTCTTTCAAAGGCACAAGAATTAAGGCAACTAATAACAGACAGAAAAGAAAAAGAGGAGGCATTAAAAAAACTCATTGACAGACAACTTGCGCTGGAGCGATATCTTAAGAATGAACTTCCTGTTTTTGAAGTATTATCAGAGGAATTGTCAAAACTGGATGCCCGCCATAAATCCGATACTGCGTCCATAACTTTGCATGGGGAAATTGTCGAACTATCGGCAGAGTCAATAGAATTAGATGGCTTTTTAAAAAGAGAAACTTACAATCTAGAAAAATCGAATTCAGACATATCAGACATCGAAAAAAGACTGGGGAATAATCGTACTGAAAAAGACGAATTGAATAAGACGGCATTCTCGCGATTAAGAAACAGATCGGTTATTAAAGGATTAGACGATTCCAATAACGACCTTGTGCAGAGAAAAGAACAACTGAATATCGATGCCCGAATTGCTGAGAAAAAATTGATGTATACGCAGAAACGAGTTGCGGAAAGAAAAAGTGTAATTTTTGGACTTATCATAGCGGACAAACAAAAAATCAAAGAGAACCTAGGCATTGAGTATAGCCCTTCTGTTATAGAAAGATTGCAATCCAGTGTTGTTTCCTTAAAACAAGACATGGATGGTAAAAAAATCAAACTCGAAGAAAGCCAAGGAAGGATTAAACAGGTAAAAGAGGCACTCCCTCATTTACAAAATCTTGTGTCTTCGAACCAAAGCGAAATTAATAAGCTAGGTTCTGATGCGGAGAAACTAAAAAGCTCATTAAGAACAGCCATGATGCTGATAAGAGAGAATAATTTATCTACAGATGTAACGCAGGGGCTGAAAATAGTAAACAACCAATTGAGAAGAATCGAGGAAAACAGATTCAAGATAAAAAAACACGCTTCGTTGCAAGGAGAAAGAAAAAGCCTGATAGAGAAATTGAAAGAGGCAGACTCGTACATAGACAGATGTAAGAAAGAAATTGTAGCGCTTAGCGATAAGTCAACTGAAATTGATACGGTGATCAAGCAAGCTGAAGAAAAGTGGCCGGGAATAAACATACAGACAGTAGAAACACTTCTTGGTGAGGAAAAACAAAAAGTACAGAGTGTTCAGCATGAAATAACCAACCTCAATGATACTATTAAAGAATTGGAATTCAAACTTTCTATTGTTGAAAAGACGGTACTTAAAGAATCTCGCCTTGTAGTGACCACTTTGACCTTAGCAAGCATATCAACAGAAATTTTGAATGAGAAGTTTGACTGCATTTATATAGATGAAATGTCTATGTGTCTTGCGCCGCAGATATATATAGCAGCCGCAGCCGCTAAAAACACAGTCGTGATCAGTGGCGATCATGCTCAATTACCTGCCATAACAAAGGGAAGTAATCCAGCTGGTTTTGGAGTTGACCTTTTCAGCAGGCTTGGTATTGGCGCGAAGTCTGCAGAAAGGCAAGTTGACTGCTGCTTCCTACAGACTCAATACCGTTTTTCAAGCGAAATAATGCATATTCCCAATTACATGCATTTTTATCCTGACGATTTCAAACTGAAACATAACGAGGCAAAAAACATATGTATTCTTTCTGAAACACGAAAGACCAAGCTTTTTGATGGGCAAACGACTGCTGTAATAGACACTAGCCTTGCGAAACCTGAATCTCAACGAATAAGCCACTCTGTACTTTGTCCTTATCACGCTTTTTTAGACCTTTACATTGTTGAAAAGTTGATGGAAGAAGGGTTTTGCCCAACCGACATTGCGATTATAACCCCCTACAGAGTTCAGGCCGAATTTATTATGGCATTAATGAAAAAGTGTAAGAATAAACTTGATGGCTTGGTATGTTCGACTGTTCACAGGCTGCAAGGAGATGAGAGAAAGATTATTATATGCGACATACCAAATTCTCATGGGAGCAGTCTCGATGGTATCAGGCCGACACCAAAAAATATTAGAAATGAATTTCCTCCAATCGAGCAGGATAGGAAGTTTAATGTTGCGATAACGCGCACACAAAATCATTTCGTCTTTGTTGGAAATATAAATTATCTAATGACTCACGGTGAGTCCAAAGGAAAAGAAAAAGATTCTTATGAAGACAGCGTTTATAGGCGCTATCTTCTTGCTCTAAGAAATTCAGGAGTTCCGCACTGGCATATTGATGCAGCGGCGCTTATTGATCCTGAAGCCGTTGAAGAAATAAAGCGTTATAGCAGACGCAGAATCATTCCTGATGATCCACCGAAGCTTTCAGAGGAGGCAGTTAAGAAATGCGAGGAAAAAATCAAAGAGACTGATGAATATGAATTTAAATTGACTCATATTTTGCGAGAGGAGGCTTTTTATGGTTTTATCGGCTTAGATTTAGAGAAGGTAAAAAATAGGTTGATAATAGTAAGTCCTTTCATATCTGTTAACCGTATCAGATGGTATGAAGAATTCTTGGTTAGGCTCCGGGATAAAAATGTGGAAATAACCGTTTATACAAAACCATTGGATGAGGAGCTATCTGAATGGCATAAAAATGGCGTTAAACGCATTAAAAATATCGGAATTAATGTTGAGTTTCTCAGACGAATCCATTCGAAGTTTATAGGAATCGATGACGACATCTGTTATGAAGGTTCTATGAATCCGTTGAGTCATAGAGATACGTCGGAAATTGTTAATCGCTTCAAGGGCGCCGGTTGCGTTGATGCCTATATGACTCAGATTATGAGGTCTTCAGTATCTCAAAGTTATGAAACAATGGATGCGAAAGTGTCGCTATCAGAAATAGAATTGAAAAATGCCATGATAAAACTAAGAGGGCGAATAATCGGGGAAAAGGGCGGACAACCACAGTTCGTGCTTTCAAACTCTAAAATCGACGCATTGATTAATGACTTGCCGTTAAGCAAAGAATTGTTTCTGGCTCATCCATCCATTAGAAACAACAATTTCAGAGTCTTACTGGAGGATTATGCAGATGATTTTGTTCAACTATTCATAATGGGGAAAGAGGGACAGTGCGAAAAAATATCGGCGGAGTTAGAAAAGAAACGAACGATGGACAACAGAAAGAAAACAAAGAAGAAAAAATAATCATAACGAATGTTTGACAAAGAGCGCATCGATATATTAATCGCTTGGCGCGCTTACTGGATTCAAAGCTCCGCAGCATGCTCGCTGACTTTTACTAAATAGTGAAATCTCATTTCCCGAACGATTTTATCAGCGCGGACTCGTTGTCGACGATGAATGGCGAAAGCTTGGGGCCGTACGCCGTGTAGGTCGCTTCGTAGTCGTGCGCGTAGTAAAGTTCCTCGGGATAAATGTATCCGAGCCCGTCGTTTGTGATTCCGAGTATGAACAGATGTTCGATGCCCTGCGTTTTCGCCTGTTCGCGAAGCTGATTCCCCAGCGGGTCGAAGAACAGTTCGCCCGGAACAGTGACGAACGCGTACTTGTCGTCGAGCACGACGCCTTTCTCAATCGTGTATGACAGGGTGTCCCTGCGAAGAAGCGCCCACTGCTCGAAAAGGCGCAGCGTGGCTTTGTCGGAAGTCGCGATGCTCTTGCGGCCCTTAGTGACGTAGGACGCGATGTTTTCCCCGGTTTGTTTCACTTTAGCAAAATCGTCTCCGTCGCATTTGCCTGAGCACCGCGCGGAATGGTCGCCGAGCGAGCCGTTGAAAAACACCGCCACGCCGCCGCCGTTCTTCTCGATCGCGTTCCGGGCCGGCCCGACGAAGTCCGACGACTGCTGCATCGTCTTGCTCGCAATCCCCGTCGGGTGCCCCGAATGGTTGAACAGCGTCGCGATCGGCTTGTTGTCGAGCGTATCGATTTTCAAAATGCCGATGCTGTTGTCGACAAGCCCGCCGTCTTTTTTGCGGTTGCCGTTTGTCGGCATTTCTGGGGTGGTTTTAATAAAGCCGGCTCCTATGCGCGCGGGTTTCATGTTCTTATAAGCGACAACGATTCCCTTAACGATGCGGTCGACGACGCTCTCGTACACCTTCGGCTGGAACCGGCCGCCGAGGATGGCGAGAACGGGAATGAGAGCGCCGGAAGCGTGGTGTGAATGCGAGGCGCCGATGATGAAGCAGGATTCCGGCAGCCCGGTCAGCTTGTTCGCTTTTGTCGCAATATCCTTATAGACGTCGATGTTCATATAGAAGAAATCCAAGCCGACGAAGCAGTAGAAGCGCCCCTCGGACTCGATGACGATAGCCGTGCCCATCAGCGGGTCGTGAACGGCTTTCGACGGAACGCCGACGCGGTCGCCGTAGCCGGCGAGCGGGGTTCCGATGGGAGACGAGATTTCGAATTTCGAGGCGCCGGCCTTGAGCGGCGCGGGCTTGCGCTGCGAACCGTCGAGAAGGGCGATTTCCCCGCCGCGCAGAAGAACTCTGACGAACGGCGTCGTGTCCATCGGCGCGATGCCGGCCGGCGGCGTTATGCGGCCGGAGGCGAGTCCGAGAATCCATTCGTCGCCTGCTGGCAGATCCTTGAACGGAGTCTTGAACGCGAGCGCGTTCTTTGTCTTCACCAGCTTCACGCCGGTTTTCGCGAGGTTCTTGTTGCCTGAGATGATGTCCTTGATGTTGATCAGTCCGTACTTCGGGATGCCGAGAAGCGACGCCGCAAGCGGCGTGTAAGCGAGCACGACACCGCTGCCGCCGAGGAACGAAGCGATTCCCTCGCCGGGTGGCAGGAACGGCATGAAATAGAAATTGGCGCCTCCCTTGCTGAGATTGCCCGGCCCGGGAGTCCCCTCTATTTTCTCCATGAAATACACGTTTTCCGCATCGCGCGCAAAGCCGATCGCCAGAAAATCGAGTTCCTTCGGCACAAGGTTATCGTCCTCGTTAATATCGTCCACGAAGAAAAAACTTTTGTCGTCCGCCATGTCGACCGATTCCGAGCGGGGCAGAATTATCGCAGCATTGCCGCCCGTGTCCTGCGCGACAATGCTGTAGAAGAGATTTTTCGCGCCGGCCGGCGGCGTGACGACCGCGAAATAGGTGTCGTTTCCGAGCGGGCTTTTTATCATGTCGAAAACGTCCCATTCGCCCGCGCCTTCATATCTCGCGTAAAACTTCACGCTCTTAACCGGATAGGACATGCCGGTGGGGTCCGCGAAAACGCGCGCGGAAATCGTGATGCTCTCGTTGTTGTATGGTTTCGCGGGGGAAACCGTGATGTCCTTGAAAGTCGGCGGGGAATCCGCGAACAGATTTACCATCGGAGCCTTTGCGCTTTCCACAAGCTCCGGAACGCTGTTCGCCATCGCGATGCCCGACAGCAACACCGCCGCCGCCAGCAGAATCAATATTCGTCTCATCGGTGAAACCTCCCCAAATTGTAAGTATCGTTATTATATAAAAGATTTATCGAATCGCATTATTTTTTAAAATTATGCGGCTGTTAGCGGGGAAGGGGGAGGCATAGGCGCTTATGGCCAATTTCGCATATTAGTCCGGGATTGCTTCGTCAGCCACAGTGCGTCTTCCTCGCAACGACGTGGTTTTGTGTTTTTAAAGTGGAAAAAGCGCGTCATTGCGAGCCTGCGAAGCAGGCGCGGCAATCCCGAACTCGAAGTCTGATCTATAACGCTTGAGAATATTATTATTGCCCCGCTTCGCGGCCGAATGCAGGGGCGGATTTCAAATCCGCCCGTCCTCATTCAACTCAAACGCAGGCGACGCCGGCATGGCTGTGGCTTTCAAGCAGCGCGGCGGCGTTTTCGTAAAACACCTTCCGGCGCAGCGTTTCGTCGCCGTCCGTGCCGATCAGCGCTTTCGCCAGCGGGAGCGCGATGGGAAAGAAAGGCCAGTCCGAGCCGAAGAGAATGCGGTTGTGGTCCACCTTTTCGAAAATGCGCGAAAGATTGTCCGGCGGCTGCCCGTCGATTTCGAGGTAGACGTTATGGTAAGTGTTGGCGTATTCGATCGCTTTTTCGTAGAAGTCCATGCCGGCGTGGCCGAGCACGAACGTGATTTCCGGGAAAGTGCGGAGCGCCTTTTCAAAGCTTTCCATGCGCGAGAGAAGCTGCAGGAAACCGGGCGCGATGCTGTTGAACGCGGTGTGAAACTGCACGGGCAGGCCGGTTCGCGACCAGCGGCGCAGCATGCGAATGATCAGCGGATGATCGCTCGTCATGAACTCTGAATAGGGATGCACCTTGAGTCCGCGGGCGCCGGCGGCGACGAGGCGGTCCATGCGCGCCTCCCAGCCGGGCTTTAGCGGATTGACCGCCACGAACGGAACAAGGCTTTCCTCGCCCCTCATGGCGCGCAGATAAGCGCCGGAATTCTGGGAGCCGAACGCGAAGTCGATCGCCATGACAATCGTGCGCTCCACGTTCATGAGCGCCATCTCGGCCTGCAGGTTCGGCACGGTGTGAGTCGCCTGATCGCCGCGGTTTGTGAACATCGACTGCACATACTGCCTCACAACGCGGCCCGGCTGTTCCTTTTCGAGGTTGAGGCCGGACTCGAGGCTGAGGTCCACCGGCACGCCGCGCATCGGAAAATTGTGAAGCGTTTCGGGCGCGTTGCGGCGGAGGTCGAGCGGCGGCGAAAAGAAAATTGCGAAGCCCAAGTGGGCGTGGAAATCAATTATCGGA
>Ga0172379_10004276_pt1 | contig 21339 bp, 21 predicted proteins | sample GrowelOW334metaG_FD_119756 | JGI IMG/M metagenome (GOLD analysis project Ga0172379, IMG submission 119756) | Groundwater microbial communities from an aquifer near a municipal landfill in Southern Ontario, Canada - Groundwater well OW334 metaG | ecosystem: Environmental > Aquatic > Deep...
TGACAGAGAACTAAACGTAGTGGATAGTTTAAAAGGAAAGAACCCATCTTTCTCTGTCAATGAGGTGTTTGATACTTCTTCTTTCGGAGATGTGTGCTTTGACTTTGCCACTGCACACTCGGTGTTTACACATTTGCCTCCTCCTGCAATCGAGATGTGTCTAGGAAAGACTTTTAAAAGATTAAGGTCTGGTGGTAAATTCTTTGCAACATACAATATGTCTAGTACAGGATTTGACTATTTCGGCCATAAGTATCCGGAAATGACAAGATATAACTTCCAGATGTTTTCGACGATGGCTAGAAAACTAAATGTTGATGTTTGCAACATTGGGGACTGGGGGATACCTCAGAACAAAAGTAGTGACCAGCTTTTGATGATCTTCACGAAGAGGAGTTGATGAGATGACGATAACCACGATGCTTGTTCATACTCCACTACGTCCTATTAGCGGAGCAATAATGGCGTTAGATGGACTAAAACATGCAACGAAGCAAGATCATGTTGTGAGGTTCATCGTAAACGGTAAGATAGATCCTGCTATATTGCCGAAGGCTGCTGATTATTCGTCTTTTTTCACACTAGAGACAAGGTTATACGATAATAATATAGGGGTTCCAGGCAGGATGGCTATGGAGATAGCTGACTGTGACACAGAATTTGTCGCAAAGCATGATGACGACATGAAGCTACCTGTGAACGGGTGGGACATCCTACTGTCGTGTATGAAGCAAGAAGAAAGCATTGGAGAGAAAATTGGTGGAACTGTTATGGGGTGCCAAAATATAGAGTGTGGTATTTTGGTACCAGACCACGCAAACAAAATACTCAGGGTGAAAAGAGATTGTCATAAAAAAGCGTCTAGTGGGAGCACTTCTTGGAAGCTAGTAGATTACACAGGGACAGGGACGTCTATATATAAAAGGTCTGTGATGAATGAATGCTGTTTCTCTGTTAAACAAAAGCTAGGCGCTGGTGATCCTGATCTGATGTGGAGGCTGACAAAAGCTGGGTACAGGCAGATTCTGTGTGAGCACCCATCTAGCGAGCACTTTCATGTAAAATGTACAAGTGATAAGTATGAGGCGGCTCGCTGGAATAATGAAAGGCTTATTGAGTCTGCAAAACAGTTCTATAATGACCATGGGATGGTTTTCGAAGGGATGTTGCGTTGGTCAAGTATGTGACACTCCCAACCCCCTAAGGGGGGGCTTCTAAGCTACAAGCACACAGATGAATTCAATACCATATGCTCAATAGCAGGTTGTCTCTCATGGTAAGAAAACTAGACATCGTGACGACGATATCGTCTTCGTGGAGAGTTCCATACCTCGAAAACAGTCTCCGTGCTCTATCTTGTCAAACTGGATACGGAGATGACGAGTTCCGAGTGATCATTGTGTGTGTGCATCACGCTGGGTCGCCTGACATAGTTTTGAGTGATGCGTTATCCGGAATGGTCGCTGGAAAAAGTTGGGGTTTTGATATTATCAAGAAAGAGTGTTATCTGGCTTTCGAGAATGATATGTTTCCGCTTTCGTTGTCTCGAAATATCGGAGCAAGAATTGCCACTGGTGACATTATAGGGTTTTTGGATTGCGATGTCATAGCTGATCCGATGACGCTGAGTGGTGTTTTTCAGACGGTTACAGTGAGTGAAAGTGCAGCTCTGTCCATTGTGTACCGAATGCCACATATACCGGATCATGAAATATACAGATACCTAGATGTGAATTCTTTTCGAAAGAACAGAACCATCGGAACACTTGAGATAAAGGGAAGAGGTGGATGCTTTTTTATTGATAGGGAGTTACTATTTCGTATAAGGGGGTATGATGAGAGGTTGGTCGGGTGGGGATACGAGGATGACGACATGATGATTCGATTATATAGAATGGGAAAATATCCATATAATATGTCTAAACTTGATATTATTGCAATGCACCAGCATCATGCCACTGCCGCGAACGCCAAACACACCTGGAGGATGAATCACAGGGTTTCGGCGGTGTCGCTGGATGTTGTCAGAAACCCAAGAACATGGGGTGGTGAGCCTGGGTAGCTATTGATTTTGTTGGTGCTTTTTCACAAGAATCGCGATACAATCCACGCTATGACAGTTGGTTCCGAGAACGATTCGAGACACAAGATCGATATCATTATAGTCGTGTCTTCTCCCTGGAGACTCATATACCTGGAGAGCTGCCTCCGGTCGCTGAATGACCAGCTCGATATCGACTTCGCATCCTTTGGAGTCACCCTGGTTTGCATGCATCGCGAGGATGTCCTGGACGCGACGTTTCAGCCAGCCGTGACGGAGTTCCTGGCGAGCAAGAAGTACAAGTTCGGTATATCCGCAGAATTCTGCCTCTGTTCAGGGGAGGGTTTTCCACTATCCCTGGCGCGGAATATCGGCGCCAGAAAGTCGACAGGAGACATCGTCGGGTTCGTCGACTCAGATCTCGTGATCGACCCGATGACGATCAGTCAGGTGCTAAAGCTGGTTCCTGAGCACTGCAAGGTCGCGTATTCCATGGTCTTTCGGATGCCACACAGGCCCCCTCATGAAATCTATGCAATATCAGATATCAACGTATTCCGCACCAGGAGGGGTGAGGGCAAGTTCGAGAAGAAGGGCAAGGGGAGTGCGTGCTTCTTCATCGATCATGGTCTGTTTTTCAAGATGAGAGGGTACGATGAGCGGCTGGTCGGATGGGGTTTTGCGGACGATGACATGATGATTCGGCTTGGCATGCTCAAGACGCACATGATCGACATGACGGGGTATGGAATCAGTGCGATGCACCAGTATCACGATACCTATATCGGAACCAAGTACAACTGGAAGGCGAATCGTAGCCTCTCTCTCGGGAGCGCCTCGGCTATCAGGAATGACGAGTGCTGGGGGAGGGGTCCGAAGACTCCTTCTGTAAAAAGAAGATAGCATCGCCACGATAACATTGAACCACTCGTCGATAAGTGGTATCCTGTAGGCATGTCCCCCGACGACCTCGCCATCATCAAGCGCATTTTACAAGTGAGCGTCATCTCGACGATCATTGGCATCCCTGTCGCTCTGTGGGCCATCAAGCGGTGGCCGAACAGCGCCTTGCTCCCCTCGCTGATCACCACTGGGCTGGGGTTCACCATCCGGATGATGATGTTCTCCGCGTCCACCCCGGTGGCAGTGGCCCAGCTGACCCCCATCGACCAGCCCCAGACGGCGCTTGTGTGAGAAAAAAATCAACTCAAATCGTCCAGATACTTGCTTTTTGCATACGAAACATGGTATCTTTTGTAATGCCGGTCCCAGCGGGCATCTCAGTCTGTCCTTGCCTCAACTCCTCGGGTAGAGGAGTGCCCGGAATCAAGATCATGCGGACTGGCGAATTCTATAGTGATATTGAGCACATACGAGGCCACTTGCTCTGTGGGCTTCTGGAAACAGTTTAACTTCGAAAGTGAGAGGGATAGATGTCATACGAGTACATGCGAGGGTTCGGGATGGGTGCTACTACCAGTGGGGCACTTCGGCCAGGAGACGTCATGACTCCGGGGAGGCAAGTTGCCGAAGGTCCTCCTGAGGACGTGGAGGCTTCCAACACGACACTGAATATCACGAGTAAAATTGTGGGTACGTTCAGCCCCGCCCCGGCAACAACCTCTTCTCCCGCTCCAACTGGCACCAGGGTTGTGCAGCCCACTGGAAGCATCCCTGCAAACTTTACGAAGCCTCGCGATGTGGTAGAGAGTCTTTTATTCAAGTTCTGGTTCTTCATCGTGTATGGAAACGATATAAATGCTCGTATCGAAACACGAGAACAGTACAATATCTCCAAGGACTTCTCATATGTCCGTAGGGACCTCCTTGATCGATTCAGGACTTCCTACGTAAGGAAAGAGAGGATTGTCAAGGGAAGTTCCGGGGTGGTAACTCTAAATATCACCCAGGCTACTCCCAGGAGAGATTATGATCAGTTCATCACATGGTTCTTGTCATGCGACAAGGCTCTGTGTGCTGCGTGGTTGACAGACAGCTCGCTTGCTGGAAAAGTTCCAGGAGCTGCCTATCGAGGGGTACAGGCTTCTGGAAAGGGGTCATGCCCTGGATTCAACAACTTCTGTATGACCTGTTTCACACCTGCTGGACAAGATCTGAATATCGGCAGGGACATCGCCATGAATGGCCCCACCATGACCTCTCAGGGGATCTCCAATACCAAGATGCAGCTCTCTGCTGCTGGGTATCCTATTGAGTGGCCACTCCAGTTGGCTGTAAGCACACCTGTCCAGCAGGCTGCGAGTCAGATTGCACAGCAGACAGCACAGCAGACTGCTGTTGCAATTACTGGGAAGATCATCACTCCTGCTGTCGTTCCTGCGAAGACAACGACTCCTGTTTTGACCCCGTCGCTGGCGCCTGTGAATTTGACACCATTGAAGACTCCTTCTTTGGTCACGCCAACTCTGACACCTACTCGACCTTCTCTGCCCCCGGTGTTGTCTCCTACTGGGGTTTCTCAAGCCACGGCTGATGCTATCGCAGCGGCAAAACTCGCGGATGCTCAGCAGAGGGCTGCTGCTGAAGCTGCCGCTCAGAAAGTTGCTGCTCAGAAAGCTGCCGCTGCCGCTGCCGCTATTGCAGCATCAAATCTCGCTACTGCTCAGCAGAAGGCTGCTGCCGAAGCTGCCGCTATCGCAGCGGCAAAGCTCGCCGCTGAACGCAAAGCTGCTGCTGAGCGGCAGGCAGAGGCAGAGGCTGCTGCAAAACGAGCCTGGGAAGCGAAACAAGCTGCTGAGCAAAAGGCTGCCACCGAAAGAGCAAGGGCAGAACAGGCCAGGATCGATGCCCAGGCAGCAGAAGAGAAAGCCAAATTTGCTCAGACCGCAATCGAGGCCGAGAAGGCTGCTGCCGAAAAGGCCCGTGCTGACGCAGCGGCTGCCAGAGCCGATGCCGAAGCAGCAAAGGCCGATCTCGCTGCGGCTCAGGCAAAGATCGATCAGTCTCAGGCAGCTCTCTATTCGGCTCAGACAGAGATGAATTCCAGGGTATCCGAGATGGATGCAATGAGCCAGAAGATTGCATCTCTCCAGAACGCTGCTGCTACGACTTCTGGTTATGATCCGGCTGCGTCCCAGGGTTATCTCGCGGAGATCGAAGCTCTCAAGTCTCAGCTTGCTGCAACCCAGGTTCAAACTCAGCAGGTTGCTCAGGACGTCCAGGTAGCCCAACAGGAGCAGCAAGTTGCTGTAGTGGAACAGCAAGAGGCTCAGCAGATTGCTACTGAGACGGATCAGCAGGCAGTCGTTGTAGAGCAGCAGGCAGCCGCGCTGGATCCATGGTACGTTCGATACAGGTGGCACATGATCATCGGGGGCTTGCTCGTTGCTGGTGGTTATTACTACTATAGCAAGAAAAAGGCTGCTGGTGAGCTTCCTCCTCCGAGGTCTTCGAATGAGCCATCCGGAATGGCCAGTAACATGTACCAGTCAATGGGTAGAAGAAACTGGAGTTCTTGGTAGTTATCGGCTGAGATAAAAGTACGAAGGGTGAGAAAATGACTTACGAACATACAAGAGGACTGGGTTTGGTGGCTAAACCGGAATGGGATGGTGGAATGTTTAATGCAAATGGGTCATCGGGTACGGTAGCTGGAAACCCTCTCACGAAGGTGAATGTTGGTCCTCAGATCCAGTCTATTGCTCCGTCGACTGCCATGGCCCCAAAGATCGTTGGCAAGTACATTGCCGTTACACCATCGGCTTCTCCGGTGGTTCCGGCTAACTTTGTACCCACCAGAGATACTTCCGAAGCCCAATTGTATGCCCTGTGGTTTGCGGTTGTTTTCAAGAGTGCCGCAACTGCTCGTGGGCAAAACCCAGACTACATCAACCAGTTGAAAATCACTGACTTCTCCTTCGTACCGAAGGTATACCTTGATAGATTCAGGGTGGCATTTGCCAAGGTAAAGCAGCTGAAACTAGCAAGTGGTGGTGTCTACGCTCCTCCGGAGCTTCAAAGCACAGATGCGACAAGAAGGGCTGCTGCAACAACGCTGGTCAGTAACTTTAACCAATGGGTGAAGTCAGGTGACATAGACTTCTTTGCAGCGTGGTTGGCTCACAACGACTTATCCGGTAAAGTCCCTGCGAGAGCTTGGACCTACTGGATGATGAAATCAAGTAGTTCTACTCTGACATCCACGGCTGTGTTCCCGAGGGGCTCCAGCGCATCGCTTTGCTCGGAATGCTTTACACCGGCTGCTTATTCCGGTGAAGCAATGCAGATTATGATCAATGGGCCGGGTATCTCACAGAGCGACTACAATATTGCAAAAAATAGACTCTTGGGATTGGGGTATTCTGTTATATGGTCAGCAAGGGGTAGCTCCAACGCAGATGTCAATAAAAAGAGAGAAGACAAAAAGAAAGATGACAAGAAGAAAGAGAGAGCTGCCGCTGATAAGAAAATAAAAGATGCTCAAGATGCGGCTGACAAGAAGATATCCGAGGCAAAAACAGAAGCTGATAAGCAGAAAGGCATAGCTGAAAAGGCTGCTGCTGATGCTGAAGCTGCAAAGCTAGCCCTGACCACTGCTCAGGAACAGCTCACGAAGAGCACTGAGGATGCCAGGGCATTGATGGATCAGATCGCATCCCTTCAAAATACAGTGACGGTGACGGCGACAACCACAGGTGATCCTGCTGCAATGGCAGCTTTTCAGACGCAGATCGATCAACTGACGGCTTCTCTTGCTGAAGCTCAAGCCCAGGCAGCCCAGGCAGCCCAGCAAGCCTCGGTTGCATCCCAGACTCAGCAAACGGCAGAGCAGATCGCCGCCACGGCAGCGCTGCAAGCAGCAGCCCTGGAACCCTGGTACATCACCTACAAGATGTACCTGATTGCTGGTGCCATCGTGGCAGCGGCTGGTGGCTGGTACTACTACTCGAAGAAGAAGGCTCCAACCCAGAACAGGGGGCTTCCGGCTCCTTCGTCTCCCTCATCTCCTTCTGGGCTCATGGGTAACCCCTTGTATTCGAACCCGTGCTCGTATAATCCGAGTGCTCTCGGAAGGATGGCCTGTAACCTGGAGAGGCTCGTGAACAATCCTATCGTAAAGAAGAAGAATGCGCTGGGCACGGTTTTTCTGTACGACAAGGAAACAAACCGCCCAATTGGAAGAATTGTTCCAATGACTGGGCATCAGTTTGGATCGTATTTTGTCGCGTCGTCTCCGTTCGCAGACACCCACTTTTCTGGTTCTATGGAGGACACGACACAATGGGTTGAAAAGATCTGGCATGCTTACAAGAACCAGAAGGTTGCTCCCTCAAGGTGGGACATCTAATGGCGTACATCTTTCTAAAAAATCCCATCCGTCAGGGTATGGGTTTAGTCGGTCCTGACCAGCCGTGGACGGCAGCGAACGCTGGGAAGATCATTGGGGCTGAGACACATGCATGTCCTGCTGGATACACGAGAGAGATGCTCAGATCCGGCTGGTATCGCCCCGTTAGGGCTCTTGCTCCAGAGGCGGGAAATAGGCAAGCGGGAACCGGGGTTCTCTATAACGACGCCTTCCCAACAGGCAGATACCTCGAAGCTCCTAAGGCTGGACAGGGACGTAAAGTCGAATGGTGCTATAACAAGAAGGAAAACTTCTGTAGCCCAGGAGAGATTGAAGTCCCCGATCGACTGGATTACAACATTGGAGCAGAAGCGGCTCCTGCCGGATGTACGAGCGAAAAAGGCGGAAACTGCCTTGCAATACCGTATGCTCCGGGTGGGTTCACAGTCCAGAAATACTCCACACCAGGGGCACGCTGCCGTCCGTGCGAGCAGGGACGAGTTGCTGACTCGCTGTTCTATTATGGCAAGGACACAAAGAGAGATCTGAGAGCCCCGAAACTATGGTGCTGTCCGAAACCAACAAAGATAACTCCTCGATATCTAACAGAGGATGAGAGTCGTAGTTTTACAGCAGCTGGTGCATGCCGACCGTTTATTACCCCGAATGGTACCCAGCAAGAGCGAAAGTTCGCTTGGGTTCCCATCTACCAGACTGTCCCATCAACCAGTGTTGAAACTGGAGTCGTTGATGGTGACTACAGGCTAGTGTGTTCTGTTCCTCCTCCGGTAATTGCGAAAAACGAGAAGGGGCAGCTTATCATCGAGATGCCAAAGTTTGCCCCTGGTTCTGTTGCAACTCCCATGACCGCAGAGCAGGCAGCGCAGGATCAGGCTCAAATCGAGGAGTTTGCCAGGGGAAGGGAAGAGAACATCGCTTCCGGGATGGGACCGACCTCTCCGTGGTACGTCAGGTACGGACTCTTTCTGGCGATGGCTGGGGGTGTTCTGGGGATCGGAGTGGTTGCTGGAATTATCAAGCGACGGAAGTTGAAGAAGAACCCGTACAGGCAGATGTGTGGAAGATCCGGAAGATAGTAAGAATAGGAGCGAGTTAGATGGCATATACATTCATCAGAACACCGTACCAGATGGCAGGTTTCGGAGCAGATGCTGTTCTTCCACAGCTAACCATCGGGGAGCCGATTGCGCTTCCTACGACTCCGGTTCAGCTCATGACCACGGACCAGTATGAGCAGAAGTGGAATGAGGTCAGGGGGATCGCAACCAAGATCTACGCATGGTCTGGGGCATCTGTTCTGGTCGATATCGTATCGGCGGAAGCTGCCAAGTTTATGACGTGGCTCTCATTGTACGATAGGCAGTTATTTGACGATGTTACGGCCAACGTCGACCCGGTGAGCAAGACCCCAAAATTCTCGAAAGAGAATATCGACAACATCAAGGTAGCCACCAAGAAGGCACTTGATGTACCTGAATGGTTCTATACGAAGCTTCTTATCCCGACAGCCGTCTGGGAGCTGTGGAAGGAAGCCTGTGCGCGGTGTCAGGCAATCCTCCAGACGCAGACTCTCACCAAGATCACTGACGTGATCTCCTACGAAGCCTTCGTCGCATGGTGGAAGTTGCACGATCTGGCAGGAGAAGCAGCGTTCACCGCCAGGATGATGGCCGACAAGGGAGAGGCGGCTGGATGGGTTCCGCAGTCTCTCTACAACTTCTTCGTTCAAGACCAGGGGAAGAACCCTCCTCCCGCAAACCTCATCGGCAAGGATGTGACGTGGTGGGACTGGGCCTGTAACAACTGGTGGTATGTCGCTGGTGGCCTGGCTGGTGGATGGCTCTTCGCAAGGGTCTTGATCGGTAAGCGCAAGACCAAGAAGCAAGAAGCTTTCATCAAGAAGAATGCAATCAGGAGGTGGTAACATGTACGAATACACCACGAAGAGTCAGCTCAGTGCGTTCGATTCCGACGATGAAGGTGGAATCTTCCGTGATGAAGAATTTGGCATGGGAGAAAACATCTTCGGAGACATCGACAAGGCTGATCCGACTGATCAAACCGATGCGCTAGGTCCTGCTTCCCCCTACGAAGAGGATCCTCAGGCAGCGAGTTTCGCGCTACCATTGACATCGGAGCCTGCGGCAACGGTTGCAGCGCTGACAGCAGCTTCGACCGCAGCTTCGACCGTTGCGGCATCGACCGTTGCCCCATCGATGATCCCTCCTGCTCAGGCAGCGTTGTTCCCGATCCCTGGGGTTCCAGCGAGCCTGATCACCGAGATGCAGAAGAATCCTCTGATTGACATCTCGACGTGGTCAACCGGGACAAAGTTCCTGGTCGGTGGTGTTGTCGTTGGAGCACTTGGATGGGTCCTGTTCTTCAGGAAGAAGTAAAGTAATGGACCTGACCAGGCTGTTCAACTACGATCGCTATCGAGGGGTGCCGTGCCTTAACGTGCCCCGTGGAAAGCTCTATCTCAGTAAATCTCCTGCTGATGCTGCTCTCTACGAACGTGCGGGGTGTTCCGTTCTTGGAGACCGTCAGGTATTGAGGACGTTCTCTATGCGACCAAATCGCCAGATGACGCTGTTTTCGTACAACGTCAACTATCCGCATTATTGCTGCCCATCAGGGGCTCTCGACAGAGAGATTGCATTGTATGTGGACTCGGTGGAATACAAGAGCCGCCTGGTCAGGTCCACGGTGTTTGGAACCATGGTTGCCGCTGGGTTCTCGTATCTGCTATACAAGTTCCTATTCAGAGGACGTGATCAATGAGCAACGAGATTTCATTCAAGAATCTACTCTTCGCTGGTATCGGCGTCGTTGGCGGGTACCTGACCATCAGGCAGATCTATAGACTGTTTCATGATCCGGATAGTTATGATCCGAGGAGGAATCCTGGTGAGGTATCGATCAAGGAAGGCAACAAACAACAAGACAAGTACAGTGAGATTACCTACTATAAATATGGCGGATATGTAGCTGGCCACATAGTGTTGGATAAAAGCAATAAGATGTATGTTGTGTACCTCAATGATGCAGTTGAACTACTATTGAAAGAAAAGAAGAAAGAAGAATTGAAAGAAGAACTGAAAAAGCTGGAAGACAAATGGAGAAATGACCTATTAAAAGATCAAAAAGGAGCGGCAATCACAAAGAGGATCGAGGAAAAGATCGAGAAAGAGATCAGGAGAAAGAAAGACGAATACCTAAATGAAAAGATAGATGAAGAGGTTTTTGAAAACGATCTACTTGGAAAAAATCTCCCGTTAGGTCCTTTCTTGAATGGACTTTGTGCCGTCAGGGCTCTCGATTCGTTCTTGACTGGGTCTGATACTCAGAGAGATTTCTATTTTGACTTGATGTCATCAGGCCAAAACATGGTTTTCGTGGCCATGGACCCGTTTACTGCAACTATTTTGGTCCCATATGAAAATACTATCCTCGGCACTATTTCGCTGTCAGGAGAAGATGTGGTTTTGTCGAGTCTATTAGGAGAGGAGATTTCTAGAAAGAGATATAAGGCAGGAGTAGTACAAAGTATCATCGGGCACCTTAGAAAAGAGCATCAAAAGAAAGTAGAAAAACAAGAGAAAGAGACAGAGAAAGAGGAGAAAGTAAAAAAGAAGGGCAAAAAAAAGGAATTCTCTGACGAGTATATCGATCGTTTGATCATGAAGGAGTTGGAAGAAGCCTTGCATGTTGGGAAGAAGCTCCCTACTCACGTAAGTATCTATTCAACTGATACATCAAAGATGAGGCCGCAGGTCTGGTATGCAGAAGTGGATCCGGAGCATATTGCGAAGAAACACAGGGTACCAATCGAAAAGGTGATTGAGCGTGCAAGGTATCTAGCAGGCGCTCGACTCGATCCAGAAGAGGAAGAGAAGTCTGCAAAACGAATATATATGAGGGAACACCTGGTAAAAACTCCAGCGATGCTAGGAAAGAGAGATAAGTCTGGGGTGGTTCTTGTTCCAGTCAAGAAGGAGATTGGTGGTACGAGAATCACTGCCCATAAAGTTGTGAAGAGAGTTCTTGACGATGATATGAAGGAGATTTTCAAGACAACGAAACGAGAACGCAGGATCGTTACCGCGTCGGATGTGCGACCTGGTAAAGAAGGTGAAGTAAGCCACCCTGTTCGTTCGAAGGTTTCGTTTGTCCTGTCCAGGACCGGCCCGCGTGGAGAAGTAGGCTATTACACCTCGCTCTTGCCTTCTGCCATCAAGAGATTGACGAGAGCAGAAGTCAGGGCACTTCAAAAAGAAGTACAGGACGATTTTAATAAGAAGTATGCTTTGCATCCATCGATCACTCTGGAAGATATCTATCCAAAGTTGCCAATCGATTCGACGAGAGAATCAGTCGAAGAGGAACTACTTGACAAATTAATGACCAGAATGAAGATGAGGGAGATCACCAAGATCGCATCTCCGCTGGATATCAAGAGGGGCGTTGCAGATCATGACCTGGAAGAGATGCAAGCTCGTTGGGAAAAGCTCCACACCGAGGAATCCAAGAAGGCAGAAGCTGCCAGAGAAGCCCGTGAACTGGAAGAAGAGGCCAAGGCAGACAAGGAAGCCCAGAAGAAGCTGACCAAGATCCAGAAGAACGGGATTTCCGGAGACGATAAGAAGTATGCAAGGTTATCCCTCGCCATTCGGGTTAGTCAGGATCTCGGGATCGACTGGAGTAGGTCCCGATTCCCGATGAGTGAGTTTGCCCGTGGGATGATCGTCGAGCTGGAGCACGGGCTCATGAGCCCAAAGACGAACATCACGGATGACGACATCTACATGACGGCGAAGATCGCCTGGGCGCACCTGAACGAGATTCCGGACTACTACACCAGACTGGACGAGATGGAGCGCGTGGCCAAGCAGTCTCGCACGAGGCGTGGTGGCTGGGTGGGGACCTGGTGAGTAGTTTTCGTCTGGACGATGAGGTTATGTCTTGGAATGTGATAAAAACTCTGATATAATCACTTGTTGGGGCCTATAGGAGCAGAACATGGGTTTTTACGAGTGGCAGGACAATACGCTGGTTTTAGACCCTGGGTACTTTGCGTTCGATCACCCGGTGCTGGCGATCAACAAGCAGAAGGCTCAGATCGGTCAGCTTGGGCAGGGATACACAGGAACAGTAGGAGAAATCTCGATGAACAACGTACTTCTAGGACTGGGCGGTCTCGCTGGCGGCTATTTCATTGCCAAGATATTCCTTGGTGGTGAGAATGGGATGAACAAAAATCCCAACAGGAACTTCAGGAAGGTTCACACTCACATCGACGACTGGCATCCGCATGGCAGCAAGAGCCAGGTGCGGAATGAGTATAAGCAGATTGTGGATTACGCCAAGTCTGCTCCATCTCACGCCAACTGGTATGCAGCTATGGAGGCGGGTACCAAGGCAGTTGAGTACACTGGCGATTACAAGGCAATGAAGCCAGAGCTTAGCCGGGTTGCCAAGATGCTTGGAAAAGAAATCCCGTACAACTCTCCCAAGCCGAGAGAGGCCATCCTTGCGCTAAGGCAGTATATGCCTGTGTCAAAGAGCGCCTTGATGAGGCGTCCGGTTCGTAATCGGAAGCATCGATAATCGTGTTCTAGTGGAACAGCAAAGAAGTGGTGAGACCATGCCATACATGTACATTAATCCGAGGCTGAAGTCTCTGAGCGGCATCCATGGATGTGCGTGCCAGTGCCGTAACAGCGGGGGGATTCTCGGTCCTCAGCTGAACGGGATGGGATTATCCGAACAGGCCAGCTTTGAGCTGAAAGAGCTTGCTCTCGGCGGGCTCGCAGTAGGAATGGTCTATGCAGCCTGGGTGATCTTCAAGTACTACATGATCGACCCGCACATTTACGGGAACTAGCCGGGGTAGTCGATGGGTTTCTTACAAGACGAGACCTCGAAGACGATGATGTGGCTCGACTTCTATGGGCCACTCCGCGAAGCTGGCATGTCCAAGTACGCCACTCAGGAGTATATGGACAGCGGTGCAAGTATGATTCAAGGAGGCATGGATAGCCTCAATGCACTTGCAGATAAGTCCAACGCCGAAACACGCGCTATCACAGACACGGTAGGGGACACAATCGCGGGAATCGGTGAAGCTGTTATCGCTATTGCCGGGGGGACTGTCGTCGGAGCCGTAGTTGGAGCGGTGGTCACGGCTGTTGGGTATGCAGTCAAGTGGATTGCTCGGCTGTTTACAACCGAGTGTGATAAATACCATTGCATCGAGCAAAACTACTCGACAGACTACGGAAAGAGACAACTCGTACACCACAGACAGGCTTACGTTGGAGTTGACTTTCCAGCTGGAGATAGAGAATGGACGGTAGATGCCAGCGGGGCATGTAGCTGGGGGTCTCCAAAAGGTAAGTGCTCCTTCGTCAGATACATGCACGATGGTCTTGTGATCCAGGGGCTAAACCTTTCAGAATTCCAGAACGCTCCCCAGTTTTTGGGAGTGGTTCGTGGTGCAAACGCGAGTACTCTTGGTGGAAACGCTGGCGCAACGGAGTGGTGGAAGAACAACACAGAATCACAACCACAGCCATTGATTCCAGATGGCAACAAAGACAAGCCATGGGAGAGTGACCAAAATACCTACTACTATAGGGCATGGAGAGTACGCAGGGTCTTGCAATGGATGCAAGATGCTATCCTGTGTCGCACGATGAAGTGCATGCAGGATGTCATGCTGGACACTCCTGGAATCCCTGGAGACAGCGAGTTCAATCAAAAAAGGCGGCGTGGGTCTCGTTGGTATTCATCCATCTACTGGATGATGAAGGACGTCTGGGAAGCTGGAAATTTAGTTGCCAGAAACAACGGTGCTCAAAAATTTTCTACCATTATAGCAAGTGGTAGTTCCACGGCAGCTCAGCGCCTCAATGAATGGACATCTGGAAAATCCTACTCACCTGAACAGCAACCATTTCCTTGGTGGCCTGTGCTGTCAGAGATGAACTTCATGGCACTCAGGCAGGCTCTCATAGATATGAAGCCTCTTCTTCCAGCAGAACCTGCGATCCAGGAATCTGCTCCAATAGGTCAGACAGCAAGGACTCGTGGTGTTCCTGGAAAGATGGGTCCAGTGCTATATCCCTCGGTGAAAACCTGGGTTAAATTGGATCCTCGTACCATGGCTCCGATCCCTGTAAAAACCGGAAGTAGACTCCCTAGCGTCCCTGTCATTCTTCTCGGAGGAGTCGCGACAGCGGTAGGCGCTTATGCAGTCTATTCTCTTATAGGCAGCCCCAAAAGCAACCCTCGGGAAAAGAAACCTGAGCCTATTAAAGAACCAACTTACTTTGTATACATCAAGCCTCCATTCAAGCACGCGGATTTGATGTATCCAGTGTGGCATATATTCAAAGAAGTCAATGGTGTCCCATACTCTGGTCCGGAGGATAAGTTTGGTTCGTTTTTCCCTGGAAAAACTGGTTTTTACGCTTTCTTCTCGACGCAAGATGAGGCAAGACGTTTTATCAGGGAGAATGACCTTTCTAGCTATAATCTAGTCCGTGACAAAGAGAATAAATATTATATACCTTCCACGGTAACCCCTATACAGATCACGAAGTCTATCAGTGACAGGATTGTTGACTTTGATTTGATTCTGGATAGATATCGAGAGAAAGCTGGACTCAAGAGTGTTGGGACCATGATCAGGAAACTAGAAAGTGGGGAAGATGTTTCTGGGCATATCAGAGATATCGAAGCCGCGAGTGGAACAAGTCCCTTCAGCGATAGACAGCTGGAAGGAATATTCGGGATCGAATTGGAAAAACCTCCGACGCCTTCTAAGAGGGGGAAAAAATGACCTACGAATATCAGCCCGTCACACGGCAGGTGGGTCTAAGTGGGTTTGGGATTGACCGTGTCCAGGCTCCTAACCGGGTCTCTCCGTACCCTCGGATCACGATGTCGGTGGCTGGGATCGGAGCTGTATGCTACCAGGGGATGCCTCGCACCGACATCAACCCGGAGTCCCTTCCCTACACAGTAGAAGTTCATCCAGTCGGGACGATGTTCGTTTGTCAGTGTAATGTTAGGCCAGCTGTGGTATCATGTCCACAAGAGGTCCATCAGGGTGCGAGTACCTCAGACCCGTGGAGACGAGAGAAGTGCAACCAGTGGGTTGAGGCAAAAGTACTTGAAAACACTGAACTTTTGTCTACGGTCCCGTTTCGAGAACAGCTCGCAAAACAGGCGATGGACCTGGTTGGAGTGCCAGGATGGCGTAGGTGGTTCGCGGGACCGGCTGAGTTCACGACGGTTCTGAGGGAAAAAGAGGCCAGAGAGCGGCCTATCAAGATCGTCGCTCCAATAATACTGCTGGCTTCTGGAGGGTATCTGTTCTGGAGGTACGCCACCTCGAAGGGGTGGATGAAGAAAAAGACGAAGACGGAGCCTGCTCCGGTGACAGTAGCAGCGAAGTAAACAGAAAGACACCAACCTCACGGCGCATGCCAGGTTGGAACGAGGAGAAGAAGATGGCATACCTGAGTTCGACAGTTGGTCCTGGTGGAATCGCCCAGTTGGCTCCAACGTTTGGGCTTTCGACAAAGCCGACGATCGGAATGAATCTGACCCAGGACGAGCGGTCCATTCCGCAGTCTCATTTCTCCCAAATACAGGGAGACCTGGCTGGAATGGGAGCGTACCTGAGTTCGTCGTTTGGTCCTGGTGGGATCGCCCAGCTGGCTCCGACGTATGGGCTCTCGACGAACCCAACTATCGGAATGAACCTGACCCAGGACGAGAGAACCATTCCGCAGTCTCATTTCTCCCAGATCCAGGGAGACAGACCCGGAATGAGTGGGTGCGGCTGTGGTGGTGGTTGTGGCGGGATGGGAAAGCTCCGCAAGATCAGCCTGAACGGGATGGGGACAGGAGAGACGACTGGATCGTTCTCCGGACTCATGGGCGTCCTGCTTCTGCTTGGAGTCATGGGAGCCGGTCTCGCGTATGCTTCGTCCCGGTAGGTAGAAATTTCTTTGACTCTGAGTCAATAGGAGACTAGCGTGTCGTATCATAGTAATCCTGCGTGGCGCGACAGAGGTTGGTACAGGGATCCTGTTCCTGCCGTTGGGTCCGATCCACCGGCAACGACTCCTTCGGCTCCTGTAACCACCGTCGAGGACCAGGGGTCACGAACTGGGTCCGTTGTACTTGGAATCATCATGATTTTAGGTGGACTTGCACTCGTGATCTTCAGGCCGAGGTCGTACCCTGGTGGTTACTATCACAGACCGTACTGGGGATATCCGTATGGGTCTTTCGGACCTACAATCATTCTGTAGTTTTTCTAGGAGGCGACCATGTCGTACATCATGACAACCAGAGGCGCGGCGACTTTTGGGAGTATCAGACCAGGTCAGGGGCTTTCGATGCGTTCGAGCATTGGATCTAATCTCCGAAGCAACACGATCTTACCCATGCCACGAAGAGGGTTTGGAAGTCACCCCCATTTCGCAATGAGCGGAACAAGTGATGGGATTTGGTACGGGCTGCTATGGGGAGGATTGTTCGTAGGCGGGATGCTTTTCTTTGCCACCCACTAGTAGGTAAATACTATGGAAGAAAAAATTTCTCCACTTGAAGCGATTAGGATAGCCCCCGTTGGAACTTTAATCTGGGCTCCTGTGATCAACAAAGTGACCCACGAGGATATGTTCGCCTTCATGTTCAGGGAAGAATCCCGTCATATACAAAGAATCCCACGGGTTGGGTTCAATCCGCTCATCGAGTCCAGAGCCGGGATGGTTGAGTTAGATGTTGGCGGTGGACGCAAAGTCTACTTCATCACAGTGATGTTTGGTGTCGGAGAGAACATCTACGAGACAAATATCAATGTGCTTCATATCGATGATCATATTGCATATCTTCTGAAATACCCTCTGCTCCTGCTCTTCTACGGGGACAGTCTTGAAGCCGAAGCACGAATCCAGATCGGCTTCCATGATAACCTGGAGCCAATCGTGGTGATGGCTCGAAAGCTTTTCAAGAAGCAGCCATGGACTGATGAGGAGTTTGATCTGGCCAAGGCTCAGTACGAGACCATGACCGGAGACGCAGGGACAGCCTGGAATATGCTCTCTGGCAGGAAGAAGACATCATGACCGATCAAACAGAGTATAATGCCTCGAATCTGGCGGTCAATGTCGCAATGCAGGAAGCAGCGCTCCATAACCATCCGGACGAGGCGCGCATCCTACGGGAGGCCGAGGCGCACAGGATGGCGAACCTCCCTCTGTGGCAGCGGATCGTCAACTCCCTCAGGGGCGGTCACAGAAAGACGGTATCTGGACGATGACAAAGAATAACGGAAACTATGTGTTCTTGCCACCCAGGCTTCCGATGGCTGGACCCTATGTTCCAGTACATCCCCCGATGCCCATGGCTGGGGCCTATGCCCCCGTGAACCCTCCCCTGCCCATGGCGGGCATGGGGCAGGTGGAAGCCTGGCAACCAAATGTCCTCGGGGTGGATGTCACCCCTCCCGCTACTGGCGGAATCATCGATTCGATCGTCACGATGCTATCGGACATTCCTTGGTGGGGATGGGTAGGTGGTGGGATCGCCTGTTACTGGCTTGCCAAGAAGTCGGGGATTTTGAAGAATCCTGACGATTATTACACCAAGGAGGACACCCTCCTTACCGAAGAAGAGAAGGCTGGCAAGGCCGAAGTAGATGCAGTGCAAGCAGAAATTGCATCAAAAACAGGAGTAGAAGTACAGACTATCATTGCCAGTACTGACGAGCAGAAGCAGCAACAAATTGCTGCGTCAATAGCAGTAACGGCGGGTCTTCCAATTATCATCTGGGGTCCTCCTGGTATCGGCAAGACCGAGTGGGCTTATGCTCTTGCAAAGAGGCTGAACGCTCATATGGAGGTCGTACTCGGGTCAACCAAGGATCCAACTGATATTGCAGGGATTCCAAATGCCAGAGACGCGACGGTCATTCCTCCAACTTGGGCGAAGAACCTCAGGAAAGCAGTGCTGAGTGGAAAGAAGACTATTCTGTTCCTGGATGAATTCAGTGCAGCGACAGAGATTGTACACTCAGCCTTATTGAGGGTCATCCGAGAACACGTAGTCGGTGACCTGGACCTTGATGCAGATCCTAATGATCCTAAAAAGAGTGTCCCTCACAACTTGAAAGTTCGTGTTATTGCAGCTGCAAACCAAAAGAAGTACAGCGCTGGTGGTAGAGAGCTTCCGGCTCCTGCGGCAAACAGGATTATCCACCTGTTTTGGGATGTCCCAAATCCAAGAACCTGGGCCATGGGGATGCTTACAGGTGATTGGGGAGAAAAACAGGTTTACATAGTTCCTGATGACTGGAAGAAGGGAAGAGAGTACATCTCTGCGAAAGAAGATATTGCAACATTTTTGCAGCTTTATCCAATTCACAGACATAATATGCCAAGGGAGAGAGTAAAACAGGGAGTGGCCTGGCCATCTCCTCGTTCCTGGGATATTGCAGCGGAGGCGCTTGGTGCTGTTCGCGCCATGAGGCGCACCGAAAAGATCGATGAGCGTGTTGAAAACATCCTCATCGTCGGAGCCGTAGGAGACGAGGCGGGTGGAGCGTTCAATAAGTGGCTTCGAGGAAAAGAAGCTGCCGTGGCTCGTCGTAAAGCTACTGGAAAGTTTTCTGATATAGAACATGTGATCAAGGACCCAAGCAAGTGGGGTATTCCGGCAGACCAAGAACATGCAGAGATTACAAGAGAAATTCTCATCAGCATGACGAACGCAATCATGCATAAGCCAACCTTGGAACGGTGGCACAAAGGGTGGGAAGTTCTCAAAACAATCTATGATCGTGCAGATAAGAAACTTGGAGACAGCTCCTTGGTAGATTTCGTGAGATCTGCTCTGCATTATTCTGCTGACATTCTCGATGAGATGGTGGATGATGAGAGATTCCCGCAGATCATCGGAGAGAAGATACCGGAGCCACCTGTTGGATATGAAGAAATCCTGGTAACAAGTGGAAGGCGGGTGTCGCCATGAAGATGAGCAGGAAGCCAATGGCTGGTACATACCTCCCTTTGCGGAGACAGATAGCTCCAGTATTGCCGAATCACCCTCAAATGGGTATTGTACAATATGGACAAAAAAGTCTTGGAAACGTCGTGAGCGACTTCGCCAGAAACATCCCATGGTGGGGATGGGTTGGCGGTGGTGTCATGGCGTACTGGATGCTCAAGAGCAGTGGTATCGTCTCGAACCCTACAGAATGGCAAAAAAGACGGTATGCCACTGGAGAAAAGCTACTAGACGACTCTCAGATACAGCAAATGGCAGCTTCAATCGCCATTTCCGCAGGACTCGCGGTTATCTTGTGGGGGCCTCCTGGAATCGGAAAGTCTGAGTGGGTGTATAGCCTGGCGAGGAAACTCAATGCTGTGGACAGGGTCGTCATTGGTTCAACGAAGGAGCCAGCCGACATCGCCGGTATCTTGAAGTTTGACGGCACTACCATCCCTCCAAGTTGGGCCAGGGACCTCCGGGATGCTCAGCTGCGTGGTAAGGTCACGCTTCTTTTCCTGGACGAGTTTTCGGCAGCCACCCCGCTGGTCCATTCCGCCATGCTGCGAGTGGTCAGAGAAAAGGTTGCAGGAGACCTGGCTCTGGATGTACCAGCTTCTCCAGATGAACCTCATCGTGGAGCTGAGTACCCCTATGGATATGGGGAACCTCAAAAGAAGTTTCCAGAGAATCTCAAAACAAAAATCCTCTGCGCGGCGAACGTCGCTGGGCAAGGTGGGGCAGCGGCAACAATTCTTCCAGCCCCGGCTGCAAACAGGCTCATGCACCTGACCTGGGATGGTCCTTCGGTAAAAGAATGGGCCATTGGACTCATCTTCGGGTGGAAGCCTAGTACGATCGTGGTGGTTCCAGAGGACTGGAAAACCAGCAAGATATTCTACGACACACTTATGGATATCACCACATACATTCAAAGATTTGGTCAGTCGGAGGTGTTGCTCAAGGTTCCGACTGATAAGGCGCAAGCTGGGATGTCATGGCCATCTCCCCGTTCCTGGGAAATGGCAGCGCTCGCTCTTGGAGCTGCTAGATATGTCAACGCTCCGATGGATGTTCAGAAACTATTGGTAAAGGCGGCTGTTGGAGATGGGCAAGCAGATGCGTTCTTTGCATGGATTATCAGAAAGGACATCCCGGATCCAGAAGACCTTTTGAGGGATCCGTCTATCTGGGTTGAGTTGACTGACACTGACAAAACAAGTCGCTACATGATCTTTGTTGTAGCGAACAGTGTCGTATCAGCCGTCCTCAGAGAACCATCACTTGAGAGGTTTGCCGCTGCGCTGGCATTTTTCGAGTATGTTATCAAAACAGCTGGTGTCATCGATGTTCTTCAGGTTCCTGCGATGGATGTAGCGGAACTGCTCAAGCCAACCGGGGCCATTGCAAAACCTTGGCAGGAGCTGACCCGCAAGGGGAATAGTAGAACTCCGGAAGAAGAAGCCTTGTTCAAAACCATCAAGAGCAGTTTGTTGCTTTTTAGCGAGAATTTCATACGCTCTGGAGTCAGACAAACCACCACTGCGAAACGAACTGTGACCCCATGAAAGGATAGGAGAGATGTCTGCTGTAAGAATTCCGATGAAGATACAAGGAGCAATCTCCACTCTTATCTCTACATCTGGCACAGCCAATAATAAGTCGCAACAAAAACCATACCTGGCTCCTTCTCTTTATGCACTTACTTTCATTGAGAGGGTCATTGATGGTACGAGCCCAGCGGCTGTTGACTCCAGTTGGAGATGTTATTACGATCCTGATATCATCAATAACTGGAGTGTGGAGGCCATAGCAGCTGTCCTTGAGCACGAAGTATGGCATCTTCTGAGGCGACATCACCGCAGAGCAAAGATTTGCAATATTGACAACGAGAGCGTGGCAA
>Ga0172379_10004277_pt1 | contig 21339 bp, 21 predicted proteins | sample GrowelOW334metaG_FD_119756 | JGI IMG/M metagenome (GOLD analysis project Ga0172379, IMG submission 119756) | Groundwater microbial communities from an aquifer near a municipal landfill in Southern Ontario, Canada - Groundwater well OW334 metaG | ecosystem: Environmental > Aquatic > Deep...
AAGACTTGCTGCAGTTCGTGAAGGGCCCCGACTTCCCTCTGGGCGGTGTAGCGTTCAATAATTCCGACATCAAGCATGCATATAGCACTGGTAAAGGGCCTGTGGTCGTGCGTGGTGAGGCCGAGATTGTCGATGATGGGAAAAAAGACACTCGCATAATTATCACCTCGATTCCGTACCGTGTGAACAAGGCCGACCTTATAGTCCGTATTGCTGAGCTTGTTCAGGATAAGAAGATCGAGGGAATTCGCGATTTGCGAGACGAATCTGCAGGCGACGATCGCGGCATGCCAGATGTGCGCGTTGTAGTAGAGCTCAAGGGCACAGCACATCCGCAAGCAGTCTTGAATGCTCTCTACAAGCACACGGAGCTCGAGAGCACCTTCCACTACAACATGCTCGCCCTGGTAGACGGTGTGCCGGAGATGCTCTCGTTGCAGGGTATTCTCAGCAACTTCGTCTCACATCGCCAAGAGGTCGTGAAGCGCCGTACGGAGTTCGACCTCCGACAGGCTCTTGCGCGCGAGCACATACTACTCGGTCTATGCAAGGCGCTCGACCATATCGACGAGGTAATAGCAATCATCAAGAAGGCATCCGATGTACCTGCGGCAAGCGTCGCGCTCCAGAAGAAGTTCGGCTTCTCAGTGCTACAGGCGGCCGCGATTCTAGAAATGCGTCTCTCCAAGCTGGCAGGTCTCGAGCGCAAAAAGCTCGAAGACGAGCTCTCAGAAGTGCAGGCGCTCATCAAGAAATTGCAGGATATCCTCTCATCTCCGAAGAAAATTCTAGCAGTGGTGAAGAAGGAGCTTGAGGAACTTATGGAGAAATACGGCGATGATCGCCGCACGCGCATCGTGAAGGGCGGCGTGCAGAACATCTCGGTAGAAGATCTCGTGCCAGACGAAGATTCAATGCTTCTTCTCACACAGGGTGGCTATGTGAAGCGCACGAACCCAGATGAATACAAGAGTCAGAAGCGTGGCGGCGTTGGCGTGGTCGACATCGCGACCAAGGAGGAAGACATAGTGACTCATTTCCTAGTCACTTCGGCGCATAGCGATCTGCTCTTCTTCACTGATTTCGGCAAGGCGTATCAGATCAAGATGTACGAGCTGCCAGAGGGTCGTCGCGCTACCAAGGGTAAGAGCATCATGAATTTTCTCTCTCTCGCGAGCGATGAGAAAGTGACGTCGATATTGCCGGTACCGAAGGGTGCTGCGCTCGACGCGTCGTCGGTCGTTTTTGTGACTGAAGAAGGTGTGGTGAAGCGCGTCGCGGCGAAGGCATTTGCAGATGTGCGCCGGTCGGGGATTATCGCAATAAACCTGAAGAAAGGCGATCATCTTATCGCTGCGAGCCATGCCTCAGAAGGCGATACGGTCTCGATTGTGACGGCGAAAGGGCAGTCGATTCGCTTCGATGTAGAAGATGTACGAGAGATGGGTCGCACAGCCGGTGGAGTGAAAGGTATGGGTGTGAAGAAAGGTGATCGCGTCGTCTCGGCTGAGGTTATTCCAGCTCTAGAAGCGCGTGGCGCGTCATTGCTAGTGATTATGAGTAAGGGCTACGGCAAGCGCACTAAAATATCTGAATACAAAGTCCAGGGCCGCGGCGGTTCCGGTATTAAGACCGCAGATGTCACGCCGAAGACGGGAGAGATAATCGGTGCAAAGGTTGTGGCAGACGGTAAAGACGAAGAAGAGATAGTCGTCGTCTCGAAGAAAGGGCAGGTGATCCGCACTTCGGTTTCCTCGATCTCCGTCCTCTCGCGTGCTACCCAGGGCGTCCGCATAATGAAAATGCGCGAAGGCGACTCCATCGCTTCCATGGTCGCGCTCTAAATAAAACGCAATGATTGATCTTCGAAAGAGAGTTATTGAGGTTCTGGATCAGACGCATCTTATGAGTCTTGGTACTGTCGATAGTGAAGGTGTCTGGGTAGCTGATGTTATTTTCATATACGACGATGATCTGAATATCTATTGGATGTCAAACCATGCCTGCAGACACTCTGTTGCTATCTTGGAGAGCAACAGAGTCGCCGGAACCATAACACGCACTGTAAAAAGCAAAGAACCGAACTTAGGTATTCAGTTAGAGGGTGTAGTTCAGAAATTGGAAGGAGTTCAGTTCGATCTTATGGTTAAACACCTGGCAAAGAGAGGATACACTATCCCAAGCCCGTCTAAAGCATTGGAGATTCTCGGCGATACGTCTTGGTATAAATTGGTCCCGATAAGAATCGACCTAATCGACGAAGAAAATTTCGGCTTCAATCGCCAGACCGTCCCACTTCAATAATATAAGACCGAACCTAAAGGGTGGACACCGGATGTCCACCCAGTTAGATAGTTAGAAGTCGAAGGAGTCCATTTGTTCGAGCCGGTATAGCATGCTGTCCCGAGCAGATTCTTTGAATGTATTTGGGTCGCTGCCAATTTCGCGTAGCAAGTTATGGTCAAGTATTGCTGGTTTCGTGTGCCCGATAAATTCGGCTAGGCTTGTTAGCGGGTAGCCGAGAGTGTGCGCGTATGCTTGGTCGAACTCTTTGCATGCTTGAGTCAGGCCGCCAGGATACAGTTCAAATGGATTTTTTATCATTGTGTACACCAGTAGATTTTGCAGATCGGTATCATCGTCAATTCGTCGTGACTTATATGCACCTTGGAACAAGCTGCCACTTTCCTTGTATTTTTCGTTGATGAATTTCGAATATCCCATGCCGACGCGATGCATAAATTTGCTTATGCCGCCGTCTATGCATTCTTTTAGAACCAGATGAAAATGGTTCTGCATTATCGTGAATGCGAGTATTGAAACCAATGGTGTGCGTGGTTCCCAATGCTCGGGCCATGCGGACGTGTGCATTCCTCCTGAGCGTTCTACATCTCGCGTCCACGATGGAGACATCGTATGTGATGTGTTGAAGTAGTACAGACTATACATGAGACGAAACAGATCTCTCTGATCGCGAAAAATATCGAGCTTTTTCACGCCACGATTGTATACATGTACGACCGAATCGGTAACCGCTTCTCGATATGACATCTGCAAATAATACCGAGAACTAAACGGGTGGACACCGGGTGTCCACAGTGTAATTTCATATTGGTTCATGCTTGCACAGCGGTTGGACATCCGGTTTCCAACCGCTGTGTTGTAATCTGTTTGTTGCAGATTTGGGGCGGGAGTGATATGTTGTATTTACTGGAGAGGAGGAGTTGACCTGCCTTCTTTCTTACCGAGAGAAATTCTAGATAAAGTACCTTGGTGGACATGGCGTGGTCACTATCGCGAGAAGGTGGTTTAGTGTTGGGGCTGGTCGGATTCGAGGTTCACCTTGGGTTTGGCAATTGCCCTCGTCGAGGGTTTCCAGTATACGGATCCCAATTACACCGCTTCTCGCGGTTTTTTTTATTTGCCTCAGTACCAGCGGTTGGACATCCGGTGTCCAACCGCTGTGTTGTTGATTGTGCATTAGACGGAGTGGAAGGCGTGGTATTTTATATGTACATATGAGCCCTTCGACTTACTCAGGATTATGAACGCGCATTTTAGTTCTCCACAAGAAAACGTGTTGCAGATAGGATTGCGTGAGGGCATGAAGGTTGGTGATTTCGGAGCTGGTTCTGGTCACTACGCACGAGCTGCTGCTGCCATCGTAGGGCACAGTGGGAAAGTCTATGCAATCGACGTGCAAGAAGGTGTCCTCAAACACCTCAAGCTAAACACGCACGAGCGGCACCACCGCACCATCGAGATCATCTGGGGAGATATCGAGAAGCCGGGAGGTACACACCTGCGCGACGCATCGCTCGATGTTGTCCTGCTCGCAAACACATTCTTTCAGGTAGAGAATCGTTTCGGACTTCTAAAAGAGATACAGCGCGTACTCAAATCAGGGGGAAAGCTTATGGTCGTAGACTGGGCCGGGAGCTATGGCGGCATAGGGCCTACACCTGAGTATGTCGTTCCAGAGCACACAACAGAGGATTTCTTCATAATCGGCGGTTTTCATAAAGTGAAGAATTTCCGCGCTGGTCCGCACCAATACGGTATTTTATTCACAGCGCCATAGCATATGAAGATCTCTATTTTCCAGGGTATATTTATCGGCGTCCTAAGTCTCGCGGCGCTCATCGGCTTATTTGTATTCGCGACGCACACTAGCACTACTGGAGGCGGATCGGACGCAATTGGTACAGTTGTCGTCTGGGGCACCTTACCTGGATCGGACATGCAAAGCATGCTTACTGCCATAAAGCAGAGTGACCAGTCTCTAAAGGGTGTCTCGTATGTACAGAAGAACCAGGACACGTTACCTTCTGATCTAGCTTCTGCTATTGCTACCGATGCAGCACCAGACCTTATTCTCACGAATCAAGAAGAGTTATTACCACTCGCGAAATTTATTAAGCCAATCCAGTTCTCGACGCTCCCTGCGTCGGCGTTCACCACTACCTTCATTGGGGGAGCTGGTATATTCACATCGCCACACGGAGATGGATACTATGGCGTTCCGTTTCTTGTAGACCCAATGGTGCTCTTCTCGAATCGCGCGATTCTTTCATCAAACGGAATAGCAAAACCTCCTGCGACATGGGAAGCTCTCACGGGTCTAGTTCCGAATGTCGCCATGCTCACATCGACCAAGCAGATAACTCGAGGCCTCATCGCTCTTGGTACCTATGCCAACATCCACAATGCGCGCGGCATACTATCATCACTTTTTCTGCAGGTGGGAATACCTATTTCTGGCTACTCGAATGGCATACTTACTGCGAACTTGAGTCGCGCTCCTGGAGAAGACAGTTCATTGTCAGGTCAGGCGGTGCTTGGCTTCTACACCCAGTTTGTTGACCCATCGAAGAATTCATATACATGGAATGCATCTCTACAAGATTCTAGGCAGTCATTTCTTGCGGGTGATCTCGCGTTGTATATCGGCTACGCGTCTGAATCGCGGTTCCTTACAGAGGCGAATCCAAATCTAGACTTCATAGTCACAGAGCTACCACAGCCGGCGACAGCTAAGTTGAAATCCGTGTATGGCAATATATATGCCTTCATGATCCCGCGCGGCGCTAAAAACCCGGGTGGCGCATATCAAGCCGCAGCTTTCCTAACGAGCCCTGCCATGCAGGCGATTGCCGCGTCGGCATTCGGGATTGCACCAGCGATTACAAACCCGCTTGTGCAGGCGCAATCAGATCCTATATCTGCGGTTGCGTACTCCGAAGCACTATATACTAAGGGTTGGTTGTCCCCAGCCCCTTCTGACACCGATTTGGTGTTCTCGAGTATGATTATGAGTGTGATAAGCGGCCGCTTGGGAACCGACAGGGCACTGACTAGTAGTGAGAGCGCCATGGCCGCGCTTCTACACCCATAATATGAACACACACCGTTTTCTTTCTGCTTCCTTTGTAGTCCTCACGCTTGTTCTGTTTGCGCACGCGCCTGCGGCGCTTGCAGAAACTCTCATCAATCCGCTCAGTGGCGGGGCCAGCCTAAGCTCATTTCTCTCCAATATACTTAGCTTTGTCGTTCAGATCGGCACGATTGTCATCATATTGATGGTCGTCTTCGTAGGGTATAAGTTCGTGGTGGCGCAAGGAGTTCCTGGGAAGATAGAAGAAGCTAAGAATATGCTTCTATGGACTGTTGTCGGAGCGCTTGTGCTCTTGGGTGCTCAGGCTATTGCATCGGCAATCCAGTCTACCGTAGCGACGCTTGGCGGATAGTTTGTATGACCTTCGCCACGCTCATCGGAAGCGGTTCTACAGGCATCATCGGTGTACTCAATACTGTGGTCGTCCCGATTATATTCGCATTAGCTTTTGCGTCCTTTGTGTGGGGCGTCGTCGACTACCTGCTTATCCACGGGGATGAAGAGAAGAAGCGGGAAGAAGGAAGGCAATTCATCCTGTGGGGAATCTTGGGCATGGTCGTGCTCTTCTCAGTATGGGGGTTTGTGAATATAATGTTGTCCACGCTCGGCATCGCGCCTTGAGCTCAGTGTGTCATACTTACAATATATGAAATTAAAACCAATCGCTCACATCACCGTGTCTCTCGCTATTATGCTCATTCCAGCTTTCGCTGCTGCGCAATACACTGGTGGCCCATACACTCAGACGATAGACACAACCTATTCTGCAGGGTTTTTTTCTACATCTGGTACTGGCGTGTTTGGTACTGGTAGCTGCACAGGAAGCGGGCTTAGTTGTGTAGCTAGTACTATTATCAATCTCATCAATGTCGTTCTCGTGCCGCTCCTATTCGCTATCGCTTTCATAGTGTTCTTATACGGTATCGCCAACGCGTACATACTGCATCCTGGAGATGAAGCGGCGGTCAAGAGCGGCCATAAGCTAATCCTCTGGGGCGTTATCGGCTTCGCTGTGATGGTGTCGCTCTGGGGATTGGTAAACGTGGTCGCTAGCACATTTGGCCTCGGGGGCGTCGGCGCTCCGACGCTACCAACATCGTATTAGTTAACAATAGACAATACTCATATGTCCGGCATAAACACGACGTATATTAAGGGTTATTCCGATAGCATCATACTTATCATCAATAGTTATATCGTCCCATCTCTGATGGCAGTTGCCTTCATAGTATTCCTTTGGGGTGTATACAAATACTTTATCTTCAATGGCGACAGTGACACTGAGCGCGCGAAGGGTAGAGATTTCGTGCTCTGGGGCGTAATCGGTTTTGTCATCATTACCTCTGTCTGGGGGTTGGTAAATATGGTCTCTGACACGCTCGGTCTCACCGCTAGCCACGCACCTGCGTTACCGACGCTGGGTGGTAGCGCCGCCGGCACAGTGGTGGAGACACAGTCTATATAGGACTGGTTATCCCCACGCCACCCAAAGGCACGTTGACCCGCACAGCCGAAGAGTTACAATTACCGCATTATCATTCATTTATCCTATGAAAAAAGCACTCGCCATTACTTCTGTCGCTCTTACCTCGTTCGCCGTGCCTCTTGTATCTTCAGCAGCTATTAGTAACATCTCAGACGTAGGTTCTTTCATTATCAATACAATCAACAACGTCCTCGTACCGGTGCTCTTCGCAGTTGCATTCATAGTGTTCCTTTACGGAGCATTTGAGACCTTCATCATCGGTGCAGGTTCAGACTCTGTGAAAGAGAAGGGTAGGAATCTCATGCTCTGGGGCCTCATAGGATTCTTCGTTATGGTATCGGTCTGGGGGCTTGTGAATATCCTCGTTGGCACAATAAGTTTCGGAAACACATCACAGACGGCTGCGCCATCAGCTACTGGCATTGGCGGTACAGTGACGCAGTAGTTGAATGGACGTTTTCCTAGGCAGGTTCATAACGCAGATAATCAATCCGATTATCCTGCTACTTGCGGCTAGTGCGTTCGTCGTGTTCCTGTGGGGTGTGTTCGAGTTCATAGCTCACGCGGGAGATGCTACGAAGCGTAAAGAGGGTAGGGATGCAATACTCTGGGGGCTTGTAGGTCTGGTGATTATCTTTGGTGCGTACGGCATCATAAATGTGGCTCTTGGTACTTTCGGTATTCAGACCATCAGCCCAAGCTCAATAACGGGGTAGTAAGCATATGTGAAAAAAGAGAAAAGCCTCGCTGGATTACCAGCGAGGCTTTTGTTGTTGAAATTGCTTAGTTTACCTCCGAGAGATATTTCTGAAGATTGGCTCTATCTTCAGAAACTTTTTTCCAGTTTGCTCATAGATACCAAACTCTTTAAGGTTTGGTATCACAGCGTCTTCCACTTCACTTGCAATATGTTTCCGTTCTGTACTAGCTTCTGCGATGCTCATCTTTTCCAGTATCTGCAGTAGCCTGTCAGTTACGATTCTACTGATGAGCCATTTATTAGAGTAGAACCATTTTCTTACGTCTTTCTCGACTCTATCCCAGTTTCCAGCGGCGACATCTCTGGGATTCCCGATTTGATAATAGAGACCAGCTTCTACTGGTGCAGAGTCGTCTGGTAGGAATTTAACCGCAGGAGCTGTGTCTGGAAAAAGCTCCTCACGCGGTCTTGGTCCTAGGCTTATACGCTCTTGAATGTGATCCACCCCGATAATTAGCGTATACCTACCGTGGAAGAGGAATCGTAATTTTCCGAATCGTTCTATTACGACGCATTCCTCTTTACCTACGTCGATCTGGCACATGAATTTGCAGAGTATGAGCCACACTGCTGCTAGCGCAACGCTAGCCCACCAAGCACCGGAGAGTGTTCCGGTACCCACAAATACCATTGCCGCTGGCATAAGCCAGATTAAATATTCCCACATGACCTTTCTCCTCGGTTTAGTTTAGATAAAGAACAAATCCTAATTTCCTATCAAGCAGAGTACACCAAATTACCGGAAAAGTAAGTGCGACCAAGGAAACAAGGGGTGTCCTCACGACTATGTTTCCTGAAGTACTCCTGTGGTGCTGGGAGGGAGACTCGAACTCCCATGGGTTGCCCCGCTAGCTCCTAAGGCTAGTGCGTCTACCAATTTCGCCATCCCAGCTGATCGAACATCCGTGTGCACCTACCTGGGCTCGAACCAGGGACCGTCTCCTTAAGAGGGAGCTGCTCTACCAGCTGAGCTATAGGTGCGATACGTCGCATTCTACACGATGAGCGCTCTCTCTTCAATAGAGATACTTGTGCATGTGCCGAGAGTGGGACTCGAACCCACACGAAGGTTTTTAGGCCATCTCAGGATTTTAAGTCCTGTGCGTCTACCATTCCGCCACCTCGGCAAGAGTCTTTATTTTACCTCTTTGAGGCCAGGGCGGGAATCGAACCCGCGCATAGTGCTTTTGCAGAGCGCCGTGTTACCACTTCACCACCTGGCCGTGCCAACTATAATACTAAGCTTTTGGCAGTTCGCCTAATGGTGCGCCAGTTTTCTCACGGTTATCTAGCAGGAAGTCGACGCGAGGTAATGGGCGCAGGCGTGCGTGCGATTTCAGATAATCTGAAAATGATGAACGATGCCTCTCGAGGAAGGCGAGCGCCGCCTGGATCTTATCCTCCGGGAATACACTAACGAACACCAGTATGCGATCCCCGTGTTTCGAGGCGGGTTCTGCACGGATGACGGTGATGAGTGAACCGGCGCTAGCCTCGCGCGTGATGAATTGAGCTGCTTCGCGTGCTATTATTTCTGTCACTCGCCCTTTTCTGTCTGTGGGATTCATACGGCAGCAGCAGCGAATGCGACTATTTCGTCGCCATAGATCGGTGTCTCGTGCGCCTCGATCTCGATGCCGAAATCGCCCTCGGTGCGTATGTCTTTCGTATCGATGCGCGCCTGTTGTAGATTTGTGATGCTTCCTCGCGCGATTTCTTCTTCACCACGTATGAGCTTGATGCGATCGCCTAGTGTTATGGTGCCGGAGATGTATCGCGCGCCGAGCACATGTTTCTTTGCATTGCCTGAGAATGCCTTGAGCACTTTAGCTCGACCGAGCTCTTTCTCACTAGCTATAGCTGGCGCACGTTCCTCTAGCAGCTTGGACACTTGTTTGGAAAGCTCGTAGATAATCGAGAAAGAAAGAATCGTGATGTGGTCGCGCTCGGCGAGATCGCGCGCGATAGTGTCTGTGCCTGTATTGAACGCGATAATCGTGCCGCCAGATGCCATAGCAGTCTTAACATCGTTCTCTGACACATCGCCGACTCCAGATGAGATTATCCGTACGACTGCGCGCTCATGCTTGATCTTCGCGAGCTCATGAGCGATGGCGTCGATAGAGCCAGTGACGTCAGCTTTCACTATTAATGGAAGCTCGATTATACCCTCAGCTAACTCATAGTATTCTGGCACTGTGGATAGGTTCTTCGAGTTTTCGGCGACAGATGCTTCGGCCTCTTTCTTGTTCTTCACGATAGTGAAAAGTGACCCTGCTGCTGGCAATGTACTAAAACCTGATATGCGCACTGGCTCAGACGGCCCAGCCTGCTCGACGCGCTTGCCGAGGAAGTCTTCGATGAAGCGTATCGGTGCGTATGCATCGCCAGCTACCACGAAGCCGTTCAGGGTGAGGGTGCCGTCTTTTATAATCAGTGTGGCAGAGGCCCCGCGACGAGGGTCCTGTGTAGCCTCGAGCACGAAGCCGGTCGCGCCTGCTTCCGTATCAGCAGTGAGCTCGCCTAGGTCTGAGGCAAGCAAGACGAGGTCGAGCAATTCTGAAATGCCCTCGCCAGTCTTCGATGACACAAGCGCATATGAGATGTCGCCTCCCATTCCCTCGATGAACACCTCGTGCTCTACGAGCGACATCTTGGCGTGTTCAACGTCGGCATTGTTCTTGTCGATCTTCGTAATTGCGACGACGAATGGGATATTCGCCACTTTGATGGCAGATAGAGCGTCTAGCGTTTGTGGCATCACACCCTCGTCGGCCGCTACCACTAGTATGGCAATATCTGCGGCCGCCGCTCCGCGGGAGCGGATCGCCTTGAAGGCCTCGTGCCCTGGTGTATCGAGAAATGTGATTGGTCGCCCGTCATGGACGGCGATATACGCAGCGACATGCTGGGTGATGCCTCCAGCTTCTCCTGCTACGACAGCAGTCTTCCGGATGTAATCCAAGAGTGACGATTTGCCGTGATCTATGTGACCCATCACAGCAATGACGGGCGGCCGTGCAGTTCGTACCATATTGTCTCTATTTCATCACGAAAATGAACTAATTGCAATATCGTGTATCATAGACATATGCGTATATTTGGAAAGAAGAGAGTGTATCTCGATTACTCTGCTGGGGCAGAAGGCAATCCGTCGTCGTCGCACGAGGAGGGTAGGCGAGCGAAGAAGGCGCTTGAAGACGCACGCGTGGCAATCGCTAGGCTTATCGAGGTGCAGAGCGATGATGTCATTTTCACTAGTGGAGCGACCGAGAGCAATGCTCTCGCGATACTGGGGCATGTGCGAGCATTGCGCGCGAACGCAGGAATGGATGCTCCTGGGAGGAACAATATGCATGTGCTATATCTGCCGAGCTCGCATGCGTCGATAGTTGAGAATATCAAAATACTTGAAGACGAAGGCATCACGATCGAAGCTCTGCCGATACGTGACTACAGAGTCGATACGGACGCGCTTGCCAAGATGGTGCGAGAAGAGACCGTGCTTGTGGCCATGGACGCTGTTTGCGGTGAGACTGGTGTCGTGTGGAATACGCGGGAGGTTGCGGAGACTTTGAAGAAAGCGCACCTGATGAAAAATGATTTCTCTCGTTCGCAGGAGCTCACAGTTCAAAATCATTTTTCATCAGGTGCGCTTTTGCATGTAGATGCGAGTCAGGCGCCGCTCACTGAAAAAATCACACGAGATCACTTCGGTGCCGATATGCTTACTCTTGATGCTTCGAAAATAGGCGCGATGCGTGGGTGCGGTGTGCTCATCGCGCACAGGACAATCCCTCTCATACCTCTGTATGGAGGCGGCGGGCAAGAGCGCGGCCTGCGCCCAGGGACCGGGGCTCCGGAACTCGCACAGAGCTTCGCGGCGGCGCTTCGCGCCGCCGCGCTGGGCCGCGAATCATTCCGCGCCTCCGCTCTCGCGAATCGAGCCAGTCTCATCGAGCTCATCTCAAAATCTGTTCCGAATATCTATATACAAGAAGGGCGCACGCAAGTGCCGAACATTTTAAATATCTCACTACCGGGGCGGGACACCGATTATATTCTCGCACTTCTCGACGAAGATGGGTTCGCCGCATCTTCGCGTAGCGCGTGCGAGACAGATTCTGAGAGTGGCTCTCGGGCGGTGTTCGCGCTTACTGGTGACTCGGAGCGCGCTCGCGCTGCATTGCGCATATCGTGGGGGCCTGACGTTCGTGCACGAGACCTAGATCGCTTCTCCACCGCGCTCGCGAGGGCCACTGCGTTTGTTGACAGCACCAGCCAGAGGTAGCATTATTACCCATATGGATATTGAGGAACTATCTAAATCTCAGCTCATATTGCTCACGATTCTGGTGAACTTCGTTACGTCTGTCGCGACTGGCATATTGACGGTCTCTTTGCTCGATCATGCTCCAGCCATTGTGACGCAGACGGTGAATCGTGTAGTCGAGCACACTATCGAGACTGTCGTAGCGGCTGCGCCAGCTGTGATGCCAGCAGCCGCAAAGCCTGCACCCGCACCGTCAAACCAAGATCTAGTTACTGCTGCTATTGGAGCATCTGCCGCTCGTACCGTTGCTCTATATGCCGCAGACACCGGGACATCGACACCAGCTATTAGCGTTGGTACATATCTCTCGAGCGCTCATGCGGTAGTCACAGCTGCGCAAGACAGTCTCCCGAAGGAAGTACTCATAGAATTCACGAATGGTTCCTATGCACGTGCATCCCTTGCTCATGGTGGAAAGGGTATTATGATTTACGGTTTTGCCGATGATGCAGTTCTGCCGAAGATGACCTCTCCATCATTGATTCCTACGAGCAACTTGAAGCTTGGTGAGACAGCTCTCGCACTCGGCACAGACGGCTTCGCTTCGACAGGCATCGTCTCTCGAGTGAGCGATACTGGCATACGTACTACTCTTCCAGATATAGGGGTAGGTAGCGCTGTTGTCGATCTAGATGGCAATCTTATCGGAATAAGCTCTGGTGCGGCACTAGGGTCACTCATCAGTACCAATGTCATAACTGGGCTTCTTACATCCACGACTTCGCCTGCCACTGCAAAATAACCTTTCATCACGTATATGCCACCTTTCAATAATTTCACAACCAAAGCCAAAGAAGCGATACGGCGCGCGCATGAACTAGCGATAGAGCGCGGGCAGAATCACGTCTCGCCACTTCACTTACTAGCCGCACTCGTGCTGCAGGAAGAGTCTCTCGTATTCTCTATGCTCGATCGTATGGAGATCGACACCATAATGCTAGCCGACATCGTGATGGAACATCTCGAGGCGCCTGAGAGCGCGTCAGTGCTATCTCCCTCGTACCAGATTTATCTGACTCCAGACCTAGCACAGGCGCTCGAGGCAGCGGGAAAAATCGCTGCGCGTATGAACGATGCGTTCGTCGGTACAGAGCACCTGTTCCTGGCTGTGGTGGAGAACCCAGGCCCTACCACAGATATCCTCGCGCGTTTCGCGATAACTCGAGATGCGACGGTCGCGATTATGAAAGAGCTCAAAAGCTCGAAGGACGGTCAGACTATGGAGCCGAAGCGTTTCCGTGCTCTTGCTAAGTATGCGCGTAATCTCACCAAGATGGCTGCCGATAACAAGCTCGACCCCGTCATCGGGCGCGATAGCGAGATCAATCGCGTGATTCAGATACTTGCCAGGCGTACCAAGAACAATCCTGTGCTCATCGGTGAAGCTGGCGTGGGAAAGACGGCGATTGCCGAAGGGCTTGCTGGGCGCATGGCGACTGGCGATGTTCCAGAATCACTCAAGGGCAAAGAGCTTCTTTCACTCGACCTAGGTCTCATGATTGCCGGTACTAAGTATCGTGGAGAATTCGAAGAGCGCATGAAGAATGTCATGAAGGAGGTCGAGCGCGCAGAAGGGAAGGTAATCCTGTTCGTTGATGAGCTACATACGCTTGTGGGAGCCGGTGGCGCTGAAGGATCGCTCGACGCATCAAACATGCTCAAGCCGGCTCTATCGCGTGGCGAGATTCGCGTCATCGGTGCGACTACATTGAAGGAATATCAGAAATATATAGAAAAAGACGCAGCACTGACGCGACGTTTCCAGTCCGTATTCGTGCAGGAGCCATCTATAGAGGACGGCATCGCCATCCTTCGAGGCCTGCGCGACAAGTATGAGCTATTCCACGGGGTGCGCATCACTGATGGCGCTATCGTGGCAGCTGTAGAGCTTTCTGCGCGATACATCAGCGATCGGTTCCTACCAGATAAGGCTATCGATCTTATCGACGAGGCGGCGTCTGGTTTGCGAATCGCGCTCGAGAACAAGCCCCCTCTTCTAGAGGAGACAGACAGGAAAATCCGCCGGCTCGAGATCGAGAAGCAAGCTCTCCAGAAAGATCTCGAGGGCGAGCGTGCTAAAGAGATCAAAGATCGCATCAAGACAATCGACATCGAGGTTGCAGATTTGAAAGAGAAGACGAGCGAGCTCGAGCTCAAGTGGAAGAATGAAAAAGAGATTCTGACAGGCATCCGCGCAGCGAAGACCGAGCTCGAATCGCTCAACATACAAGCAGATAATGCAGAAGCTGCAGCCGACCTAGGCACAGTAGCCGAGATACGCTATGGCAAGATTCCGCACATACAGCGCGAGCTCGAGATGAAATTGAAGCGTCTGAAAATGTTGCAGAAGTCGCGCCGCGTGCTGAACGAAGAAGTCGCCGAGCAAGACATTGCTGCGGTCGTGAATCGCTGGACTGGGATCCCTGTAGCGCGCATGCTGGAAGAAGAGATTTCGAAGCTTTCGCGCATGGAAGATGCCCTGAAGCACGGCATCATTGGCCAGGACATAGCAGTGAAGAAGGTAACTGATGCAGTGAAGCGCTCGCGAGTCGGAATCAGTGACCCGAATCGCCCGATTGGATCGTTCCTATTCCTGGGCCCAACTGGTGTCGGAAAGACTGAGCTCTCGAAGAAGATTGCAGAGTTCATGTTCAACGATGCTGACGCGCTCGTGCGTATCGACATGAGTGAATTCATGGAGAAGCACTCTGTCGCGAAGCTTATTGGTGCGCCGCCTGGGTATGTGGGCTATGAAGAGTCGGGCACGCTCACAGAGAGTATCCGCCACCGCCCATACGCAGTGGTGCTTTTCGACGAAGTAGAGAAAGCGCACCCTGAAGTGTTCAACATATTGCTCCAAGTGCTCGACTCTGGGCACCTCACAGACGGCAAGGGCCGCAAGGTGAATTTCAAGAATACGATCATAGTGCTCACGAGCAATATTGGCGGGGAGCTCATCGACAGACTTGCGCACATCGGCTTCGGCACGTCAGACGCGACTGACGCGATGCACTTCGAAGAGACGAAGGAGAAGATCATGGAGTCGCTCCGCGAGCACTTCCGCCCAGAGTTCCTAAATCGTCTCGACGAGACCATCATATTCGATCCACTCTCGAAGGAAGCGCTTGTGCGTATTGTAGACAATCAAGTCGAAGAAGTTGTGAATCGTCTTGCACAGAAGCGTATTGCGCTTCGGATAGACCACGCAATGCACGCATGGCTGGCCGAGAAGGGGTACAACCCGGAATATGGCGCCCGCCCGCTCCGCCGCACGATACAGGACACGATACTCACGCCGCTTGCCTCGCTCATGGTCAACCAGGGCTTGCTCGAGGGTGGTACGGTAACAGTATCGCTCAAGAACGGCGAGCCGCATTTCGATGTGAAGAAGAAGGCAGTCCGTGCCAAGAAGTCTCCACTCTCGGTAGTTGCCTAACGCCGGACTTTCTGCTACATTTCTCATATGTCACAGATTCGTCTTATCAAGCTGAAGTCTACGAAGTCTCCGCACGTCATATGGACGCGCAAGAATAAGAAGGTGGTCACACGCAAAATCGAGCTTACGAAGTTCGACCCGACTCTCCGCAGGCGCGTAGTTTTCAAAGAGGCGAAGAAATAGCCGCCAAAAAGAAAACCGCTCCTTGAAGGGCGGTTTTCTTTTTGGCGGCCACAAATGCCGATGGCATTCTCTGGTACTATATCAACGACATGGAAAAGGTACCAAATTTCAGAATAATTGGAGGCGCCTCCGAGAAAGCCAAGGAGGAGGAGAGGGAGTGTATGGAGTTTAAATTAGTCGATCATATCGAGTCACTTTCCGAACAGGCCCAAAAGAATCTCGAGCGTTTGGAGTATCCGAAGACGGAGATGGAATTTTCACTGATTGGTTTTGCAAATTCTGAGACGGACAGACTGATGGAAGAATCAGGAGTGAATCCATATGACATCCCTGCTGACAATTATCACATAATACCTAATGAATTATTCAAAGATATAACAGGCCAAACTAGTGATGCGGCTGCATTCTTTAACATACAAGGCATTGTATTTAACGCTCACTCGTTCAGAAGCAATCCTGCGTATTTCGGTGCCGTAGCTTTACATGAGACCCTTCACCTCAAGGGACATCTCACGATTGAAGTTGAAGAAGAGGGTCGAGACGGAGAGAAAAAGGCAATAAAAACACACTACAGAGAGGGTGTCTCGGTGGGTGCAGCGAGAAAGAAGTGGCTTAAGGGTGAACAGCACCTTCACTTCCAGGGATTGCACGAAGCGATTGTTTCCACGCAAGAAAAACGATCCCTGCCGAACCTGTTTAATTTGCCCTCTCTCAAGAAAGAGAAGGAGAGGATGTCTTCTGGGCCAGCAAAGGAGTTGGTCAAACGCATTGCAGAAAAGAAGGGTCTTCTGCCTGAAGATTTCATATGGGTTGGAGAAAAAGAGGATGAATATGAAATCATCACATACAGAAGTCAGCGTAAGGCTCTTCAGTATGTGTGCGAAGAAATACACAAGCAATTTCCGGATCGTTATCAGTCGGAAGAAGACGTATTCAAGGAATTTCTGAAAGCTCAATTTACAGGGAGGCTCCTGCCAATTGCTCACTTAGTCGAGGACACTTTCGGTAAGGGAAGTTTCAGGATGCTGGGAGATATGAGGACCGACGAGGAAGGCGGTGTCTTGGCGCTTGAGGCGTTACGGAAGGCGAGACTCAGAACTCGCGGCTAATTGTTGGCGGGCCCACCAGGAATCGGACCTGGACTGTCGGTTTTGGAGACCGATGTACTACCACTATACGATGGACCCGTATGTGAACGATAGCAGATAAGCGGGAAGGGGAAAAGCCGCCCCGAGCATGTCGAGTGACTGGTATGATAGAGCAATGCGTCCTCGCACCATTCTTTTCACACTAACTCTAGTGGCAGGCTCTATCGTATTGCCGCACCTCGCGCACGCTGTGTCGATACCGTTCTTCGGTCCCATTGTACCGGACGAAATAAATCAATGCGCAGCAGGCTGGGGTGCTGTCATGATAGTCGTCAACCGCATTATCATGTTGGCGCTCTCGGTAGCAATTGTCTTCATTGCTCCGATCATGATCGCATATGCGGGATTTCTTATGGTAGTGAATCCTTTAGACCCGAGTGGCATCAGCAAGGCTAGGAGCATCTTAATCAACACTGTCGCCGGGATAGTCGTAGCGCTTGCGGCGTGGATGATCGTCGACGCTGTGATGGCGGTACTCTACAACCAGGGCGCAGAAGTCCCTGGCGGCACATTGGGCACGTGGTCGAGTCTCATAAGTTCGGATGGAGACCTCTGTCTTGTGCAGGAGGCAGCACTTCAGAAGCTGAATCAGACGGATCTGAGTGTTGCTGGATTGGACGCGAGCGGGAACGTCGCGTACATAAGTGGTAAAGCCGGCGCAGTGTGCTCAGATGCAAACACCGCTTGCAGTTCATCAGCTTTGCAGGCGGCGGGATTTACCGCGACTCAGGCGAATGTGATGTCGTGCATCGCGGTGACCGAGAGTTCAGGTATTCCTAGTACGCCCCCTTACAATACGGTTCATCCGGGTTCTAATTCGACCGCTTGCGGCACGTTTCAGATAACAAAAACGACATGGAAAGGTGCTGCGTCTGGTGCTTGTAGCGATTTCTCAAACTGTCAGAACGCGGCATGCAACATACAGGTAGCGCAGGCATTGGTATCACAGAATGGTTACAGTGATTGGACCTGTAAGAATTGCAACAGTAAAGCGGCTGCCTGCGTGCAGCAGTATGGCGGCTAACATTATCTTATGAAAACAATCTTGATAAGCATCGGGGCAATCGCAGTCCTCGGACTTTTAGTCCTCGCGTATCGGCTCACTGGTCCTGTCGTCGTGACTCAAGCTCCTACCGGAACATCGACTCCGGCAGTGCAGAATACTGTATTCCCGGTGGCATCTTCTGTGCAAAGTAATACGAGCGCCATCGCCACTTCCTCTCAAGTCGCAACAATGTCTATCGCAATCGTTGGCGGTGGATCTGTACAAACTGATAATTTCATTGCCGACCCGGAGACAGCAAAAGACCCTATTAATCCGGGCTACTATTATCTCGGGTATCATCAATATGAAGGCATGCCAGATCCTACAGTGACGACCAATCCGCCATATGTCATCGCCTACATAAGCTCAACGCAATATTTCAATATCGCCTTACTGCAAGAGCCAATAGGGTCCGTGCGCATAGAAGCAGAGCAATACCTCATGGCGCACTTAGGTATATCGCAAGACCAAATGTGTCTGCTTAATTACATGGTTAGCGTTCCAGATCGAGTCAATTCTCAATTCTCCGGAAGAAACCTCGGATTTAGCTTCTGCCAGGGAGCGACGGTGTTGCCTAAATAGTTTCGTCGGGGGCTTATGAGTACATAACCCCACTTGGATTTTTATAGTCCTTTCACTTCTTAAAAATTTCGGCGCGCAGTTTGCGCAGCCATGCCTTTTGGCGTCGCGCGTAGTGCCAGAGTTTTGATGAAAGAGTAGGGAGTAGCGAGTCCTCTGTGCGCTCTCCACGGAGAAATTCGCCGATGATTTTGTATTCGAGACCGAGCTCATTGAGCCGTGCATCTCCGACTAGGTCGCGCACTCGCCGTACCTCGTCGATGAGCCCGCGCGCAAGAGTCTCAGCAAGTCTTGCGTCGATGCGCGCGCGCAATTCCTCTCTCGGCCTATCAACAACAATCCACTCAATTTCGTATTTCGGTTGGACATCCGGTGTCCACCCGTTTTCGCTTCGGGGTGGGACGGTGCCGAGAGTGTCGATTATTTCGAGCGCGCGGATGAGCCGGCGGCGATTCTGAGGGTCGAGCTCGGATGCGCGGCGAGGGTCGCGCAGCGCAACCCTCGCCGCGAGTTCTTCGGTCGAGAGTTTTTCTAGTTCTTCTCGAAGCTTCGTGTTTTCATCTGTCCCTGTCGGCAGACCATTGAGAAGCGCGTCGAAATAGAAATGCGTCCCACCAGCGAGTATCGGCAATTTCCCGCGTGCTGAAATATCTTCAATCAGGCGTGTCGCGTCCTGCACTAAATCTCCCGCCGAATATTTGTCCTGCGGGTCGCGGATGTCGATTAGGTAGTGTGGCACGCCCTGCATCTCCTCGGCGGACGTTTTCTCGGTGCCTATGTCGAGCCCGCGATACACTTGCCGAGAATCGACAGAAATTACCTCGCCACCGCGCGCCAGTGCCTCGGCCACCGCACGCGAAGTTTTGCCCGATGCAGTCGGCCCGATGACGCAGAGTATCTTGTTTGCCATTTTGTGCCGGGAGAGAGACTCGAACTCTCACGTCTTGCGACAATGGGTTTTGAATCCATCGCGTCTACCATTCCGCCATCCCGGCATCGCCTAGCCGTAGCTTCACGCTTAAGCAGGCTATGCTATGCACGATAGCATATGCTAAAATAATTTTCATGAACGCAGATGCGGCGTACGTCCCTACGAAATACGACTCGGTCTTCTGGATCGATGTGGAGCGCATCATCCCGAACCCGTATCAGCCGCGCAAAGATTTCAGCGAGATGGGCCTGAAGTCGCTCGCGGAGAGCATCCGCCAATACGGCGTGCTCATGCCGCTCGTAGTCTCGCGCACAGATGTCGAGAAGCCAGATGGTGGCCTCGAGAGCGTATACGAGCTCGTAGCCGGTGAGCGCCGTCTTCGCGCCAGCAAGCTCGCAGGGCTCAAGCAAGTGCCGGTTGTGATCCGCCAGGGCGACTCCAATCTCACCAAGCTCGAGCTCGCCATCATCGAGAACCTCCAGCGCGAAGATCTAAATGCAATTGACAGAGCGAAAGCATTGCAGAAATTGATCGACGAGTTCGGAATTTCGCACGCAGAGACTGCCGCGAAGATCGGCAAGAGCCGTGAATATGTTTCCAACAGCCTTCGCTTGCTCGCGCTCCCAGAGAACATGCAAGACGCTATAGCAGCGCGAGAGATCAGCGAAGGGCACGCCCGCACGCTTCTGGCTCTCAATACACGCCCGGAGGAGCGTGAGATTCTATTCAAGGAGATCACATTGAAGCGGCTCTCTGTGCGCGCCGCTGAGCGCATCGCGCGCTCGATTGCACAGGAGAGTGTCCGTTCGTATCATCGCAAATCGCGAGAGATGGTAGACCTCGAGAAGTCGCTCACCGAGACACTTGGCACGCGCGTCATCATCGAGACAAACGCCAAGAATGAGAATGGCGCTGAGGGCGGTCGCTTGCTCATCGAATTCTTCTCACCAGACGACCTCCAGCAGCTCGTCGATGCACTTGCTGCAGAGCGGGAGGTCGTAAAAGAAATCGCAGAAAACACTCTGCCGATTTTTCCGAATACTACGCAATTATCAGACGACCCGATAATGCCAGCCGCGCCAGAGGAGCAGCTCGAAGACGACGATATTTATTCGGTCAGCAGTTTTTCAGTCTAGTTCTAGTCTTCTTTTCTCGTCTTTCGTGTACGGTGCCGTCGAGGTTTCGTCTGTTCTGTCAGCCCTAGCGTAGCGCGGATGTGCCTGCGTGCGAGCGAGGTTCGCACTATCTCTAGCCACTTTGCCGACGGGTGTGCGGACTCGCGGCGTATGATCTCGACTATGTCGCCATTGTTGAGTTCGGTTTCAAAAGACACAAGTTTTCCGTTTACCTTCGCGCCCTGTAGATGGTCGCCTAGGTCGCTGTGTATCGCATATGCGAAGTCTATTGGAGTCGAGGTCGCTGGCAAATCGATCACATCGCTTTGCGGAGTGAATACGAACACGCGGTGTGAGAAAAAATCTTCTTTGAGCCCGTCGACGAACTCTTCTGGCCCTGCGCCGCTGGCGTGCGCTCCGGCAAGCTCGGCGAGCCACGTAGGAATCTTCGCCTCACTTGTCTCGTTATTGTCCGTCTTCGTCACTTTCATAAGCGACGGTATGAGCGAGCGCCAGGAGAATGAAAGCGCTGAGAAGCGGCTTTTCTGTGTCGCTTTGTCGAGTTTCTCTATGCCTTTCCCTAATTGCTTATACGACATGTGCGACGCAATGCCGAACATCGCGTGCTTGTGCATCTCCTCGGTGCGTATCTGCACCTCGACGATGCCGGTCTCAGGTGTGACGACTGTAGTGTGGAGCGACTGGTATCCGTTCGGTTTCGGGAATGCGATGTAGTCCTTAAATTCGCCTGGTAATGGCTTATAGAGCGAGTGCACTGTACCGAGTGTCGTGTAGCAGTCCTCGAGGGTTGGGACGATGATGCGCAACGCTGCGATATCGTGGATGAGATTGATATCATCATGCTTGCGACTCAGCTTCTGGTGCAGGCTCCAGAGCCCTTTCATACGGATGTCTGTACGAAAGGTCT
>Ga0172379_10004278_pt1 | contig 21339 bp, 13 predicted proteins | sample GrowelOW334metaG_FD_119756 | JGI IMG/M metagenome (GOLD analysis project Ga0172379, IMG submission 119756) | Groundwater microbial communities from an aquifer near a municipal landfill in Southern Ontario, Canada - Groundwater well OW334 metaG | ecosystem: Environmental > Aquatic > Deep...
AAAGAGGGATATGTCAAAGATTGGGACGACCCAAGAATGCCCACCATTTGTGGCCTGCGCAGGAGAGGATATACACCGGAATCCATCCGCAATTTTGCCGATTTGGTTGGAATTACGAAAGTGGATGGTGTAACGGATGTCGCATTGCTGGAGTTTTGTATCCGGGAAGATCTGAACAGAAGGGCTCAGCGTGTGATGTGTGTTACTGATCCGCTGAAAATTGTCCTGACCAATTATCCCGAGGGTGAAGTTGAAGAGGTCGATGCCGTCAATAATCCCGAAGATGAAAGCATGGGAAAACGAAAAGTCCCCTTCTCCAGAGAGATCTACATCGAGCGGGAAGATTTTATGGAAGAACCCTCTTCCAAATTCTACCGACTTGCTCCCGGGAAAGAGGTTCGGTTACGCTATGCCTATTATATCAAATGCAATGAGGTTATCAAAGATCCTGCCGGGAATATTGTCGAATTGCATTGCACCTACGATCCTGAGACCAAAGGTGGCAATGCCCCCGATGGACGTAAAGTGAAGGCAACCCTCCATTGGGTGGCCGCTTCAGCGGCCCACACTTGCGAAGTAAGGCTTTACGACCGGCTATTTACAGATCCTGACCCTGACGGACACAAGGACAAAGATTTTCTGGAGTTTCTAAATCCGGAATCGTTGAAAACCCTGGACAATTGCTTTGTCGAGCCATTTGTCGACCATGCAACTCCGTTAACCAACTTCCAGTTCGAAAGATTGGGCTATTTCAATGTGGACCCTGATTCTACTAGCGAAAAGTCAGTATTTAACAGGACGGTTTCTTTGAAGGATAATTCCAAGAAATAAAAGTGACTAAAGTGAACTAAAGTGACTAGAGTGCCTAAAGTACTTCGCTTCACAAAAGTTTAGTTCTTAAAGATGGGAGTCCACAACTTTAGTTCACGTTAGTCACTTTAGTCACTTCTTCAAAGGAACCTGCAACTTTTGAAGTCTTCGCCGGGTATAAAAAAAAGTAAATATTGCCGCACTCCAGTTGGCAAAGAAGATTCCCCACCAGATTCCTTTGGTCCCCCAGCCCAGATGCACGGAAAGCAGCAGGAAAAGGGGTATTGGCACTAAAAATTGCCTATAGGTTCCAACAAATATGGCATACATCGGTTTCTTAATCCCCTGTAGCGTTGACACCGAGATGTTCAGGAAAATGTATGCGCAGAAGAAAAGAACCGCAACTTGGAGATACTCTACTCCGATCGAAACGACACTCGGGTCAGAGGTGAAAATGTTCATCAATGGTTCAGAAAAGAAGCCTACACCTGTGATCCCAACCAAGATGATCAATAACCCGTAAATGATGTTTAATTTCCATGAATCCATCACCCTCCCAGGCAGCGCTGCGCCAAAATTCTGCGCGGCAATAGTCAGGGCTGCGATGTTTAGTCCTATTGTTGGCAACAGCGCCAACTGTTCTATCCTGGTAGCTATTCCATAAGCGGCAACTGCCTCCTTCCCAAATTTACCGGCAAAATAGGTGATCACAAATATCCCAATAGCGACAGTCATCATATTTAGACTGGCTGGAAAGCCTTGTTTGAAAAGATCCAGCATTGGTCCCTTTTGGGGAATAAATTCCTTCAACCTGATTCCTTCCATAATTTTTCTCCTTTTGATCAGGTAAGTCAGATATCCGGAACCCAAAATCTGAATGATAACAGTTGAAAACCCAATTCCACCAACACCCATGGCAGGAACTCCAAATCCTCCGTACATAAACCATGGATCCATAACCACATTGAGAAAAAAACCTGCCACCAGAAAATTTCGGTAGGTTTTGGTGTCTCCCCTGGAAGTGAGGGCAGCGTTCAGTGTGCTATTGAGTAAGAAAAAGAGTGTTCCTGATAAGATGATATTCATGTAGGCAACAGCAATTCCGAGGTATTCATCTTTGGCTCCCAGCAACTTTAACAGATGTGGCGCTAATATCATTCCAACAACAGTAAGTAAAAGCGCATTAAAAAAGGACAAGGTGATGGCCTGAGCCGCATAGATTCCAGCCTTCTTTTTTTCACCGGCTCCTAAAGAAGAGGATATCAGAGCTGTTGCTCCTGTTCCCATTCCCATACCAACTGAAAGGACAATGAAAAAAACGGGAAAAGAGAGAGACAAAGCTGCCAATGCGGTAGTTGAGACCAACCCTCCGTAATATGTATCAATTACATTAAATAAAGTATTAAATATCAACCCAATACTAGAAGGAAGGGCAATCGACCGTATCAATTTTGGCAATGGTGTAGATGTAAAATCTGTATTCATCGTGAGAGTCTATTCAAGCTATAAATATTTTATTTACTGAATCATACGCAAAAATTGGATAAAGGGTTCTGATGAATAATATTTACTTATTAAATCATCATTATTAGACGACAGATTTGTAATTTTGAAGTTGAAGTACAAAAACCAACCTGACAAAAGGGAAGGAGGAGAAAAATGAAACTTTCTTTTAAAATTGATTACCAGACGACTTGGGGAGAGATGCTTTTTATTTCTGGCTCAACAACTCAATTTGGTCAGTGGGACCCGCAAAAGGCGATTCCACTAAAAAATCAATACCCCGGAGAATGGCAGTGTTCCATTGAAACTGAATCCAATTCTCTGGAATACAGATACATCATTCATAAAAGTCCGGGAGTATTCCTTTGGGAATGGGGACCCAATAGAAAAATTGTATTAAATAAGGAGGTTGATGAGATTCGATTACGAGATTTCTGGCGCAGTAGCAGTGACCCCGACAACGTTCTCTATGCTGCCGCTTTCCAGAATGTTTTGCTGAAAAGAGCTGCTACTGATAAAAAAAAGGTCAATAAACTTCCTTTGCGGACACTGCGTCTGCAACTACATACTCCCGCCATTCCTCCTGAATACAAGCTTGCTGTATTGGGAGCAGATATAGCGCTTGGCGCATGGAAGGAGTCTGAAGCAGTTGTTATGGACGATAGCCAGTCGCCCTTGTGGAAAGTCGATTTGGATGCTTCAAAACTCAACTTTCCAATGCATTATAAATATGTCATCTTCGACCCTGACAACAAACGTGTGATCGAATGGGAAGAGGGAAATAACCGGGTCATCAGGGATTTCGTGTGTCAATCGGACAACTCTATGAAGGTTCATACGGACGAAAAGTTCAGGCAAAACAGTGGTAAGTGGAAAGGAGCCGGTGTTGCTGTTCCTTTGTTCTCTATCCGTACAGAGCACAGCGGTGGTATCGGCGAATTTACTGATCTCTGCCATCTGGTTGATTGGTCCAAAAAATGCGGACTTAAGCTGATTCAACTTTTACCATTGAATGAGACAGTCTCCACCCACAGCTGGGTTGACTCTTATCCGTACAAGTCTATCTCAGTGATGGCGCTCCATCCGGTTTTCATTAACATTACCAAAATCGGGGTACTCGATGACGAAACTTTGATGGTGGGTTTTATTCAGACCCTTGCCGGATTTAATTCCCAGGTATCTGTTCATTACGAGGAAGTTCACAAAGTGAAGTCAAAATTTTTCAAACTGATTTTCGACCAACAGATGGATTCCTTTTTGAAAAGCCAGGTCTTTTTGGAATTTTTTGAACAAAACAAAACATGGTTGGTCCCTTATGCTGCGTTCTGTTACCTGAGGGATCAGAACAAAACAGCAAATTTCAGACAATGGAAAGAGTTTCAAAAGTTTAACAAGGAGGAGATTCAGGAACTTGTTTCACCAAAAAACAAATGCTATCCCGACATCGCAGTTCATTTTTTCATTCAATACCACGCTCACAAACAATTGAGCGAATCAGTAGCCTATGCGCGCGGAAACTCAATTGTGCTGAAAGGTGATATCCCGATAGGCATAAGTCCCAACAGCGTCGAAGCGTGGACCCAGCCCGAGTTGTTTAATCTTTCACAGCAAGCTGGCGCCCCACCGGATGATTTCGCAGACCAGGGCCAAAACTGGGGTTTCCCGACATACAATTGGGAGGTGATGGCTAAAGATGGCTACAAATGGTGGAAAAGCAGACTGAAACAAATGTCTCACTATTTCGATGCTTTCCGGATTGACCATATTGTTGGTTTCTTCCGGATCTGGGAGATTCCTACAACCCAGGTTTTTGGTACGATGGGACATTTCAATCCGGCACTGCCCTATTCGAGAGATGAAATTATCGATCGTGGAATTAATTTTAACGAGGAACGTTTCACCAAACCATACATTCGCGACTACTTTCTACGGGGTCTTTTCGGCGAGTTTACCGAAGAGGTAAAAAACAACTTTCTATCAGAATATGAACCCGGAAAATTCAACCTTAAGCATAATTTTTCGACCCAAAGAGAGGTTTGGGAATATTTTGAATCCAACAAGAATGAGAATCAATTAAGTGGAAAGGAGAGCAGGATGCGCGACGGACTCTGCGCACTGATTGCAGAGGTACTCTTCGTTCGCGATCCATCACATCCGGCCCATTTTCATCCAAGAATTGCGTTTCATGACACCAACTCTTACATGAACCTCAGCGACCACAACCGGTACTTGCTGGATGAACTCTACATCGAATTCTTCTACCACCGGCACGATGAATTCTGGAAGGAACAGGCGATGAAGATATTGCCCGCCATCCTCGAAGCCTCCGACATGCTAGTTTGCGGTGAAGATTTGGGTATGATTCCGTCCTGCGTTCCGGGTGTCATGAACGAACTTGGAATTCTGAGTCTGGAGGTGCAGCGGATGCCCAAAGATCCGAATATAGAGTTCCTGAGACCTTCTGATGCACCATATTTGTCAGTGTGTACGACCTCTACCCACGACACCTCAACGCTAAGAGGATGGTGGGAAGAGGATCCCGGAAAGAGTGAACGGTATTTCCGAACCATTATGGGAAACCATGCCGCATTCAACAAGGTAATGGAACCCTGGTTGGCCAAGGATATTCTTCAACAGCACTTATGGTCGCCGGCCATGTGGACCATCTTTCCAATTCAGGATTTGCTGGCCATGGACGAGGAACTCCGCCGCCAGGATTTTGAAGCCGAAAGAATCAATATACCGGCCGTTGCCTTGCACTATTGGCGATACCGGATCCATGTGACCATGGAAAAACTTTTGAAAGCCAACAGGTTTAATGCTGAATTGTTGAGAATGATTACCCATTCGGGACGGAAATAACGGTCGATTTTCTCCATTTACCGATTAATCTCCTTGATTGGCCGATTTGTCCTTCAGTATCTTGGACAGTGAGACTACATTTGGGTCATAATTCATTGTCTCACTTAATACCAAAAGTTATGAATATCGTGAATGATCCCAACGACCGCGTATACAGTGGCAGGGAAAAAAGACACAACGGTTCCGATTCAAGGGTATTCCTTGGAGTCCTTTTTGTCGCCATCGGTATTTTGCTAATCCTCGAAAACCTCGACTTTTTATCCTATGACTTTTCTCACATCCTGATCAGTTGGCCAATGTTGCTGATTGTCATTGGGATCTATAATCTCAGCAGAAAGGCAGGTACAGCAGGGGTCATCCTGATTGGAATAGGTACCTATTTCCTGCTACCGCGGATTTTTGATCTGCCCGACCACTTCTTTCACAACTTCTGGCCTGTAATTCTGGTCATGGTAGGTCTCGTATTTATCTTCCAATGGAACAGAAAGCCGGGCGTCCCTTTCAGATCCAATGTGGATAACAACGACATTCTTGATGAAACGGCCATTTTCGGAGGACGTAACCTGTCGCTGGTTTCAGACCAATTCAAAGGAGGGAAGATTACTTGTATCTTCGGCGGATCAAAGATCAATCTGCTCTATTGTAAACCGGTAGAAGGATGCGTCATCGATGTTGCCACCATCTTTGGAGGAACCAAAATCATTGTTCCTGAAAACTGGAATGTAAAAACAGAAGTTGTTTCCATCTTCGGTGGTTTTGAAGACAAGCGCGGCAACTCAGTGATCTCGAGGGTAGATCAGTCAAAAGTAGTTGTCATCAAAGGTGCAGCTATCTTTGGCGGCGGTGAGATCACCTCAATGCCTTAATAAAAATGGAGAAAGCCGGTATTCTTAACAAGTATTCCCTGGTTTTTTACTGGATCGTACCCTTCATATTGGGGATTATCCAGGCTAGTTTCAACCTCTACTTCGAAATCCTCCCCGTGGGGATTTCGCTGGTTGATGGTACTGTGTTCGGATTTCTGCTTGGGGCCTTCGGTATGGCCATCTGGTTTGTGGTAAGGTACAACAGTCCGGATGAGAAACCTTTTGCTCAACTGCTCTCCACCCACCTGGCCGCATCCATCATTCTCTCACTGGCCTGGGTCTATAGTTCGGCTTTTATCACACGGTCTTTAATTGCTCTCCCTGAATACATTACTTACCAGGAAAATAATCTACCCAACAGGATTTTCATAGGTTTCATATTCTATACCCTGATGGCAACTGTGTTCTATTTTTACATATTCTACAGGAAAAATAAGGAGAAGATTAACCGGGAAGTTGAGTTAAAGCAGGAAGTCAGGGAAGCAGTTTTAAGGGCCCTGAAATCCCAAATTAATCCACATTTTCTCTTCAACAGCCTCAACTCTATCGCGTCACTGACCCTCACCAATCCGGAGAAGGCACATGAAATGGTCATAGCATTATCCGATTTTATGCGTTATTCACTTCGGAAGCAACACAACGAAATGGTGGCGCTCGAAGAGGAGATCAACCACATCCGCCTCTATCTTCAAATTGAAAAAATTCGGTTTGGCGATAAAATGGCTTACTCCTTCCAGGTAACGCCGGATTGTCTGGATTGTCAGATTCCCACACTCCTGTTACAACCACTTTTCGAAAATGCAGTGAAATACGGGGTTTATGAAGCATCCGAACAAGTTGAAATTTCGCTTGTTGCCAGGAAAGAGGGAGATCATACCGTTCTGGTCCTCACCAACAATTTCGACAAGGAGGCAGCTCCTGTCAAAGGGGAGGGCATCGGACTGAAAAACGTGCAGGAGCGGTTGCGGCTGGTTTACAACAGCAACAACCTGATGGAAATCAAGGAAGAGGAGGGGAGATTTGTGATAACTATTTACCTACCATGCGAGAAAAAGCAATGAGATCTATGCAACTTTTGAATATATAACCTTAGTGATACCTTTGTGTCTTAGAGTCTTAGTGGCTAATACTTTCCTGACACAAAGTCACTAAGACACAAAGGTATCACTAAGATTATATATAGTAATCGGTTCGACTCTAATTAACTTTAGTCACTTTCTTAAAATGAATAAAATAAAAGTACTGATCATCGACGACGAGCAACTCGCCAGGGATCTGCTGAAAAGCTACCTCAATAAAGATTCAAGGCTTGAAATAGTCGGGGAGTGCGGCAATGGGTTCGAAGGGGTACTGGCCATCCAGGAGCTGAAACCCGACCTGGTTTTTCTCGACATCCAGATGCCCAAAATTACGGGATTCGAGATGCTGGAGCTATTGACAGATCCTCCGGTCATCATTTTCTCGACAGCCTACGAAGAGTTCGCCATCCGCGCTTTCGAAGCCAATGCTGTCGACTATCTGCTGAAACCCTATCCGCTCGAAAGGGTACAAGTCGCCGTCGAAAAAGCCTTGAAACAAATTCTATCCGGTGCCGGTAACAAAGAAGAGTTGGAAAACCTGAGCCAGGCACACGACGAAAAAAGCGGCCTGCTTACCAGGATAGTCGTTAAATCGGGATCCAAGATTAAAATCATCCCGGTCGAAACCATCGACTACCTCGAATCGGAAGATGATTTTGTCATGATCTACTGCAAGGAGGGGCATTTCCTGAAACAGAAAACCATGAAGTATTTCGAAAATCACCTCGACCCCGCAAAATTTATCCGCATCCATCGCTCCTGCCTGGTTAACAGTGCACAGATCGCGGAGATCCAGCAATACGGGAAAGAGTCGTGGATGCTGCTGACGAAAAATGGGGCCAAATTGAAAATCAGTAAATCAGGGTACCTGGCGCTGAAACAGTTTTTAGCGGATGGCAGTGATAATTAGTGTCTTTATGCAAACAATGAAAAATTTCACGCAAAGGATGCAAAGCGTTGCGATACAAGATCAATTATCTTCACGATAATTATTTTGTTTTACCAATGGTTTTAAATCTATATTTTAATCCAATTTGCAATTCTGAATAATCTATGATCATCCAATATACCTTTGAGCTGCCTTCATAACTATGGGAACGATTTGCTCCATTCCTAAACATTAACTCTGACCTGAGATTCAAACATAACGATAATCTAGGGTTAATAAAATTTTTGATTTCGATCTTGGAAATCAAACCTGCTCCGATTTTCTTTGCTAAATCAAGATACCGGCTATAATAATACCTGTTTGGTACAGCTGCTCCATACCAGATGCTATTGTCCTCCCGCCCCCAAACAAAATTATAAGATACCTCAGGGCCTAGCGATACGGATAAAAAATCATTGTCCCTGAGCAATACTTGCATGTTCAATCTTAGGGAAAACCGTTGCGAATTTACATCATATCTTGTTACATAATGTGAATATATATCTCCTCCCATCAGTTGAGATTCAGTAGTAAAATGAGCATTGTTATGATAATAATGTGTCCCAAGTCCCAATTTGAGCTTTTTACCAATACCCTGTTGATACTGCAGCCCAATTCCATAGGCATCTTTAAATTTCATATCTGATGAAGAACCAATCGAGCCGCACAATTCAAGCTCTTGTGCAAAGGAAGACCTTGCAATCAAAAGAAAAATAACAATACAAATCAGTTTTCTGATTGATCTACTTTCAAGCAACATATTTGTTTAGGTCTAAAAGGTTAAGTAATAAAATGATTACTATTTTAGGCAAATGCAATCGGACGCATTGAGATAAACAATACTTCACTTGTTAATCCCGAAAACTCCAGAAAGGATACCCAAAATTTTCATATAATTTTTATTTTATAATGTTACCGGAATTCTTTTCTTTGCAGCGAGTCAACTGACATTGCATCCATGGCCATCAAAGATTCATTTTTCTCCAATTTAGCCGCTAGCATCCACCCGTATCTCCATTGGATCGGGCTGTTTTTGTTGGGTGTGATCTTCCTTTGGGGATTGATCAGTCTCTATAAAAGGATACGCACTTCGCCAACCAAAGGAAGAAAACTGACGTTGAAAGAGCGGTTAAGCAGAAGAAGGGCACAAATTATCATCAAAGGCGACAGGTCCAGAAATCCTGATTACGTGACCATGTCGCTCCAAAACTATGGCATCCGTCCGGTCGATCTGCAGGCGCCCTGCCTGGTTTTCAAACGGTGGAGCAGTGAGCGAAAATTCAGGATCAACAACTTTGGTGGGATCGACGATTTTCCGATGTGGCTGGAACCGGGTTACGAAGCAACCTACCAAATAGGATTGAACCAGTTTTATGATCGTGCACCGGCCTTGAAGAGAGCATGCAGACTGAGCGCAGAAATCAAGGAGGTTTCGGGGAAAAAATTCGTCAGCCCTACCATTAGAATAAAGCTGATTTGACCATGAGAGAGTGGATCTTCAAAGATACAGACTTCAACAAATACCCTGTTTACGATGGAGACGACCTTGGTGTGACCTGGTCCGAAACCTCTTTGTCTGTAAGGGTTTGGGCTCCTACTGCATTGGAAATTATATTCAGACTTTATCTTTCAGTCAAGGCAGAACCGGCAGAAAAAGTCTTTCAGATGGTCCCTTCTGAATCAGGAACATGGACCACTGACCTGGTCGGTAATTATGAGCAATACTTCTATACTTTTCAGGTACGCGACGAAAAAGGGTGGCTGAACGAATGTCCCGACATTGTGGCTAAAGCAACGGGGATCAACGGGTTGAGAGGAATCATTCTGGATCCCTCAACTACTAATCCCGAAAATTGGGAAAATGACAAAAGGTCACAAGTCATCCAACCTACCGATATGGTGCTCTACGAGTTGCATGTCCGCGATTTCTCCATCTCTCCCGATTCTGGGATAGTGCACAAAGGTAAATACCTCGGGTTAACTGAAACCGGCACAAAATCCCCGGAAGGGCAATCCACCGGCCTCGATCACCTAAAGGAGCTGGGTATCACCCATGTTCACCTACTACCCATTGCCGATTTTTACACGATCGATGAGACAAAGTCCACACCGCAATACAACTGGGGGTACGATCCCCTCAATTTCAACACTCCTGAAGGATGGTATGCCTCTAATCCTTATGATGGTTCAACACGTATCAAAGAGGTGAAACAGGTGGTGCAGGCCTTGCATAGGAATGGTCTCGGAGTGATTATGGATGTTGTTTACAACCATTCCGGTCTGATCTTCGATTCGTGGTTCAACCAGTTCGTACCCGGATACTATTACCGCCAGCGAGCCAACGGAACCTTGTCGGATGCAAGCGGCTGTGGTAATGAACTGGCCTCCGAGCGGGCGATGGTGCGTAAGTTCATCGTTGATTCTGTAACCTGGTGGGCGGAGGAGTACCATTTCGATGGCTTCAGGTTCGACCTGATGGGCATCCTGGATATTGAAACAATGAACCAGATTCGCAAGAGACTTGATCTGATCGACAAAAATATTTTTATTTATGGAGAAGGATGGACTGCGGCAGAATCGCCTCTACCCGAAGCTTTTCGTGCCACAAAGCTGAACACGCCCCGGCTCGACCGTATCGCCTCCTTTTGCGACGACATGCGCGACGGATTGAAAGGGTCGCCGTTCAACAGGTACAGCATTGGCTTCATCAGCGGATTGACGCTCAGGGAGGAGAAGATCAAATTCGCCATTATCGGAGCCATTGAACATCCGCAAATTTTCTACGATTACGTTGATTCTTCCAGGCAGCCATGGGCCAACTCGCCGGCACAATGCGTCAATTATGTCTCCTGTCACGACAACTATACCCTGTTCGACAAGCTGCAATATTCCTGTCCAGAGGCCTCCATGGAGGAGATTGATCGGATGACACGTCTGGCCATCGGAATTCTGCTCACTTCGCAAGGAGTACCTTTCCTCCATTCAGGAATCGAAATGCTCCGGACAAAAAGGGGTCACCACGATTCTTACCGTTCGCCTGACGAAGTCAACCAGATCGAATGGAGCAGGAAATCAGAGTTTCTCTCGCTTTTCAATTTCATCAAAAACTGTATCGAACTCCGTCGCCAGCATCCGGCTTTCCGCATGAGCGAAAAGGAGATGGTCAGAAAGAAACTTTCATTCTTGGGGAAATACATTCCGGGAGTCATTGCTTACGAACTTAAAGAGCATGCCAATGAGGACCAATGGAAGAGTATCCTTCTATTCTTCAATGGAAACAATTACTCTGTGGAGTTCGAAATTCAGGAGAAGCGATGGCTGATTGTTGCGCAAAACGGGGAAATTCAACCCCACGGTATGGGCCATGTCGTAACCAACCTGGTGCGGCTGCATCCCATCTCCATGATGATTCTGGCCGAGGAATAGACTGTCTCAAAATGCCCCCAGCAACAGGTTGATATCGTTGTCAGGCAGTGAAAGCGTTTTGGCAATGTCCCTGTTGGTCAGGATTCCGTTCAAGAGATAAACCCCTTCACAAAAACCCCTGTTACTTTTGATGTATTCGGTAACACCTCCCGATTGCCCTATCCCAAGCAAGATGGGGGTAAAGATGTTGCTGGCTGCGATAGAGGCAGTGCGTGCAACCTTCGATTCCAGGTTTGGAACGCAACAATGAATGACACCGTGTTCCTTGTAAGTGGGGTTTTTGAGAGTGGTAATCCTCGATGTTTCGAAACAGCCACCCTGAATAATGTTCAGATCGATGATTACCGAATTTTCTTTCATTCCCTCCACCATATCCTCAGGAACAATCATGTTGGGAACCTCATTCATGGGCATGGCACCCAGAACGACTTCAGCCGTTTTCAGCGCCTTGCGTAGTGCTTTGGGGTGAAAAACAGAGGTTGAAATATGGTGGCCCAACCTGGCTTTCAGGTTCATCAGTTTGTAGATGGAATCGTCAAACACCCTCACCACAGCGCCAAGCGCCATGGCCGTTCTGGCGGCCTGTTCGGCAACGGTACCCGATCCAAGAATGACCACCTCTGAAGGTGCAACTCCGGTTACTTCGCCAAGAATCACACCTTTACCACCGATAGAGCTGAGCAGTTCGCTGGCCAATACCATCGAGATATTTCCAATAATCTCACTGCTGATTTGCACCAAAGGGGAGACACCATGTTCATCCTTCAGGTATTCGAACCCGATGGCGGTAACCTTCTTGCGCATCAGCTTACGAACAAATTCAGCAGTCATCAGGGAGAGGTAGACAGGGGAGAAGAGCAACTGATTGCCTTTCATCAAATCAGTCTCATCACTGGTATAAGGGGCCATTTTTAGAACGATATCACACTGGAAAATCTCGGCTGCACTCTGGCAGATAACTGCACCGGCTTCAGCATATGCCCTGTCAGAATAATTGGCCTCTTTTCCTGCACCCTGATGAATGAAAAGATTATGCCCTTGAGAAACCAGGACCTCCACCGACTGCGGTGTAAGTGGCACTCTGAATTCTACCACATTCCCGACATCCGGAATCCCTATGCTCAATTTGATATTTCGTTTTCCCGGTTTGTACAACTCCTCCTTGGGAATTAGTTTCTCCTTGGTCCAAACAGAAACATTCTCTTCTTTGCGATGGTTCATGATTTAAACTAATTTGATTCGACGATTCTGCTACCACGCTCCGTTTCAATGATGGTAATTTTAACGGTCTGCGGAGGAAGCAGAGGTTCGATTAATTCAGGCCACTCGACAAAACAATATTGGTCGCTAAAAAAATACTCTTCGTATCCAAGGTCATAAAGTTCATTAAGGCTTTTGATCCTGTAAAAGTCAAAATGATAAATTTCATTAGATTGTTCAGTAGCATAGACATTTATCAATGCAAAAGTTGGAGAGGTAACGTAATCAACTACCTGCAATTTATCACAAAGGGCTTTGATAAATGTTGTTTTTCCTGAGCCCATCTTTCCATAAAAAGCAAAGAGCCGATCCGCCGGATGAGCTTCGAGAAATTTTTCTGCAACATGGTTTATTTCACCCAACGAATTGATCTCTGCCTTAAACATCTATTTGTTCTTCTTTTCTCCATCAATTTTAATCAAATATTTTTGATAAAAATCAGCTTCTGACAATCAATTTTATCTTAATTTTGAAAAAAATACAAATACTTTAACCATGAACATTCCATCAGCATTAAAATACACGAAAGAACACGAATGGATTCGTGTTGAAGGTGATGTCGCATTTGTCGGTATTACTGACTTTGCCCAGGGCGAACTTGGAGACATCGTTTTCCTCGAAATCGAAACATTCGGAGAATCTTTGGAAGTCGAAGAAGTCTTTGGCACAATTGAGGCCGTAAAAACTGTTTCCGACCTGTTTATGCCCGCTTCAGGAAAGATTGTTGAGATCAATCCCCTTCTGGAGGAGCACCCTGAACTGGTAAACAGTGATCCTTATGGAAAAGGATGGCTTATCAAGGTCGAATTGAAAGATGCTTCAGAGGTGAACAAACTTCTCACTGCAGAACAGTACGGTGCGATGCTGGAGGCATAGATTGACAAGATAACAGACCGGAATTTTTATTTCTGGCCCTGCTGCAAATCCCGTCCTAAACGGGATTTGCTGTTTTATAAACTTTTAAGAATCAATTAATCCAATCTTTTAAATCTAAAAATTGCAACTATCTTTGTTATTATTAGGATTGCTCAAAAAAATCAAGGAATCCAATACTAACTACATGAAGACTATTTTCTCCCTATTTTTCTTTCTGTTGCTTTTAATTGGTTATTTATCAGCACAAAAGTCCTATACATCACCGGTTGATCTCGTTAATCCGCTGATGGGAAGCGACTCAAATTACTCCTTGTCGAATGGCAATACCTATCCTGCCATCGCATTACCGTGGGGAATGAACTTCTGGACCCCTCAGACTGCCAAAATGGGCGACGGATGGATCTATGCCTATGATGCAACCAAAATTCAGGGGATCAAGCAGACCCACCAACCCAGTCCGTGGATCAACGATTATGGTCAGTTTTCGCTTTTTGCCACGACCGATCGTCTGATCCTTGACGGAGAGAAACGCGCCAGCTTTTTTTCGCACAAATCTGAAATCGTAAAACCCTATTATTATAGCGTATATCTCGCTGAGTACGATGTTACTGCCGAGATAACACCAACAGAAAGGGCTTCAATTTTCCGATTCAAATTCCCCGAAAACAAGAACTCATACCTGATCATTGATGCTTTTGACAAAGGTTCCTACATTAAAATCATCAAAGGTGCGAACAGGATTGTTGGCTATTCTACCAGAAACAGTGGTGGCGTGGCCCCTAATTTTAAGAATTTTTTTGTGGTTCAGCTAGATAAACCTTTCGCCGATGGAGCAGTTTGGAGCGATACCTCCATCGTGAAAAACAGTAATGAATTGCATGCCAACCATGTGGGTGCCGTCCTGCGTTTTGAAACGAAAAAGGGAGCAGTGGTTCATGCAAGGGTTGCCTCCTCCTTTATTAGCATTGAACAGGCCGAACTCAATCTGAAAGAGCTTGGAAATGACTCTTTCGATCAGGTTTGTCAGAAGGGACGGGCCATCTGGAACAAGGGACTCTCCTCTATTCTTGTGGAGGGTGGTACCTGCGACCAGCAAAGGACTTTTTATTCCTGCCTTTACCGAACCATGCTTTTCCCACGGAAATTTTTCGAGACAGATGCTTCTGGAAAAATTTTCCATTACAGTCCGTATGAAGGCAAAATCCTACCGGGATATCTCTACACCGACAATGGATACTGGGATACATTCAGGGCAGTGTTCCCACTCTTTAACCTGCTTCATCCCAGTTTGAATGCACAGATTCAGGAAGGCATGGTGAACACCTTTAACGAGAGCGGATGGCTTCCCGAATGGGCAAGTCCCGGCCACCGAAATTGCATGGTTGGATCCAACTCTGCTTCCATTATAGCGGATGCCTACCTGAAAGGGGCCCGAGGCTACGACATCAACAAGCTTTATGAGGCGGTACTGAAAAACAGTGAACACGAAGGTCCGCTAACATCCGTTGGTCGAAAAGGTGTCGACTATTACAACCGTTTAGGCTACATCCCCTATGATGTAAAAATCAACGAAAGCGCTGCCCGTACCCTGGAATATGCCTATGACGACTGGACCATCCTCCAACTGGCAAAAGCCTTGAAAAGACCACTGCAAGAAATTGATCTCTTTGCCAAAAGATGTCAGAACTATCGGAATCTCTTCGACAAAGAGACCAAACTGATGCGTGGAAAAAACGAAGACGGTACTTTCCAGAAACCTTTTAACCCCTTCAAGTGGGGCGATGCTTTTACCGAAGGCAATAGCTGGCACTATACCTGGTCGGTATTTCACGATATTCAGGGACTGGCCGACCTGATGGGAGGAAGAAAAGAGTTCGCGAAGATGCTGGATTCCGTATTTGTGGTTCCTCCTATTTTTGATGCCTCCTATTATGGACAGGTTATCCACGAAATCAGGGAGATGCAGATTGCCAACATGGGCAATTATGCGCATGGCAATCAACCCATTCAGCACATGATCTACCTTTACAATTATGCCGGTGAACCCTGGAAAGCGCAATATTGGGTAAGAGAGACCATGAATCGCATGTACAATCCGGCTCCTGATGGTTACTGCGGCGATGAGGACAATGGACAGACATCAGCCTGGTACATTTTCAGTGCCCTCGGATTTTATGCCGTTTGTCCAGGATCGGACCAGTACATTTTGGGCGCTCCGCTGTTTAACAAGGTAACAGTGACCCTCGAAAACGGGAAAACCATCGTTATAAACGCTCCGGAAAACTCACCGGAGAACAAGTATATTCAGGAAATGACCATCAATGGCAAACCTTATTCTCGGAACTGGCTCAGTCACAAGGAGCTGATGAAAGGGGCAACCCTGAATTTCAAAATGGGAGCAAAGCCCAACAAGGTACGAGGTACCAAAGAAGAAGATTTTCCCTATTCATTCTCGACAGAGAAAAAATAACTTTAAACTTCCACCTATTTATATGAGCTCCAATGACATATTTATCCGCCAAAAGAACCATTATTGTACTAATTTTCATCCTATTGGTGCAAACCGGTTGTTTCGCGAACGGAGACAAACCGGATAGGAAGGAAGTTCAAAGAAGCACGCTTATCCAGGGATTTGTGACACCGCCGGATTCTACCCGTCCGGGAGTCTATTGGTACTTCATGGATGGCAACATCTCCCGCAAGGGAATGACGGAAGATTTGGAGTCGATGAAACAGGCCGGTATTGGCAGTGTCATCTTCCTGGAAGTCAATGTAGGTATTCCCAGAGGTCCGGTTACCTTTTTGAGCGAGGAGTGGCAGGATCTTTTTAAACATGCCGTCAAGGAAGCAGAGCGGCTGGGAATTTCGCTGACCCTTGGTTCAGGCCCCGGATGGGCCGGAAGCGGAGGTCCATGGGTAGAGCCGGCACAGTCCATGCGACATCTGGTTGCTGCAGATACACTGGTCAAGGGATCTTCCCGATTCAATTCCAAGCTGGCAATCCCAAAACCAAAAAAGCCCTACTTTGGTTATGGTGCCCTAACGGACTCGCTGCGAAAAAAATGGGAAAACTACTACAAAGATGTTGCGCTCCTGGCTTTCCCTACACCTGTAAGTGGCGCCATAATTCCTGATGTTGAAGAGAAAGCGCTCTATTACCGCGCCCCTTACTCATCTGTAAAAGGGGTGAAACCATTCCTTCCGACACAACTGATTTATCCTGAAACACTGCCCGGAACTTTCATTCCAAAAGAGAGTACCCTGGATATTACCTCCTATCTCCAAGCAGACGGTACGCTTACCTGGGATGTACCGGCGGGTAACTGGACGATCATGCGGCTAGGGCTTCGCAACAATGGAGCAGTGACCCGTCCTGCACCACAGCCCGGTCTTGGATTCGAATGCGATAAGATGGATACTACCGCATTCAACCTTCATTACGAGGCATTTATGGGAAAATTGCTGCAAAAAATCGGCACCAGAAATCCTTCCGCTTCCGGAGGATGGAAAATGATACACATCGATAGCTGGGAGATGGGGGCACAAAACTGGAGTACCAATTTTCGCAAAGAATTTAAACACAGACGCACATACGATCTCTTGCGTTACCTGCCTGTCTATTCCGGATCCATTGTGGGCTCCAGGGAAATCAGCGAAAGATTTTTGTGGGATATTCGTCAGACTGCGCAAGAGCTGGTGGTGCTGAATCACGCACTACACTTCAAAGCCCTGGGGAGGCGCAGCGGACTTCGGCTCTCCATCGAACCCTATGATATGAACCCGACAGCCGACCTCGAACTGGGTGCTGTGGCAGATGTTCCAATGTGCGAATTCTGGAGCAAGAACTACGGTTATAATACCTACTTCAGTTGCATCGAAGCAGCCTCCATCGCCCATGTCCTGGGCAAACCTATTGTTCAGGCAGAGGCCTTTACTGCCGAAAAACAGGAGGGATGGAAACTCTATCCGGGAGCCATCAAGAACCAGGGTGACTGGGCATTCGCGACAGGTATCAACAAATTTTTCTACCACACATTTGCCCATCAACCACTCGATAAAAGTCACAAACCCGGTATGACCATGGGTCCGTACGGCGTGCATTGGGACCGTAACCAGACCTGGTGGACTATGTCCAAAGCCTACCATACTTACATTGCCCGCTGCTCCTTTCTTTTGCAACAAGGACAAAATGTGGCAGATATCCTCTATCTGACTCCTGAAGGTGCGCCGCATGTCTTTCGTCCGCCGCTCTCTGCCCTGACAGGAAATGATACGCTGCCCGATCGGCGCGGGTACAATTTTGATGGCTGCTCGCCTGGCATGCTTAAAAAAGCAACCGTGAAGGAGCATAAAATCATCTTCCCAGACGGAGGAAGTTACCGACTTCTTGTATTGCCGCAAATTGAGACCATGACTCCGGAGTTGCTCAAAAAAATTGAGTCCCTGGTTAAAGCCGGCGCAAATATTGTGGGAATTCCACCAAAGAAATCACCGAGTCTGGTCAACTATCCTGCTTGTGACGTGACGGTTTCAGCCACGGCGGCAACAATGTGGCAAAGCCATAGCCTACCGGGAAATCTGCAGGCTCATTCTTACGGATTGGGCCAAATTTTCAATAGTAGCAGATTCACGGTAGTGGACTCTACCAAACCATATCCCGAATACGAACAGACTGCTACAATTTTAAAGCAATTAAATATAATCGAAGATTTCAGTTCTGATGGTCCGGTTAGGTATGCGCACCGTACGATGCCGAACATGGAAATCTATTTTGTCTCCAACCGCTCAGGTGAGAAAATCAACGCCCAATGCAGCTTTAGGGTTTCAAACGGAACTCCCGAACTTTGGGATCCGCTTACAGGTGAAACCAGATTACTGAAAAAAATTTCGCGTCAGGGGGAAGTCACTGGCATTCCGATCCAATTCGAGCCAAATCAAAGCTTTTTTGTTTTATTTACTTCCGAAAAGCAGGAAATCCCTCATGTCAAACCAGCTACAAAAAACTTTGCGGAGCAAAAAACGATTTTGACTTTGGATGGTCCCTGGAAATTAAATTTTAACACCAACAGTGGCGGTCCGGGAGAAATAGTTTTTGATAAGCTCGAAGATTGGACCAAACGGATTGAACCAGGAATCAAATACTTTTCAGGAACTGTTTCCTATCAAAAAACCTTCACCCTAACCAAATCAATGCTTGCACAAGCTGCACCGCTCAGGATCAATATTGGAGAAGTATTTAACCTGGCAGCAGTTAGCCTGAACGGCATTGACCTGGGAACGCTATGGACGGCACCCTGGAGCATAGAGATAACCAAAGCAGTCAAAGAGGGGGAAAACAATCTTGAGATCAATGTTGTCAATCTTTGGCCCAACCGTTTGATCGGTGACGAGCAATTCCCTTCCGATGGCATTGCCAACAGGAAATGGCCTGATTGGCTGCTCGAAAACAAACCCCGTAATTCCGAAAGAATCACCTTCGCCACGTACAATTTTTACAAAAAAGATGCACCTTTGTTAAAGTCGGGACTTCTGGGACCGGTTTGCATTTTGGCCGAGGAGTTGAGCCAATAATAGAAAGACTGAGGGACTGAGGGACTAGGAGACGAGGGAATGACGCAGATGACTAGGATGACTGGGATGACTAGGACGAATTGAGCAGTGAGAAGATGGGATCGGTACCTGAGGAATCCTTAGAGTCTAAGTCTTGAGCATGTCCTAAGTGTCCTGCGAGTCCTGCTTGTCAAAATGGAGATTGAAAGACCGATTTCAAAAGATTAGAAGATAACTACCAACAAATAACTACCATGATGACTAAAAACTACCATTCTCAAAAGACTTTTTGGTTAATCCTAGGATTGACCTTTCTCCTCTTTACCGGATGCAGCAAAGAACAAAAAAAAGAGATCAGCAAAATCAACGATTTTGCTTCCCTGCAATCAAAACTTCAGGATCCCCCTTTCGAATACCGCAGTGCACCCTTGTGGGACTGGAACGACAAGATCACCGAAGAGGGGATAGATTTCCACATGAAGAGATTCAAGGAGGGTGGTTTGGGGGGCATTTTTGTTCATCCACGACCCGGCCTGATCACAGAATACATCTCTGAAGACTGGTATCATCTCTTCGACTATACCGTTAAAAAGGGAAAGGAACTCGGGATGAAAGTGTGGATTTACGACGAAAACAGCTATCCCAGCGGATTTGCCGGAGGGCATGTTCCGGCTGAAATGCCTGATTCATATACACATGGAACAGGCATGAGCTGTCTGGTACAGGATACGCTTAAAACTGATACAACCAAATATGAGGTGGTTCTTAAACTGGAGAACAATAAGTTCAAAGAGATCACAGCTAACCTCAAAGAGGAGCAGGGTAGGATAGGAAAGTATTATCTTTTCACAAAAACATTTGCAAAAAAAGGTTACTGGATGGGTAACTTCCCCTATGTGGACCTGCTCTACAAAGGAGTAACCGAAAAATTCATGGAAGTGACCATGAAAGGTTACGAAAAGTACAACAAAGCAGATTTTGGAAATACCCTGCCTGGAATTTTTACTGATGAACCCAATCTCGAGGCAGCACTAGGAACAAGAACCTCTTACCGGTGGACACCCGATCTCTTCGCTGAATTTCAAAAACGCTGGGGCTACGATCTGAGAATCAACCTCCCCTCTTTGGTTGACGAAGCGGGAAACTGGAAGAAGGTCCGGCACGATTACTACACCACGCTGCTCGAAATGTTTATTGACCGTTGGGCCAAACCCTGGAGCAAATATTGCGAAGAGAACAAACTCCTCTGGACAGGTCACTACTGGGAGCATGGATGGCCAAAACCAACCGATGGATCGGATGAATCTTCCTTTTACATCTATCACCAACAACCGGGCGTTGATATGCTCGGAAACACCTATACTCCGAATGGTTTGGGAGGTCAATTTGGTAATACGCGGGCCATTCGCGAACTGCACAGCGCCGCCAACCAGGCAGGTCACAACCGAATGTTGAGTGAGACTTACGGCGGGGCAGGATGGGAGATCAATTTTGCCAATTTTAAGCGATTGGTCGACTGGGAAGTAGTTTTGGGAGTCAACTTTGTCAATCAGCATCTCTCCTATTTCACCATCAAGGGGGTTCGCAAATTCGATTATCCGCCCAGTTTTTCCTACCACGAACCATGGTGGGAAAACTACAAACCCATGGGCGATTACATCGGGCGCATCTCCATGGCCATGTCGACAGGTGAACAAATCAACAAAACATTGGTGCTGCAGCCCAATACCACTGCCTGGAGCTACTTCTCCCGAATCGTAAAAAATGCCACCATCGACACGATCCAGAACAATTTCAAACATTTTGTCTTCCTGCTCGAAAGGGCACATTACGAATATGATCTTGGATCAGAATTGGTTTTACGAACCATCGGATCCGTCAGTAATGGGAAGTTGGTAGTAGGGAAACGTGCATATAGTTTGGTCGTCATTCCCGCTACAATGGAGAATCTCGATCAGAATAGTTATAAGCTTCTGAAGGAATACCTGCTCCAAGGTGGCAAAATACTCTCATTTACACATAAGATACCCCGACTGGATGGAGTCGAAAGCAATCTGAACAACGAATTAATGACGGCCTTCTCCAAACAGTGGAGTTTTTCAAATGCTCCAGATGATGACATTGCCAGGACAGCTCTGAGAGATCCTGATTTTGATATCACCGAATCCCTGCCACTCAC
>Ga0172379_10004279_pt1 | contig 21338 bp, 15 predicted proteins | sample GrowelOW334metaG_FD_119756 | JGI IMG/M metagenome (GOLD analysis project Ga0172379, IMG submission 119756) | Groundwater microbial communities from an aquifer near a municipal landfill in Southern Ontario, Canada - Groundwater well OW334 metaG | ecosystem: Environmental > Aquatic > Deep...
CCTTCGATATAGACCTTGCGGCCCTTCGCCAGATACTGCCCGCAAATCTCCGCGAGCTTGGTCCAGGCGACGACATTATGGAACTCGACCTTCTCTTGTTTCTTTCCGGCGGAATCGGTCCAGACGCGATTCGTGGCCACTCCGAACGTGCAGACCTGCTGCCCGGCCGCCGTGGTCCGGAGCTCCGGATCGCGGGTCACGTTCCCGATGATCATCGCCTTGTTGAGCGTCATAGGCTTACGCCCGCTAGTCTACCTTCTCGTTCAGGATCTGGTCGAGTTTCTTGTCCAAGTCCTCCATGCTAAGACCGGAGGTCGTGGCGCTTTCCTGGACCGGAGCGGCCTCGACCGCCGCGGCGACGGCCGCTTTGCCGGGGGGCAGGACACCGCGATCTTCCCTGGGACGCATCTTGGCATCATCGAAACCGATGATCTTGGCCGGTTCCTTGCCGACCTTGGTGCTGGCGGAAATCTGGAAACGGACGAGATCCGAGGAGAGACGGAGCGCTTCGTTGAGTTTTGGCAAGACTTGAGTATCGGCCTCGAAATTGACCTGGAAATAGTGGCCATAACGACCACCCTTCACCGGATAAGCGAACTTGAGGCGGCCGACGTTCTTGTCGGCGACGATCTTGGCGCCAGCGACTTCGACGAGACCGGCCACTTTTGCCTGAATCCCAGGGAGTTCCCCCTCGGTGAATTGCGCCGGAATGATGTAGACGAGTTCGTAAGTCATAATGTATGTGCCTGGATACTAGCCGAAGCCGAGGATATTGGCAAGAGGGTGGCCGAATCGAGGATATAGCGATAGGGTATAGCCATAGGACGACACCGATTGACAGTCGACCTATAGCTATTCCCTATACCTATCCCCTCGTAAAATGCCTGGATATTTCGTGGTTTTCGGCAAAACCCCCGCACTTTCCGCTGCCGAACTCGTAACCGTGTTGAAACGCGAAAACCTCGGTTTCAAGATCGACCGCCTGTCTTCGGTCGGAATGGTCTTCTCTTCGGATACCGAAATCCCCGAATCCATCTGGTCCAGTCTAGGTGGATCGATCAAAGCTGGTGATATTTTGACTTCTCTCGATACCGAGGGCGGTCGCGAAGAGCTCGAGATCACTTTGGAAGACGACCTCACTCACCTGCTCCCCTCCGGCCGCATCAACCTCGGCTACAGCATCTACCCGCTCGATGAATCCTCAAAGGCATTAAGCGTCCGTTTCAATTCGCTCGGCGCGAAACTCAAAGCCGATCTCGTCGCCGCCGACCGTAGCGTCCGCCACGTCACATCCACGTCCGAGACCCTTTCCGCCGTCACGGTGCGTCGTAACAAGCTACTGACCGGAGGCCGCGAGTACTGTCTGTTCGTCGACGCGCAAAAGACCTTCATCGGAGCCACGACCTGGGTCCAGGACTATGAAGAATTCGCCAGACGGGAATTCGAACGTCCCGCCGCGAACGCCCGTTCGGGGATGGTGCCGGTCAAACTCGCGCGGATGCTGGTGAATTTGGCTGGAATACCGATGGAATCGACCTTGATCGATCCGTTCTGCGGTTCCGGTACGGTTCCCGTCGAAGCTTTGGCGCTGGGTCAGACGGAAGTCATCGCGAGCGACATCAGCAAACAGGCGGTGGATGAAACCGAGGCGAACATCGCCTGGCTCCGGACTCGATACGAGATAAGAGGGACTTCGCGAGCCTTCGTCACGCCCGTCGACCGATTGCTAGACGTGATGAAAGACAAGACGGTCGACGCCGTCGTGACCGAACCTTTCCTCGGTCCACCGCTTCGTGGCCAAGAACGCCGTGAAGAGATTACGGCAAGCCGCGAGGAGCTCGAGAACCTATATATGTCAGCCTTCGGGACCTTCGCGAAGATGACGAAGCCTGGCGCATCGGTCGTCTTCATTTTTCCGATGTTGCCTGGTGACAAACGAGGCATCGCCGCAGAACTCCTGCCTCAATTACTCGAACTCGGCTTCGAAAATGACGTCTTGGTACCGGAACGCTGGCGCCACACCCCAGGTTTCGACATCTCCGAAGCCGGCGGAATCATCTATTCGAGATCCAACCAAAAGGTCCGCCGCGAAATCATGCGCTTCCACCGAGCGTAATCGTACGTAACGCCAGTAAGCCAGTATGCGAGTAGGCCAGTTCCGACAGTATTGACATACTCGCTTACTGGCCTACTAGCCTACTGGCCTGAAACCCCCGGGGTTGACATTTCTGGTCCTTTCCTGTAGTTTTCACGGTTCCGGACACCAACAAATACAAGGGTTTTCCCCGGACATGGGAGGGTACGTTGACATCGAAAACGACGAAACCTGCGACGTCGAGACCGCAACCGAAAGCTACGAGAGTCCTTTGCTTCGAGCGAAACACGATTCTCGCCCGCGAAGGTGAGAAATGCAGTCACCTCTACCATCTGCTGTCCGGCCAGCTGGAGATCGTAATTCCAGGAAAGCCGTCCTACGTCGGAGTAGCCCCGCAACTCGTGCGGCAAGCGCAGATTCGCGCCCTGAACGGGGACACTTGGATCGGCTCGGTGATCACGAGGAGCGACGTCGAGGTACGAATCGACTGCTTTTCCGACGTTGTGGAACAGTTGAACCAGGCGGAGGATCGCACCACAGCTCTAAGCGGGCTACTCCGGGCAAGGACAGCCCGCCTGGAGAATCTCAAACAGGCGAACGCGACGATTGCCGAACGCGATGAGCGGATCGCCGTGCTGGAGGCGAACCTCGGCGAGCTGGATGCCTGGAACCAGCGCTCGTACGAGAAACATCGGTCACAGCAGGCGAAAATAGCCGATCTCGAGACGGCTATCTCCGCCCGCGACGCGCACATCGCCGAAATCGAGGCCAGAATCGCGATTCTCAATACCGAGATCGCACTGCGCACAGCCGAGATTGAGGCATGGGGCGAGGGCTTCGAGCAGGTGAGCGACGCGGAGCTCGAGACGGTAGCAGTGATGCCGACCGCCAAGGGCAACGCGGACGACCCGAGTCTCTCGGGCGATACCGCGATCGGGCTGGCGCCGCCACCGTCGGCCGTTTCTGGCGAGAGCGCCTGGAGCGACCTCGAACCGATAACCGGTTCTGGGGAACGACCATCGGACGCGAGCGTCCGACCGACCCTGACCGGAGGCCACGTCGGTTTTCGAGCCGTTGATCTCACGGGTCAACTCCCGGGGAGAGACTATCGCTCCGACGGACCGGAGACAATCTGGGACGATGACCTCGGACCGATGCCGCGGGAAAGGATGGACACGATCGGATTTGATCAGGATCCGACCCTCATCGCATCGACCTCGCTCGGACTCCCGGCACCGCAACATGGCGAGTTGCCGATCGTGACAGATGCCGACGGCAATGCCGTTCCCGACGTCTGGTCGGTCGATGAATGGCCGTCATACCGAATCGATGCACCGATGAGTGGCGGGGAGGGCGGCCCCAACATCGACGGTCTCGTCCGGATGGATCCGCACTCCGAGGCCAGAGAGGACTCCGAACGGACGACTCTGCTCGGCCCACCGCCCATGGAACCGCTTCCACCGGTGAAGCCCGCGCCTCTCCGACCGTTCGGAGAAGTCCCGCTCCGGGTCCCCCGCCCCAAGAAGTAAGGATTGGGGTGGACACGCGAAAAACCCGGGAAGATCGACCGCACGCGCGGCGTTCCTCCCGGGCCGTTTTTTATCCCCGCAGTAAGCTGACCGCGTGATTGACACTCCGACGCATTTGCGCTGATATTCTGGCAGGAGGAGATGAAATGCCGAACGAGACCGCGCACACTGACAATCGTAGCAACGGCCTTACCATGATAGTCCACCTCGACCCACTCGAGTACGACATCTGGACATCGCTGTGCGTCATCGCAAAACGCGATGATCAAGGCAACCTCCGTGTTGGTTGCCCGGACGACGAGAACACCTTGTTCGAAAACTGGGCCTCGAACTCGTTGGAGTGTACCCCGGATCAATACCGGGAATGCTTTGATCGGTTCGTCAATGCCGGAATCATCGGCACGGTAGGGAAGGCGGAGAAAGTCGGAAAGACCATCTACGTCTTCCATATCGAGCCGGACAATATCCTCGCCTTCCCGATTTGGCGCCATTTTGGGACCTGGCTAGATCCGAAGATCTACGATGCGCTGGAGGCTGTCCAAAAACGGTTCTCGGCGAGATTCGGCGGCAAGGTCTTGTGCTCTGAAGTCGCCGGATTCATCTCGGAGCTGTTGTCGAAGGAGGACTGTTCCGGGAAAGGAGCGGGGTTGTTCGAGCACATCATGGGCCGTGATGGCCCCGGTGCCGAATGCGATACGGTCTGGTCGTCAAGCAGACTGATCGCGGGGGAGAATCGGCTCATCCTATGCCACCCGGACTTCACGGGGTACACCTTCACGCGCAGTCACCAGAATCCGTGGGACAGGACGTTCCGGCCGGTTCCGAACTTCAAGACCATAGATTTGTCCGACGCGACGCGCGCTAAGTACGGGTGGAGGACACCGATGTGTCCGAAGCCGGCAGTCGCCTCGCGTAATCCACCGGAGCGAGCAGTCGGACTCGCTAGCGTCGCCGCGACGGAGGGGGCAATCTGGAGCTACGATGACCCCAAACGATATCTTCGCGGTTGTGACGCGCACACGATCGAAGAGATCCGTGAAAGGGCGAGCGCGATCGTCGTGGCGGTCGGGGCGGAACAGTCCCGACGTAAGACGCTCCGCACACTCACCGAGCAGTACGCCGAGATGTTGGAACGCGAGAGAGCCCTCCGCGAAGAACGGGAACGGCTCGAGACGGAAATCGCCCGGCTCGAGAGCTGACCTCGACCGATGAACACGCAAAAGCCCGGGAAGATCGACCGCATCGCACGGCGTTCCTCCCGGGCCGTTTTTTATCTGATGTTCCCGATTCCCCTTTCTGCGCCTATTACGAACTCGATCTCCCTAGCCGCACCGTTTTGATAATCGACGACCTGATAATCGCCACGTTTCAGACCAGTCGTGATTCCGAGATGCTTCGCCAGCGTGAACGTGGAGGCGCCGTGACCGACGAGCAAGACGGTTTTAGCGGAGTGCTCCGTCTCCAATTCGGAAAGGACAGACAGATGACGAGCGAGGACATCAGCCGCTTCTTCGCCACCGAACGATACGAAGCCATCCTTGAATTGTTCTTCCCAATCCTTGCCGAACAGGTTCTCGTTCTCGTCGTTCGTGTTTCCCTCGATCGACCCAAAATGAAATTCTCGCCAACGCGAATCCAACCGCACCGGAACCCCCAGATGTGACGAGACGATTTCCGCCGTCTCAGCCGCGCGTTTCAGACTCGAAGATACGATCAATCCGACGTTTTGACCGGACAGACCGGAAGCCAAGCGCGCAGCCTGCGTTCGACCGAGCTCGTTCAACGGGATGTCGGTCTGCCCCTGTGTCCTTCTTTGGGCGTTCCAATCCGTCTCGCAATGCCGAGTCAGGATGATCCTCATACCCCGACCCGGAAGTTCACCGTATCCCCGTCTTTCATCACGTAATCTTTTCCCTCGATCCTGATCAGACCTTTTTCTTTCGCCGCGACCTCGCTACCGGAATCCAGGAGATCTTTCCAATTGACGATTTCCGCGCGGATGAATGCTTTCTCGAAATCGGAATGGATCACCGCCGCGGCTTGCGGCGCTTTGGTGCCCTTCACGATCGTCCACGCCCGCGTCTCCATCTCGCCGGTCGTGAGGAACGTGATGAGCCCGAGCGTCTCGTAACCGGCTTTGATGAGCGAGTCGAGGCCACTGGCTTCGATACCGAGCTCTTTGCAATACTCCGCCGCTTCCTCGGACGAAAGATCGGCGAGATCGGATTCCACTTTCGCGTTGATCGCTATCTGCGGCGAGTATTCGTCGGATAGCGTCCCCTTCCACGAACCGGACGAAAGCATCTCTTCGTCGACGTTCAAGACGTAGATGATCGGTTTCATCGTAAGGAGCTGCATGTCACGGATGAAGACGATCTCTTCCTCATCGACGCTGACCGAACTCGCGAGCTTGCCCTGCTGAAGAGCCGAATTGATCCGATCCACGACCGCGAGTTCCTTCTCGAGCTGTGAAGTGATGCCCGACTTCATCTTGTTCTTGATGTTTGAAAGACGCCGCGTCACGGATTCGGCATCGGCCATTATAAGCTCGTAATTGATGACCTCGACGTCTGACTTCGGATCTACCTGACCCGAGACATGAATCACGTTAGGATCACTGAAATCCCGGACGACCTCCGCGATAGCGTCGACCTCGCGGATGTTGGCTAAAAACTTGTTACCGAGACCCTCACCCTCCGACGCACCTTTGACCAAACCGGCGATGTCGACGAAATTGATGGTCGTCGGGACGATCCGACCAGATTTCGACATCTTCGCTAGCGGGGCCAGACGCTCATCCGGCACCTCGACCACGCCGATGTTCGGCTCGATGGTCGCGAACGGATAATTAGCAATCAAGACCTGTTTTTTGGTGATGGCTTTAAACAGCGTCGATTTGCCGACGTTCGGCAGTCCGATGATTCCGATAGAAAATGACATGTGTATCCAGTATAGAAGTTACAAACGAAGGATAGCCTAGGACTTGACAAACCACAATACGGAACGTTTTGCGAAGCACGCTCATCACTTTTCATGCAATACGCTAGTAGTTGTCCCCAATAACTGTCACTTATACACTAGATATCCACTTTTGGTGTGGAAAACTCCTATGTTTCATGTGAAACACCTACTGATTCATACTCAAGCATCTCACAATCTAGTCAACTAGCAACCGCGGGTGTTCGAGTGGGACTGTATTGTTGTTTCAATTTGGAGCAACAAAAATACTCTCCGCAATGGAGAGTATTTTTGGTGGACCAATGGGGATTCGAACCCCAGACCTCTGCAATGCGAATGCAGCGCTCTACCAACTGAGCTATTGGCCCTAGTGAGAGAGGTAACAAAGCGTCGGGCTTTGACTTATCGAGCGAACGACGGGTCAATACCCGAGGTATTGGCCCAAAGGAGTGAGGTGACGGAAAGCTTCGGGCTTTTTGGCACCGATCGGTCGTTTCGTGTAAGGTAGCCCTTCGACTCGGCTCAGGGAATAATATATTTTGGAAATTTCCTGAGCGAAGCGTCGGGCGAAGTCGAAGGACTACCTTAATCGGGATGGTTTTTCAGAAGTCCTGGCGGATTTTCAACGCAACAGATTCCGTATGCATTAGATCCTTCCAAAATGTTCCACGTGAAACATTTTATGCTTCCTGGGAAAAGGCGTGTGCCATCGCACACCCGCACTTTCCCTGGTGGACCACAAGGGAATCGAACCCTTCACCTCTTCCATGCCATGGAAGCGCTCTACCAGATGAGCTAGTGGCCCGTGTTTGTGTACACTAGTCTACTCAAACGTCTGTGGATAACGGCTGTGGATGAATTATCCACTGGTGCCCCTGGAGGGAATCGAACCCCCATCTCACCCTTAGGACGGGCTTGCTCTATCCGTTGAGCTACAGAGGCATAAACGGAAAATGGGCTGATCGTCCAGGACATTTCGTCTCGACACATCTCTGCCAGCTCCCACATTCGACACCGTTTGTTTCACGTGGAACAATCAAATGCTTGCATGTGTCCGAAAACGTTTTCGTTACCGAAAACGCCTCGATTGTGCTAGGATTGTATACCAATCCAGACTAATGGTCAACCACATGGGAACGATATACGTCTTGTTTGCGTTCGGGATAATCGCGGTCGGAGTCACGATCTTTTTTTTCTTGAAACTACAGCGGATTTTGAACGATTTGCTGAACCGCAGACAGAACGACCAATCGCTATTGCTCTTGAACCAAAACATGATAGGGGTTCAAAGTCGTCTAGACAAGACCGACGCATCGATCGGTTTGCGCCTCGATAACGCCGCAAGAGTCATCAGGGATGTCCAAAGAGAGCTTTCGACCGTCCAAGAGATAGGTAGGGGAATAAAGGAGTTCCAGCAACTCCTGAATTCGCCTAAGTTACGCGGGAACATCGGCGAGCACATCTTGAATGACACGCTGGCGCAGACCTTCTCCAAGGATCATTTCGAGACGCAATTTCACTTCCGTGAAGGCTCGACCGTCGATGCCATAATCAGGACGGAGAATGGGATCATCCCGATCGACGCGAAATTCCCGATGGAAAACTTCCGCAAGATGATGCTCGCCGAGGATGCTTCCGTCAGGACACTTGAGAGGAAAGAGGCGATTAAGGCCGTAAAAAAGCATATCGATGACATCTCGAGCAAGTATATCTTGCCAGCCGAGGGGACGGTGGATTTCGCGGTGATGTACGTCCCATCAGAGAACATCTACTACGAAGTCATGATGGCGGAAGAGGAGATCATGGAATTCGCCCAGCAACGGAAGGTTTTGCTCGTGTCGCCGAACTCCTTCTTCCACTTCCTACGGGTCATCATGATGGGGCTGGAACGGGCGAAAATGGAGAAGGAGGCGCAGAAAATCCTCGATCTGATCAAGGGTATCCAGCAGGAAGCCGGGAAGTTCGGGGAAGCGCTTTCGCTCACGAACAAGCATCTCACGAATGCCAAAAATGCCATGGACTCGACCACCGCCGAATACTCCCACCTTTCCGGACTTATTGACCAAGTTAAGCTTTTGAAGTAGTATCCAATCCGCAACTAACTAGCAGGTGTAGATTATGCCAATCAAGCAGGCCGCAAAGAAAGCGCTACGTCAGACGATCACGCACCGCGCGCGGAACGTCGAGGTCAAAGAGGCGCTCCGCAAACTCGTGAAAACCACGAAAAAACTGGCGGAAGCGAAAAAATACGAGGAAGCGTTGGTCGCGCTCAAAGCCGCGATGAAGGCCCTCGACAAAGCCGCTCAACAGAAGATCGTGAAAAAGAACACGGCTTCGAGGCTCAAGAGCCGACTCTCGAAGACAGTCCAGGCGGTCAAGAAGTAATATCAAAACACCCTCCCAAGCGGAGGGTGTTTTCGTTTTCCGATCGTCAGGTCACGGCCGCGAGAATCATCTGAACAGCATGACCTGGGGAGACTTTACCAGTCTTCATGCCGCGGTCGGCCATGAACAACGTATCCAACAATTTAATGAGCAACGCCGGAGCGAAGGCCGGAGCCGAGGCTATGGCCTTTTGCGCCACGAACGGATGGATGCCGAGCGCACGACCGACTTCGTCGCGGTCTGATGACGGCGACTGCGACCGGAACGAGCGGACTTGGGTCAAGATTCGTACCTGCCTAAGCAACATGGCGATGACGTAGGGTTCTTCGAGTCCGGACTCGACCTGCGTCCTGATCATGCGGCTGGCCTTAGCCGGATCTTTTGCGGCCAAGGCGTCCATGATACCGAAAATGTCCTCTTCGACCGCGCCCGAGACTAGCGCGTCGACATCTTCGGGCCGGATAGGCTCGCCGGAACGGAAAGCCGACAATTTTTCGAGTTCAGACCGAAGACGCCACTCGTCGCCGCCGACCGTCGTGACGAGACGTTCGATCGCTTGAGAAGAGATTTCGGTTCCAAGACCCATCGCTTCATCACGGACCCATTTCGTAAGCGACGGTCCGGAAAGGGGATTGAACGCGAAGACGGAAACCGTCTTGCTCTTCTTGTCTTTGATGAAATCCTTGAGGACCTTGCGCTTTTCCGCGGCATCCGAGGCCAAATCATCCCAAAAGATGACGAGCGTGCTCTCCGGGACGGACGAGAGCAATGTCGCGACCGCTTCCGGGTCATCTGTCTTACCGCTCCAAAACCGCTCGATGAGCACGAGACGTTGGTCAGAACCTAAAAAAGGACGACTGCGGATGACCCCGGCCAGGTCGCCTGGGCGGGCAGTCAGACCGTCGATCTTGACGACGTTGTCGCCCTCCGGATCGTGTTTCGTCCTCCAAGCCACCACAAGCTCCTTGAGCTTCTGGCGCGACCGAAAGGTATCCGTACCGTAAATGAAGGTCAACATGGCTGTGAGGGCCATTTAAGCACACTCTGGGGCACGAGCGCCATCGAGCCTGACATCCCGGGCGTCAGAAGCTGATTGCCGCCAACATCGCTTCCGGCACTACAGGCCGATCGCGGCGGAATGAGAAGAAGCGCGCCTCGGCATCGAACGTGCACTTGTCCGAAATTCCAATGTCCTGACGACCGACACCGGCGGCGGTCAAACGTTCGAGACAAGCTCGACCGAGATCGACGAAAATCTTGCCGTCACGGACGACGCGACAGTCCGTCGGAAAACGTTCCGCGACGTCCGAGCCGACCTCGAAGTGACATGACCTGATGTGCGGGCCGATGTACGCGCGAAGATCGGTTGGTGACGAGTCGTACTCCCGGATCATCGCCGCGATCGTGTTCTCGAGGACGCCCGCGATGACGCCTCGCCAACCAGCATGAGCAATACCGATCGCGTGATGTTTCCGGTCCGAGAAGAAGACCGGCACGCAATCGGCCACCGTGACTCCGAGCGAGACGCCGGACACGTCGGTGACGAGAGCGTCCGTGTCAGGAAGATAGAGGACGGAGCCGTCACGGATGACGGCGACTTTGGACCCATGCGCCAAGATGCCGGTCACGAGGACCGTCGGCATCCCGGCCGACTCGAGGAACTTCCGCCGCGCGGCTTCACGTTCCGGCGATATCGCGCCTAAGTCTTGCTCCGCGATGCGCATATTGCCGTCCGTGATTTCCGATATCGTGGCCGTCGCGACTACGTCATGACCGAATGGAATCTTCATGCTGACATCTTGCCGATTCGCGAGGTCGATTGCAACCTTGGGATAACAAAGGACGGACCCGCAGGCCCGTCTTGTCGTCTTTCGTCTCAGACCTTCCTCATTTCGCCCCAGTTCTCGCCGATCTCCACCTCGACCGTGAGCGGCACCACGAAGCGATGGGCACCTTCCATCTCGTTCTTGAGCAGCTCACCGACCGCGACCGCGTCCTTCGCGGACGTCTCGACGACAAGTTCGTCATGGACCGTGAGAATCAACCTCGCGGCCGGGAACCTTTCGCGAAGCGAGGCATGGACCTTGATCATGGCGATCTTCAAGACGTCGGCGGCCGTGCCTTGGAGCGGATGGTTCACGGCCATGCGTTCGGCGGCGGCCACGAGTTGCGGGATTCCGGAGCCTATCTCCGGCAGATAACGTCGACGACCGAAAACCGTCTCGACATAACCTTGTTTCCTGGCCAATTCCTTCGTGAGATCGATGTAGTCGCGGATTTCCTGGTTGGCCTCGAAATATTTGCGGATGAACTCCTTGGCCTCGGTGAGCGGGATGCCGGCGCCTTGCGCCAAGCCGTGCGGACCCATGCCGTAGATCACGCCGAAGTTCACGGCTTTGGCGGCGCGGCGCTGCTCTGGCGTGACTTTTTCGAGCTCGATATCCCAGACCAAAGCCGCGGTCCGCGAGTGGATGTCCTCGCCGTTCTTGAACGCCTCGATCATGCCCTTCGCGCCGGCGATCGAAGCGATGAGCCGCAGTTCGATCTGCGAATAATCGGCCGAAACGAGCACGTCTCCTTTGTCGGCCACGAACGCGCGCCGGATATCGCGACCGAGCTCGGTACGCACCGGGATGTTTTGGAGGTTCGGGTCGGACGACGAGACGCGCCCCGTCGAGGTCACGGTCTGGTTGTAGCTCGTGTGCAAGCGGCCGGTCGTCGCGTCGACGAGCGCGGGCAGGGCGTCGACGTAGGTGCTCTTGAGCTTCGTGAGTTCGCGGTACTCGAAAATGAGATCGACGATCGGGTGCAGGCCGCGCAACTTCTCGAGCTCGGAAGCCGCGGTCGAAAGTCCGGAGCCGGTCGCCGTCATCTTGATGCGCTCGGTCGGGATGCGCAATTTCTCGAACAGGATCTCCTTGAGCTGTTGCGGCGAACTGATGTTGAACTCTTCGCCCGCCTCCTTCCAGATCGCCTTGGACAGCTCGGCGATGCGGCGCGCGAAATCCTCGCTCATGCGTCCGAGCATCCGCGAGTCGATCTTGACGCCGACCCGCTCCATGTCGGCGAGGATGCGCGCGAGCGGCAACTCGATTTCGGTCATGAGATGCGTCTGGTGGCGTTCGTCGAGCAGTTTCGCGAGGATCGGCGCCACGCGCGAGACGACCCCGAGCTTTCGCGTCGCGTCGCGCGCCAAGTCATCGGGCGACCTCGCGAGGAGCGTACCCTGACCGCCGGCCTCGGACGGCAATTCCTCTTTGAGGTGTTCGAGCGCGAGCGTCGCGAGATCGTGACCGCGCGTCCCCGGCGCGACGAGGTAATCGGCGATCATGGTGTCGAAACCGACGCCGCTCAATTTGATGCCCTGGCCGCTCAAGATCTTGTCCGCGGCTTTGAGGTCGTGGGTCGTCTTGTCGATCTTCGGATTCTCGAGGACCGGCTTCGCGGCGCGCACCGCGAAGTTGCCGTGGAGATAAGTGACTTGTCCGCCGTCCAGGACCGCGAGCGATGGTTCGTCGCCGCAGATGAAAAAGATCTGCGTGCCCGCACGCTTCGCCCAAGACGTCGCTTCGGCCGCATCGGTGATGATCCAAGTCTCGGGTTCCGTGCCCGATTTGCCCTTGCCGGACTTGGCGCGCGGTACCTTCTCCGCTCTCTCGCCATCGGACTCGACCATCGCGTCAGGGATGCGATCCAGCAGGCTCTTGAAGCCGAGGTCGGCCAAAAGTTCCACCACCCGTTCCCGCGGCACGGCCACGACCTCGGCGCGACGAAGCGAGAAATCGATGTCGAGATCGCGGCCGATCGTGACGAGATCCTTGGCGAGCGTGGCGTCGGCCTCGCCGTCGATCAGTTTCTTGCGGAGCACTCCTTTGATTTCGGTCGCTTTCCCGTCTTTCAGATCCGAGTACAATCTCTCGACCGAACCGTGCTTTTTGAGGAGCTCGCTGGCCGTCTTCTCGCCCACGCCGGCGACGCCTTTGATGTTGTCCGATGGGTCGCCGCGCAACGCTTTGTAATCGATCATCTGCGCCGGTTCGAGGCCATATCGCGCCCGTACGGCGGCCGCGTCGTAGACCACGTCATCGCTCAAACCTTTCCGTAAGGTCACGATCTTGGTGCGCGGACCGATAAGCTGGAGCGTGTCCATGTCGCCGGTCAGGATAAGCGTCAGCACGTCGCCTTCTTTCTCGGCTCGGTGCGAGATGGTGCCCAAGACGTCGTCCGCCTCGAACCCCTCGACCCCGAAAACCGGCACGCCGAACGCGCGCAGGACGTCTTCGAGAATCGGGATTTGGGCGTAAAGCTCGTCCGGTTGCTTGACTCGCGTCGCCTTGTACTCGCCGTACGCATCATGACGCCAAGTCTTGCCCGGGCGATCGAAGGTGACGACGAGATGCGTCGGCTGGTAATCACGGACCGTCTTGAAGAGGATCGTCAGGAAACCGTAGACCGCGTTCACGACCCGACCTTGACGGTCGGTGAGCGGCGGCAAAGCATGCCAAGCCCGATGCAAAAGCGCGTTTCCATCGACCGCGATCAGCGTCTTGTTTTCCTTGCGTTTGTCCTTCATAGCAAATCCAGACTACCCTCAAAACCGACCCGAGTACAGACTGCGGGATAAAAAAACGGGCACGTGCTAGGCACGGCCCTCGTCTGATTTCACCCGCCGAGCTACGGGCTTACGGAACGTTGTCGCCGGACGGTCGGACAGACGGGCCATGGATGGCCCTCGCGACCGCTTCCTCTGCGGCGACGTCTTCCGGCGTCCGTTGCTGGATCATCCCGTGCACACGGATCGGTGGCCCGTCGTTCGTGACGGCCCGCGTCTCCACCGGTTCGGACTCCTGTTGCCGTGATCCCTGTCGAGGCTTCTTCTTGGTCTCGTCTTTGCCACCGGCGCGCTCGCCGCAGTGACGATCTTCGACGACCTTCTTCGGCTCGCTACGGCGGTCCTGCTGGACGTAACGCCGCCCTTTGACCGAAGCTCCCCGACGACCACGACCACTGCTGAAACTCGCCATTCTGCCTCGCTATCGTGCCGATGCACCACCTGTCGGCGCAGGTCCCTGGGCATGGGCCCGTACTTCACGATCTCTCCCTGGGCGGGGACGAGACCGATGCGCAGCGGTCGCCTGCGCATGCACCAAGCCGACTAAGCGGCCAGTTCCCGGCTAAGCCGGGTCTTGCGCCCATCTCGGGCTATCCCGTCGGACGGGATTATGTCTAGACGAAAAAGGAACTCGGACGGACGTCTTGTGACGCGTCACGAGTCGGTTCCTGGCGTCCTTGGAGCGACAGGAATCGATCCGCGACAGTCGTGCTGGGCGGGGAGAGGTTGCCCCCTCCCCGAACGCACGGTTTTGGAAGAAAGGAACGGACTGTCGGAGTGACAGGCAAGGATGACGATAACAAGAAACGCCCGTAAGGTCAAGGACTGCTCGTGTTTCTAGAGACTCGGTGACCGAGATGACCAGGCCACGAGACAAAACTCCCCCGACACAAGGCCGCGGGAGAAATGAAGAGACTGGCGCGGGACGCCGAAGACGACGACGTTCTCGAGATTCCACTTGTCGTCCGGGTTCGCATCATCGCCGTTCAACCACCGCCCGTCGTCATCGTGACTCACCTTGAGGACGTTCGAGTAGCCGTCGGAGTCGACCCATTCGTGCGCGCGTCCGTCCGGACCACCACCCCTCGAATACTCTCGGGGTTGTATCTGATTCGCCATCGTAATGGCAGAGACGCGCGCACCAAGTATTTTCATTTTTTGATCCATCGCCGGTCACGCTCCCACAAACCTTGATTCGAGGGACTCCGGACAGACACGGACCGGATTCGGCAGTGCCGGGCCCCGACCCAACACATATTCGCCTAGTACCTAAAATATCCTATCAAATTCGACAAAAAAATTCAGGCCCCGCGCACATCTTTCTGCCACAGCAGATTGATGCACGCGAGGCCAGTACTGACGCGTCCGGCGCTGAAGCTAAGGGATTGAAGCTCCCAGAGCTAAAGGGCCTAAAGCTACTTGCGCGGGACGCCGACGACGACGACGTTCTCGAGATCCCACCAGTCGTCCGGATCCACATCAGCGCCGAGCAACCACCGCCCGACGTCAGCGTGACCCACCTCGAGGACGCTCGAGTAGCCGTCGGAGCCGACGATCGGCTCCATGTACATCCAGAGATACTCTCCGACCGGTTGGTCGGCGTATCCGATCCGCAGATGGGCGCCGGCGGAGGGCGGGAGTATCTCGCCGCCGATTTCCTTGATTCGGGCGTCACGCTGGGCAGTAGTCGGATTCGAAGTGAATCCGAGCTCGCGTATGGTCATCCGCGCCAAATCGACCTCGCGAGGCTCGGTCTCGGTCGTGAAGGCTTTCTGGGCCATCATGTCCCGAGCCCATTTCCCGACCCTACAACCGTCAGCTTCGAGCGCCGCGAGGAACTCGTCGCGTGACATCCCACCGACCGTGATCGTCTTCCAGACTTCGAGGGCCGGAGGAACGACGACGGCTGGCGCAGGCTTCGGCTTCGGGGCCACGACCTCTGGCGCGGGCCAGGGGTTCTCCTTGCGGAGGAAGCGTTTGAGAGCGTCAAGCCACTGCTCGCCCTCCACGCCCGACAACCTGTCAATCAGATCCTTGAGCGGTCCGGCCGCGAAAGCCAGAGCGCTGCCGAGCATGCCCTCTGTTGACATGGTCAGTCCCTTTCGAAACGCCGTCGACCGCGCTGTTCCAAGGATTCCTCCCTGGGTATCAGCGAAGTCGTTGAAAGCGGCGGCACTGCCTCCTTTCGCACGGAAATGGGGCAAAACGCCGCTTTCAAAGGTCTTTGGGTTCAAGGAACAACGAGTCAGTTAACCAGAAAAACCCGTTTTTGTCAAGGATTAGCCAATTTCCCGAGGAAGCGCGACCGAGAGAGTCGAAAGTGGAGAGCGATGACCGATTCGCACTCATTCGTTTCCGATTCGCTTCAATTCGCCAGCCCACAAAAAAGACCGGCCGACCTCGTTGGTCAGCCGGCTGCGACGGATCCGGGGCGGAGCACCGGACGGACTACCCGACCGTCGTGAACTCCCTAGCGGTGGCTTCCTGAATTGCCTCCATGAGCCCCGCCGCTCCGGCGTGCGTCATCGAGAAAATCACGACCCCCATGTTGCCGTCGATCGGCGGTATGGTTACGATTGCTCCTTCGGCGAGATCACGGTTCCAACCAATCTTCCGCCCTTCGTCGGTCTTCAGGTACACGAGTACTTTCGAGAAGGAGGTCTTTGGCGCCACCGCGATCGCGTCATTCGAGAGCGTGACCATGCCCGAGCAGTTGTCCGGGAAGAGACGCTGACGCATGATGGCCGGATGAGTGTCGCCGCTGTTCCTGGCGTCCGATTCGAACGCCACCACTTCGCCGTTCGCAAGCACGCCGGCCTGGAAATTGAGCGGTCCCTCCGTGTAGCCGCGTTTGACGGCATGTCGAGCGTACCGTACGGCATGCCGGACGAGGCGGTCCGTGATCGCCCGTGGCAAGTCGGCCGGCGTCTCGGAACCGATGAACCGGCCATTGCGCTCGATCCGCAGGCTCACCGCGATGAGACGTACGACGCCTCCGGTGATCCGCATGAGCACGGTCGGACTCGCCACCACGGCACGATCGCCTCGGTAAAGACACTCCTCAACCAGCACGTCATCGGTCTCCCAACGGCCGTCGGTGAGCTTCTTGCCGAGATAGGCGGTCACGCGCTCCGCCGTCGACCTTCTCCCTGCATCCGACTCCGCCTCGAGAGGAAGTCCAGCCTTCGCGAGAACCTCCTCGGTGACGAAGAGATTACCGATACCGCCGGCGCCATGAGCCTGACGGAGCATGACACTGCCGTACTTCGCGAACGCCGCGACCGCGGCTCGGATCACCTCGTTCGTGCCCTTGACGTGGACCGAATCCGGCACCGGGATGTCGAGCTCGCGACACGCGATCTGGAACTCTTTCTTCGAGTTCAGCGACGATACGAGTCCCCGCCGAAGTGCCTCTTCAGTGACCCCGGCGACCGGCAGACCGGCTTTCCGGCCGAGCTCGTAGACCTGCTGGTGCTGAAGGAACGGCTCCAACTCCCAGCCTTGCGCCAATCCGTGAGCCGACAGTCTCGAGACGAGCTCGGAGTCGGCCAACACGGGACCGAGTAGCGAAAGCGGATCCTCCCCATCGGGCTTCGCGGCCAGTCGCGGCGCGTACACTTGAATACGCGAGCCGTAAACCCCGTTGCAGTACTCGAGGTACCGCTCATCCGGCTTCTGGTAGAGCAGTGCGGCATCTCCGCAATGGATTCCTCGCAACGACACCGCCAGACACTTCCTGCTTCGGGACCCGATGACCGGCGTCCCATCCGTGCCCATCGCCTGATCCAGATTTCCGACAAACAACGTCGTCATCTCTCCTCCATATCCGTCGTTTTGGACCTGAACACGGCCCGTGGTGAAAGGACGGCTCCTGCGCATCAGGAAGCCGAGCGGATCCGCCGCCCGCCTGGCTTCCCGAAACGAGACCGATACCTTACGGGCATCGGCACGTCCAGGTCAATATGCCAGTGCAATGAGCGTCAGCTCTGGTCAAAAAAATACCAGCGCTGACGACGTCATGCACTGGCTCCGACTCGACTATGGACGCGTGCTTTCACCCTCCCCGCGCCTTCTGTTCGAGCGCGAATGAACAGCCATACCGTTCGAGACAGGCGATCTCCGGCATCGCCATGATCCGCTCGAGCTCGGCCAGGCCCTTGGCGAAACGCCAGGCCGTCTCCGGATCGAGGCCGTACGGGAAAGGCCAGTTCGCGTAGCCGCTCTCGCCACCGAACGCGTTCACCCTGAATCCGTGGTGTTGATCCGGGAAATCGAGGATGGCTCCGTCCAGCATGAGCGCCGGAGCGCTGTAGCACGGCCAGGTGTCCTGCGACTTGAGTCTCGCGATGATAGGAGCCCGGGGTGCGGCGAAATGTATCACGTTCGAGCCGCCGCCGTAGTGACTGCTCCACCGGCTCCAAAATGTGACGAGCAGGTGTGTCGCGAGGAGATCCTCTCGCCCCTCGCTCATCATGAGCTCGCGAAATATCTGCGGACTCGTCTTGCCCTCCTCCCAGTACAGCTCGCACGAAACCAGATCTGCGGGCTCCGGCAGGTCCACGTCCTCGACTCTCATCGGAACAATGACGACGAGGCCGTCCTCCCGGAAACGTCTGTAGACCGAGCAGATTCCGCCGTGCCAGCCCACGTTGACCTCGAGCCAGTCCGTGGCGGTCTCGGGTACGACCTTCGAGACAGCGCCGTATGTCCCGGGCCAGGTGGCCTTGAGTTCGGCAATCCGCTCGGTCGCCAACCGCGCCTCCATCTGTCGCTCAAGCTCCCATGCTGACAAGGACCTTGTCATTCGACACCTCCTGGACCACTTCTTACCAATGGGCCTGACGCCGGTCAAGCCCAAAAGGTAAACCATACGAAATCAAAATCCCCCATAGCTCCTGACGTAGGAGCGACGGGGGATGGAGGCCACGGTGGGGTTCTCACGTCGTCGCCCTCGACGGGCTCCTCCTTGAAACCCAGCGGTTTCAACGCTTCCGCCAAGGGGAACCTAGGTTCCCCAGCGCCCCTCCTGGTTCGAACTCCCACTCCAAATCAAAATCCCCCATAGCTCCTGACGTAGGAGCGACGGGGGATGGAGGCCACGGTGGGGTTCGAACCCACGAATAGCGGTTTTGCAGACCGCCGCGTTAACCAACTTCGCCACGTGGCCGGGCGCTGGCTTCGCCATTTTGCACCAGAATCAGGCGATAATCAACTCTCGAGACGAAAAACGCCAGAATACTCGCTATTTATGTGCCATTCTCCTATACTTAGAGTCGTGAACTTCGTCATGGAAGCATTGATAAATCCGCACTTTCGTGCTAACGGAGGTGATGAGCCAGTAGCCAGTAGCCAGTAGCCAGTAGCTGGTTGGTGGCCGGACGACCCACTGGCAACTGGCTACTCACGACTCGCTGACAACACCACTATGCCTATCCCACAACTCCGTCCCAAACTCCCTGACATCGCCACGGTCCGCCGGATCGGGTCGTCGGCCGTCCGCGATCCGCGCGGTTTCGCCAAACGATATTTCACCAAGGAACGGATCCGCTCCCTCATGAGCGGCCTCGCGATCGGCGGCGGCATGTTGCTCGTCGTCGGCGCCATCTCGAGTACGGCCGTCTTCGCCTGGCTCGCGCGAACCCTGCCCGACCCGAACAACATCAACACCCGAGAGGTGGTCCAATCCACCAAGATCTACGACCGCGAAGGGAAGAAACTCCTGTATGAGATCCACGGCGAAGAGAAACGCACCGTGATCGAGCTTTCGGATATCCCGGAAAAGGCTCGCCGGGCCGTGATCGCGATCGAGGACAAGGATTTCTACAAACACGGCGGCTTCCGCGTGACGAGCTTGCTCCGCGCGGTCATCGCGAACGCGATCGCGCGACGCAAGGTCCAGGGCGGATCCACCATCACCCAACAGCTGGTCAAGAACGCGATCCTCACGAACCAGAAGGCATACGCGCGGAAGATCAAGGAGCTCGTGCTGTCCTACGAAATAGAACGTCGATTTTCGAAGGACGAGATCCTGAAACTTTACTTCAACGAGATCCCGTACGGTTCGAGCGCCTACGGCATCGAAGCGGCGAGCCAGACCTACTTCGGCAAATCGGCCAAGGATCTCGACCTGGTCGAAGGCGCCATGCTCGCGGCGGTCGAGAACGCGCCGACCTACTACTCGCCCTACGGCAACCACAAAGACATGCTGGTCGGACGCGTGAAGCTCGTCCTCGACCTCATGCGCGAGCAGGGCTACATCTCGAAGGACGAGGCGGAGGCGGCGAAGGGGATCGACGTCCTATCGCGGGTCAAACCGAAACGCGAAGCCATCAACGCGCCGCACTTCGTGATCGACGTCAAGGAATTCCTGACGGACAAATACGGCGAACAGACGGTCGAGCAGGGCGGACTCAAGGTCTTCACCACGCTCGACTGGGATCTCCAACAGAAGGCCGAGAAAGCGGTCACGGACAACATCTCGAAGGTCGAAGCGATGGGCGGTTCGAACGCGGCGCTCGTCGCGATCGATCCGAAGACCGGCGACATCCTGGCCGAGGTCGGTTCACGCGACTATTTCGCCACTTCGACCGACGGCAACTTCAACGTGATCACCCACCCGCGCCAACCCGGTTCCTCGTTCAAGCCGATCGTCTACGCCGCCTCGTTCGAGAAGGGCTACACGCCGAACACGATCCTCTACGACACAGATACCACCTTCCACCCCGAAGGCGGGCCGAGCTACCACCCGCAGAACTACGACCTCACTTATCACGGCCCGGTCACGGTACGCGCCGCGCTCGCCGGTTCGTTGAACGTCCCGGCCGTGAAGATGATGTACTTGACCGGCGTCACGAACGTCCTCGACTTCGCCGACCGTCTCGGTTACACGACCCTCACCGACCGTTCGCGATTCGGTCTCGCGGTCGTCTTGGGCGGTGCCGATGTCAAACCGATCGAGCACGCTTCAGCCTACGCGACCTTCGCGGCCGACGGCATCTATCACGCGACCCGTTCGATCATCAAGGTCGAGGGGCCTGACGGCAAGACGGTCGACGAATGGCAACCGGACGCCGGACGCAAGGTCATGGAGCCCGAGATCGCGCGCAACGTCTCGGACATCCTCTCGGACAACGGGGCCCGCGCCTACGTCTTCGGCGCGAAGAACTACCTGACGTTGCCGGGCCGGCCGGTGGCCGCGAAGACCGGCACCACGAACGACTTCCACGACGCCTGGGCCGCCGGTTACACGCCCCAGCTCACCACCGTCGTTTGGACGGGCAACAACGACAACAAGACGATGAAGCGTGGCGCCGACGGCTCGAAGATCGCAGCACCGATCTGGAACCAATTCATGCGTGAAGCGCTAGAAGGAAAACCGGTCGAGAGTTTCGTGAAGCCACAACCGATCGCGACCGGGAAACCGGTCTTGGATGGGAGCGTCGCCTCGAGTACCGTCGTGCGCGTCGACCGCGCTACCGGCAAGCTCGCGACGGACCTGACTCCGCCCTCGTTCGTCGAATTGCACACCGTGTCTTCACCCGCCCATTGCATCCTCTACTACGTGAACAAGGACGACCCGCGCGGACCGGTGCCTGCCGATCCGACGGTCGATCTGGAGTACGCCGGCTGGGAAACTTCGGTCCAAGACTGGGCCAAACAGAACTCGACCGGCACGGTCTTCGACTCGTACGTCGCGCCCACCGAGACGGACGACGTGCACGTTCAGGCCAACTGGCCGAATGTCGGGATCACGCAACCG
>Ga0172379_10004280_pt1 | contig 21335 bp, 19 predicted proteins | sample GrowelOW334metaG_FD_119756 | JGI IMG/M metagenome (GOLD analysis project Ga0172379, IMG submission 119756) | Groundwater microbial communities from an aquifer near a municipal landfill in Southern Ontario, Canada - Groundwater well OW334 metaG | ecosystem: Environmental > Aquatic > Deep...
CCATGAAAGATTCTCTTGATCAAAAAGCGTTTACAGATTTTCGCAGTAAATATCTCGATGATCAGGTAAAGAAAGGACAATTCCGTATCCGTATCGAAATGGAGTCCGGTTTTTCTCCTTTGTCTCTCGATCCCAAGTATTGGTCAATTTATATTATCGACTCAAAAGGTGTAATGATCGAACCTTTGCAAATAATCGTAACACCTGCGGTCTCTGAGCAGGACAGCGTATATTTAAAAAATCAGCGTTACAAATTACCCAGAAATCTGATACGGGGCGGATTTACACTTTATTTCAATCGAGTAACCTTTTTCAAGGAAGACCTTTTTGGTACCGAGAATCAGTCTATCGCTCTCGAAATAACCCGTGAAAAGAAAACCCTCACACGGGTAGCATGGAAAATCAAAGCTAAATAAACCTTCTTTATTTCGAGGAATCTTTTGTTCGAACTCAGTGTTGATGCTCAGTTCTCTGCGGCGCACTGCTTACGAGGTTATGAAGGGGATTGCGGCCGTATACACGGGCATACCTTTAAAGTCACCGTTATCGTCGCAGCGCAGAATAATTCGAATATTGGCATGGCTATGGATTTCAAAATAATAGCCAAAATACTTAAAGAATCAGTTAAAGATTTTGATCACCGATTTTTGAATGAACACGAATATTTTTTAACGATAAATCCCACCTCTGAAAATATCGCTTACATATTATTTAACAGACTTTCAAAAGAAATATCCGGTGAAGGTATTTCCGTTCTCTCGGTGACCGTTGCTGAAAGCGACCATTACCGTGCAACTTACCGTAAGGCCAGCAACCATGAACAGCAATCCTAAAAAAGCGGTTATTCTTCTCTCCGGAGGAATAGATTCGGCAACCACGCTCGCCATTGCAGTTCGAGACGGGTTCGAAGCCTGTACCATGAGCTTTTCGTACGGGCAGAGGCATTCCTGTGAATTGGAAGCCGCGCAATGGATTGCCGATAGTTTCCATATTAAAAAGAGAGTTCTGGTAACTATAGATTTACGGTTGTTTGGAGGCTCTGCTTTAACCTCGGATTTAGAGGTTCCAAAAAACCGATCGGCTGGTGAAATTGCTCATGGTATTCCTATTACCTATGTTCCGGCCCGAAATACGATATTCCTCTCCTATGCCCTCGGCTGGGCGGAGGTTATCGGCTCTCATGATATATTCATCGGTGTTAATTCTGTTGATTACTCCGGTTATCCTGACTGTCGTCCAGAATTCATCAACGCTTTTCAGAACATGGCAAATCTCGCCACAAAAGAAGGAGTCGAAGGACATAAGATTGCCATACATACTCCGCTCATAAATTTATCAAAAGCTCAAATCATTAAAACCGGTTCGGGATTGGGAGTTGATTACGCTTCCACATTAAGCTGCTATGATCCTTCTCCTGAGGGTTTTTCGTGTGGTGAATGCGACAGCTGCCAGATTCGTAGTAAAGGATTCAAAGAAGCCGGTGTGGAAGATCCCACCCGTTATAAGTTCTAAGGTAATTTGCCATCCTGAAAAAGATAGGGGAGAAGAGAGGCAAATGAATGCTGCAATAGATAGAGACGCCATAAAACAGATGGTTAAAACTGCGGTTCTGAAGACACCTTTAGTGGATGTGCATACCCATATCTTTGATGTGAATTTCGGAAATCTACTCCTCTGGGGAATCGATGATCTTCTGACCTATCACTATCTAACCGCAGAGGTTTTACTGGCCGCTCCGATGCCGTATGAAAAATTCTGGTCGTTGAGCAAGGAAGAAAAGGCAGATTATGTCTGGCATCATCTTTTTCTTGAACGTTCTCCAATTTCCGAAGCGTGCAGAGGTGTCGTAACCTGTATTCAGGAATTGGGATTTGACCCCGGAGAACGAAACCTGAAAAGCATTCGTTCCTTTTTTAGAGATATGAAAGCTCCCGACTATATTGACCTGGTATTCAACAAGGCCAATGTCCGAAAAGTGGTGATGACTAATGACCCGTTCGACGACACTGAACGAGAAATATGGGGCCGTGAGATACACCGTGATTCACGGTTCAGCGCAGCGCTTCGTATTGACCGTCTTCTTTATGACTGGAAGTATTCTTGCTCCATGTTGAAATCCTGGGGATATGAGGTGGAAAATGGACTGGGCCCCTGGACTCTTCGTGAAATACGACGTTTCCTTTTGGATTGGTCAAAAAGAATAGGACCCGTTTATATGGCGGCATCTCTCCCTCCTTCATTTTTATTCCCAGAAAAGTCTCCGTGCGGAATCATTATCGAACACTGTGTTTTGCCGGTGGGAAGAGAACTCAACATCCCGTTTGCTATGATGATTGGTGTTAAAAAACTTGTCAACCCAGATCTCAGATTAGCCGGGGATAGTGTTGGCAAATGCAATATCGGTGTACTAGAAAAACTCTGTTCCGAATATCCGGACAATCGTTTTCTTGTCACAATGCTTTCCCGTGAAAATCAGCATGAACTCTGCGTAACAGCCAGAAAATTTTCAAACCTGATGATATTCGGCTGTTGGTGGTTTCTCAATAATCCGAGTATCATCGACGAAATAACCCGTGAAAGACTCGAACTTCTCGGTCTTTCCATGATCCCGCAGCATTCCGATGCGCGTGTTCTTGACCAGCTCCTCTATAAATGGCGTCACTTTAGAAAAATAATCGTTAACGTCCTGGAAGAGAAATATCTTGATCTTGCAGAATCCGGATGGAAAGTGAGGGAGGAAGATGTCAATCGTGACGTTCAATTCCTTTTTGGGAAAACCTTTGATAAATTCACAGCAATAAAGTCCTGACGCATCTATTGAACGACGAATGGCATATAATGCTAATTGATAGTTGTTGCACATCTTTACGAACAACAACCAAACAAGCATTTTTATTTTGACTTTATGGGTTTTAAGGGTTATTTTACAAAACTAAAGTTTTCTATTGCTGGGGCGTCGACAAGCGGCAAGTCACGAGTTTTTGGAACTCGCAATCGGAGGTTCGAATCCTCCCGCCCCAGCCAAGTTCAACGGTTACAACCTAATATTATAATATAGCATAATCATCGGAGGATGAATGGCAGAAGCATATCTAAAGGCGCAAATAAGGACCGGCAAGGGGAAACAGGTATCTAAACATCTTCGAAATGAAGGACTGATACCGGGTGTTCTCTACGGGCCGGGTGAAACCCCCTCTCTTCTTTCACTTGATTCGAAAGAATTAATTTCTCTTTTGCACACATTCGGAAGAAATGTTGTTGTAGACCTTACCGTAGGCGACAAAAAAAAGAAGGTAAAGGCTTTCATTTACGAAATACAGCATGACCCCCTTTCCGGCGATGTCATGCATATCGATCTCAAACATATCTCACTCAAAGAAAAAATGCATGTGACAATTCCGATCCGTATCGTCGGGATTCCATTTGGTGTAAAAAATGAAGGCGGTTTATTGGAACATATTCTTCACTCTGTGGAGATATTATGCTTTCCTGTTGATATCCCGGATGATATCAAGGTCGACGTCACGAATTTGCATACGGGAGAAGGTATACATGTCAATGATCTTCCCCATGATAAGTTCGAGTTTTTAGCTGAGCAAGATGCCACTGTTGTACATGTTGTCGCCCCGAAAATAGTAGCAGTGGAAGAACCGACCGAAGCTGTAACGGCCGAACCTGAAGTAATCAACGAGAAAAAAGAGGGGGAATAACCTTTTGCTCGCTGTTGTGGGGCTTGGAAATCCAGGCACAGCATATCGGAACACACGTCATAATGCCGGATTTATGCTTCTTGACAGTATGGTGGAAGGTAAATACAAGGGAAGAATCTCTTTTCGGCGAAGCGCCGCAGAAACTGTAAAAAACTTCTTTGGAATGCGTGTTTCGTTCAAGAAGAGTTCTGGAATTTATTCCAGTGTTGAGGGAGAGATTGAGGGAAACAAAGTACTCTTTGTAAAACCGAACACCTTTATGAATGAATCTGGAAAAGCTCTCACCAGTCTTTGTACTAAAGGTGTGATTAGAGATCTTTCCGAACTTCTAGTCGTTGTTGATGATGTTGATCTGGAAATTGGAAATTTTCGAATACGATCAAAAGGTTCGGCCGGAGGTCATAACGGGCTGAAAAGTATTATAACCTCGCTCGGTACAGATGATTTTGCACGTCTTCGAATAGGTGTTGGCCCCAGACCTTCGGGTTCAGATATGGTGACGTATGTTTTGGAGATTTTTCGTTCACAAGAACTTGAAATAATTGATAAAGTTTTTGAAAAAGCTTCCATGTGCATAGAAGCTTGGATAACAGGTGGAATTGAAAACGCACATGCTGAAATTACTAATGTCCTGAAAACTTAAACAATTGACCTAACGCAGAGGAGAAGCACATGAACATCATGTTTGCACCTGTCGTCGGTGTTATTGGACTGGTAATTGTACTGATGGTTTTCTTATGGATAAAACGACAGCCAGCAGGTACTGATGTAATGAAAGAAATCGCCGAACGTATCCATGAAGGTGCTATGGCGTATCTTTTTCAGCAATATTCAGTGCTTTCAATTTTTATCATTATTGTTTTCCTCTGCCTGACCTTTTTTCTCCCTCAGAATGGTCTTCTAACAGCAGTTACGTTTGTTAGCGGCGCGCTTTGCTCCCTTCTTGCGGGTTACATAGGAATGAATGCCGCTACTCGTGCGAATGTACGAACTGCCTGGGCGGCAAAACTTTTCGGACAGGGAAAAGCTCTTACCATGGCTTTCTTCGGTGGCTCGGTGATGGGACTTGCGGTAGCAAGCATAGGCCTTCTTGGGCTTTCTATTTTGTTTAATATTTTTCGCAGCCCTGAGGAAGCGGCCATTATCAATGGTTTCGCAATGGGTGCCTCTTCAATGGCACTCTTCATGAGAGTTGGTGGTGGAATCTACACCAAGGCAGCTGATGTCGGGGCAGACCTTGTAGGAAAAGTTGAAGCAGGCATTCCTGAAGACGATCCCCGTAACCCGGCGGTTATTGCAGATAATGTTGGAGACAATGTCGGTGATGTTGCCGGACTTGGCGCCGACATTTTCGAGTCATATGTTGGTTCTGTTGTCGCCTCACTTGCTATTGCAGCAACAATATCGACAAGTGCAAAATTTGGAGATATCATTATTCAGAATCAAGTTGCATTCATGCAATTGCCTCTTATTCTGATTCTTGCAGGTCTTGTCAGCTCAATTATTGGCGTTTTTTGTATGCCAGTATTAAAGAACTTTAATCCCGCTTCTGCTCTCCGTTATTCATCATTCATAGCAGCGGGTCTCTTTATATTTGCATCTTATTTTATTATAACCGCAATGACAGGAATTACCGGACCATTCTGGGCTATAGTCTCTGGAACAACTGCAGGAATTATCATCGGACTTATTACAGAATATTATACCGGCTCAACACCAGTCCGAAGAATCGCCGACTCATCCTTGACAGGTCCTGCCACAAATGCGATCACCGGACTTTCCGTTGGTATGGAATCAACAATCCTGCCTGTTCTCTTCATTTGTATTGCGATGTATATTTCTTACATGGCATCAGGCATTTATGGAATTGGTCTTTCAGCGGTTGGAATGCTTGCTACAGTTGGCATTATTATGACTGTTGATGCATACGGTCCTATTGCCGATAATGCGGGTGGAATTTCTGAAATGAGTAATCTCGGTCCTGAAACCCGCGCCATCACCGACCGTCTTGATTCTCTTGGTAATACTACTGCTGCAATGGGAAAGGGATTCGCTATCGGGTCTGCAGCTCTCACAGCGCTTGCGCTCTTTGCCGCTTACACTTCCGCTGCGGGGCTTTCAATAATAAATCTTATCGATACTTCTACGGTAATTGGTCTATTTATCGGCGGATGTGTTCCATTTTTTGTGGCATCGCACACTATGAAAGCTGTAGGAAGAGCAGCTTTTAAAATGGTCGAGGAAGTGCGTCGTCAGTTCCGGGAAATTCCGGGTATCATGGAAGGAACAGGTAAACCCGATTCAGCAAAATGCGTAAAGATATCCACTACAGCAGCTCTCCATGAGATGATTGCCCCGGGCCTTATCGCTCTTATTGTTCCCATTTTAGTCGGTTTTATCTTAGGTCGAGAAGCACTTGGAGGAACTCTTGCGGGCGCAACAGTCGTTGGGGTGTTCATGGCTCTTTTTATGGCGAATGCTGGCGGTGCATGGGATAATGCAAAAAAATCAATAGAAGCTGGCCTTCACGGTGGAAAAGGGTCACCCGCACACAAGGCAGCAGTTGTAGGAGACACAATTGGCGACCCTTTCAAAGATACGAGCGGACCAGCGATGAACATTTTAATCAAACTTATGAGTATTGTTTCGCTTGTTATTGCTCCAATACTCCTGCATTACGGAAGGTAAGAATTATCTGAAGAATCGAAGTTTAATATTAATCACGTCCTGGTTCGATATTTTTCTCGAACCAGGACACATTTTTCACAATCCTTGCTCCGCACGATTATACGAGTGAGAGCCGGTGTCCAGAGGGAGGAATAATGCGAAAGTACGACACTACATTCATTATTGACGGTAACCTTCAAGAGGCCGCCCGAGAGGCGATCATCGAGAAATTCTCCGGCATTCTTCAAAAGCTTGGCGCAGAAATCGATCAGACAGTGCGCTGGGGGCAGCGTACACTTGCCTATGAGATGAAAAAATGTAATCATGGGTATTATGTAATCTTCTATTATCGTGCTGAACCGACTATGATTGCCTCTTTCGAACGTGATCTCAGACTTCATGAAAGTATATTAAGATACATGACACTCATTTATGAAGGAAAACATCCTGATTATATCCGTGATGAAGGAGCGGTTGGGGAATCAGCATCTTCACAGGTATCGAAAAAAGACACCGATGAAGATTTTGAAGAACCTGATTTAACCGATGTTGATGAAGAGACAGATGATTACCTTGATGAAGAAATAGATATGAACCTGCCGGAAAACGAAGAAATTGAAACTGATCAGGAGAAGGAGAAGGAATAGTGCTGAATGATAGACGAGGAAAAATCAAGATTTGTAAGTTCTGTGAGAACAAGGACTTCGATTTTAATTACAAGAACGAGAAAAAACTTAGAAATTATATTACTGAACGTGGGAAAATCACTCCACGACGTATGTCTGGAAATTGTGCGAAACATCAGCGTAAGCTTACAATCGCTATTAAGCGTGCACGGTATATGGGTATACTGCCGTTTACTTCTGAGATTGTAAAATAGATTTATTTGCTGAACTGCAAACTCGATGAAAAGGGACACATGTCATTTTCGCTCCTGAAAAACATATGGATTTTTTTTCCGGGAGCTGGATTGCTGTCTGGACTGTTCTTTGCTCTGCTGATGGGTGGAATGGATGCTTCCGGGTATCTTTTGAACCAGCTGACAATCGGTCCGGCGGAGATCCCTTTCATCGCTCTTGCAGCTTTTATCGCTCGTAAATATGGCTGGAAAACAGGGATTGTATACACAGTTTTTGGAATTATAGGTACCTGTTCTCTATTAATTCCCGACCTTACACTGACTCCCGGCGTTTTTTTAAAAACTGCATTGACTGGAATTATCATCGGTGAATTTGGCTGGTTCAGCGGCAGGTTTACCTGGCGTTTGGCTGCCGCATCGTTACCCGGTGCAATAATGGCTTTGGTGGTGGGACTGCCCCTTGTAATTAACGGTGCATCTCCTGATACTCTTGAGAGTATCAAACAGGAAGCTCTGGGAATGTACAAGGCATTCATGTCTCCTGATAATGCCAAGAACGCTGCAGATAATGCCCTGGTCATGATGAGGGGTGTTTTTAAAGTAGGGTTGTCGATCCTTATTCTCAGCTCACTTGTTATTGCATGGTTATCGTTTCTTTTCAGCAACTGGACGATGCAAAAGGTAAAGGAGGTACCAGAACAGGTTCCTCCTTTGTATACTTTCACTGTTCCATTCCATGCAATCTGGATTTTTCTTGTAAGTTTCGGGATAGTTCTCAGTGAATACGAACCGACCTTTTATATCGCTCTCAATATTTTTTGTGTTATGGCAGGTCTTTATTGTTTTCAAGGTCTGGCGATAATTACCCATTTTATGAACAGAACCTCAATGGGTAGGATCCCAAGAATTTTACTATGGTTAATATTTTTTATAACACTTGCTTTTTCAGGAGTTTTTCTCATTTTAATCGGAGTTATTGACAACTGGTACAAGTTAAGATTCGTACAGTCACAATCCAATACAGACGGCAAAGAAGGAAAATTACAATGAAAGTTATTCTGCGAGAAAATGTTAAAGGAACAGGGGCTTCTGGCGATATTATTGATGTAAAACCGGGATTCGCTCGTAATTATCTTATACCGCAAGGTTTGGCGTACATTTCGACCGACAGAAACATTAAAATTATTGATCTCGAAAAACAGCAGAAGATGAAGAAATTGGAGTTGCAATTTGCGGAAGCTGAAAGGCAAAAAGTTGAGTTGGAAAAAGTTTCCCTTACAACGTCTGTCAAAGTCAGCGATGATGGAAAGCTTTTCGGATCTGTCAATTCACAGAGCATTTCCGATCTTCTCAAAGAAAAAGGTTATGATATAAATCATCGTAAAATTAACATAGAAGAACCAATAAAAGAACTGGGCGTTTACGAAGTAACAATTGATCTTGCGCATGGGATCGAAGCCCATGTAAAGGTATGGGTTGTTAAAGAGTAACTGCATGTAGTTTTTTGGGAATTCTATTCATGATAGAAGTTTATGTCTCCGGACTGGCTTTTGATACCATCTCCAATTCTCCGGTTGTATTATTAAAAGAACGAGATGGTAAACGTTTGCTCCCAATATGGATTGGACCAAATGAAGCAGGTATAATTGCATTGGAGTTATCAGGAATGTCTTATAAAAGACCCCTGACTCATGATCTTCTGAAATCCATTCTTAAAGGATTTAGCGCGCATCTTCAAAAAGTAGTAGTTAGTGCGCTCAAAGAAAACACGTTTTATGCAAAATTTTATCTTCTGGCTTCAGAAAATGAAATTATTGAAATTGATGCACGTCCGTCCGATTCAATTACAATGGCTCTTAAAATGAAATCTCCTATCTATATTTCTGAAGAGTTGGAAGATTCTTTCGTTGAACTTTCACCTGCCGATGAAGAAAATCCCGAAGACGATGATTTTGATGAAGGCACGGATGAGGAAGAGAATGAAGAAGATTACCTGTCTAAAATGGATCTTCGTAAACGTCTCAGAAATATAAAACCTGAAGATTTTGGAAATTATAACTTGTGATCTTACCCATGCCCAAGAGATTATCAATTAACCTGACCTTCTGGTCAATAATCCTGTCTCTTGCCTTTCTCTGGACAGGTGAGATTTTTGGACAGACGAACGATGCCGAAGCCCTTTTCAAACGTGGTATTGTACGGTATAAACAAGAGAAGTTTATAGCTGCACGATTGGACTTCCGGGAAATCATCGACTTCTATAAAAATTCGCCCCGGGAAACCTCCGCATATGTAATGCTGTCAAAAACATTTTACAACCTCGGCGAATATTCCGAAGCAGATTCTCTGGCTATAAGGCTTCGCACTGTATTTCCCCATACAGGCTACCGTGATTGGACATATTATATGGAAGCTGCCTGCTGCCTTAAGAAAGGCAACGGGAAAAAAGCTCTGGAAATTCTTACATCACTTGCAGAAACCACAAAAGATAAAAACCTTAGGGATCATTGCCTTCGGGCTCTTTATTATTCGATCAAACCGGTAGTTGACAAAGAATCATTTGACTCATCTCTCACCGCTCATGCTATCAACAATAGCGATTTTGAATCTTTTCCCCCCAGCAAAAGTTCCATTCCTCAATCAATGGTTATTGAAAACATTGAGAACAGCGCAGATATCCATGAAAAGTCCAATAATAAACCGTGGGTGAACAGTCCAACAATCAAAATCGGCTGCATCTGCCCACTGACGGGACCACATGCCGAAACCGGAATACCGCTCCTTAAAGGAATAAAAGCGGGGCTTACCCTGCAGAACGGTATGGATGGAAGGAAAATTGAACTCTTAGTTGAAGATACAGAATCCGATGCAGTAGTTTCGGTTCTCAAAGTCCGAAAACTTATTGAAGATGGGGTAATTGCTATTATCGGCCCGGTATACAGCTCGGCAAATATACCAGCTGCTGTCGAATCAAATGCAAGCGAAATTCCCTTTATCGCGCCAACCGCCACTGACACAGGATTGACCAATATCGGGAAGTATATATTTCAACTTAATCTGACTTCTCATGTCCAGGCTGAAAAAATCGCTGATTTTGCCGTCACAACTCTTGGTTTGTCCAACACTGCTATTGTTGCAAGCAAAGACAGCTGGGGAGAAGAAGCCGCACATTCTTTTACCCATGAAATTGAAAAACTTAAAGGAAAGGTAGTCTGGACATCTTTTTTCAATCCTGAATCGGATTCTTTGGATACTTCTCGGATGATTCGGGAAATCCGTGAACACGCGCCGAAAGCTGAAACTTTTGCAGACACGGTAAAAATAAGCGAGAGCAATGTTGCCCTTCCTGACACATCCGATGATGACTCAAGTACATATTCTTCGCAGAAACTCCGTCCCATAGAAACCATCCATGCGATATACATTTCTGCAACAATACAGGATGCCATTAAAATTGCCAGCCGTATCATGGAATACAATATAAATACCATATTACTGGGAGATTCGGGCTGGAACGATCCAACGCTTCCGGAAGAAGGTAAGCAGTTTGTTGACGGTTCATATCTGGTCGCTCCTGTCGGGGAATTATCCGGTGGAACAGGAACTGTATTTCTGAAAGGCGACACCTACCGTGACGATCGTGATGTCATTACCATGAAAGGATATGATGCAGGAGCTGTCATTTCAGCGTGTCTTAAAAGCGGCGCCATCGATCCCGAAACACTGACAAAAGCGATGGAAACGGTCAAATCATTCCAGGGCGCCTCATCTTTGATAACAATAGACCCCGAACAACACAAGAATATCGCAGTGGAATTTGTCCGTATTCAAAATGGCAGTTACATCAGAGCCCCGCAAATGAAACGTGAGTAGTATCAGTATTTTCTATACACTCTCATGGATGTTTGATGAAAATCACCCATTTTGCGATAGCTATCCTGCTTTTTTCCCTTTTTCTTTTAGGGAGTAGAACATACTCTGTTTTCGCAGATTTTCCGGAAGGTTCACTTGATGAGGATGTAAATCTCGATACAATTCTTTCCGATATACCTCCTGATTTTGATTTTACTACCGCATCAAAATCCGAATTTAGTTCCCTGCCGTATTTTTCTCCCGCCGATGCCGAATTGATTGTATCAGTAAGAGATTCACTTCTTTCTCATGGAGATATGAATAATTATATCGTTGATGTTCCGGAATTGAGCCCTTTTCAATCATCGATTCTATGGTATTTACAATCCCGTACCACACCGAACGTTCATCGAACGAGCAGTAACCCCGTAAATGCCGTATATTTTGATAAAGCGGCAACTGGTAACTGTCGAACCGGGTATAGTCTTCGACCCCCGACATCAGTGGCGCAGGGAAAGTACTATTTCAAAACTGCCGCTGTTCGATCCGGCCATTATTCATTTTCCATTTTAGCAGAGCGTGACGCCAATGAACAAAGAGCTGTTGATTCATATTCAGCATACTTGGAATTGATCCTTGACAAGGGAAGGAGCAAGGTCATACTGGGAGATTTCCGACCGGGATATGCACAAGGATTAATCTTTTCAAGATATGGCCGCAGTTATGCGAATGGAATTGATACATTTTCCTCAGACACAAAGAATCAAGGGAATACTGCCTTTGAAGAAACACTCTATCTTCGCGGCCTGCTTATAAATACTACGAGAGGACCAGCTTCGATACAACTATTTTCATCCGTGCGTCGTCTCGATGCTTCTATGGATGAAAATGGCAAAGCAACGGTAATTGATATTTCCGGCCTTCATGTTGGCGGCTGCCAGCGTGACAATCTCACTGAAACGATCCAGGGCGGTCACGTATCACTAAAATGGGGAACTATTGGCGAATTGTCTGTAACTGGAGCGGTTTCCCAGTATTCACCTTCTTTAGCGCAACGAGATGGAGAGGAATACATGAACGACCTCTCAGGAAACTCTTTTGTCCATACAGGTATCGCAGGAAATATCGATTTCAAACCACTGATGTTTTTTTTTGAACATGCAATATTGCATAAATCCGGAAGTACAGCGACCGGCGGAATTGAAATAAAAAAGCAAAATGCCGGCGCGAGCTTTCTCTATCGTGACTACAGCACTGATTATTGGTCCCGTCATGCAGGCGGATTTTCATCCTTCGGCGATACATCCAATGAACGAGGACTGTATTCATCGGTTGAAATAAAATTACCTCTTTCATCGAGATTTTCAGCATCGTTGGATTTGGCTCGTCTGATGAGCCGTACATACTCCCGTATTTTGCCGGATACTCGTATGAGAGCCTGTTTTTCACTCCAAAAATATTTCAGTAGTAGTTATACGGGAATAATAACCGTTCGGTCAGTCCAGGATGACGAAACAAACACGGAGAGAAAGAATTTACGCTTTAGTTGGGAGAAAAAACCGAATCATTCTTCCCCTTTCGGATGGAAGACGTTAACTGTCTGGTCTGAAAGTGAAGGGAAAGGCGGGCCGTTTTTTAGTTCATCTCTCACCGTGCGAGGAAAACGTTTCTTGAACCTCAAATGTACCGCCGGGCTATTTTCCATTCCGAATTACGATTCGAGGTTGTATATTCCCGAAGAGAGCGTTCCGGGGCAGAGTTATACCATGCCTCTTTGGGGCAGGGGAGAAACCGCTTCCATCCTTCTGGCATGGTATGATGTGTCATTCAGATACAGGATTATTCATTCGGATCTTATGCGGACTAATCAGGAATGTACTGTACAATGTGATATTCAGTTTTGAACTATATGATGTACTATTTTCTTTTTTTAAAAAAACGATTATTATAAACTCCGTTATGAAATTATATTAAAATCACTTTATTCTTGGCAGGTTCTATTGTCATTCAACCCGACATATTGGTAAATTTAGCTTGACAACGCACCATTTTTCTGATTCATTCTAACGGATTGATATATTTTTTTTCCATACGTTAATTCAAGGAGAAGAGAGTGAAAAAGGCCACGCTTTTTATTTTGTCTATCATGGTAGTATTATTGGGATGCACCAACAAAGAGAAAGATCAGAAATCAACCTCTCAGGAAAAAAATATTCCAACTCCGATTAGAACAGAACCTTCTTTCATGACCAGTCAGGAAGATGCTTTTAATAAAGGTAATAAGATCGAGAGTTCTCGGAAAAAGAAACTTGCCGATTTCGGTATTATCAATGTTTCTCTTCCCACACCTACTCCAAACATTGATATAGCAAGAGATATTTTGAATCCAAATAACATGAAGAAAAATAATATCATTGTTTTTACAAATTATTCCTGGAATATTCCGTCTTTCCCTTTTGATTATGAAAATGATATTGCAGTCCTTAAAAGCCTTTATAAGCTGCATAATCTTGACCGTGTAATACCTGAAAACGGCTCTGATATGGTCAAGATGCAATCTCTTATGAAATATACCTACACTTTTCTGAATGGCGGAAAACTTCCCGAACAAGGATCGGTTACAGGGCCTTCAGCTTTCCTTATAACAGAGAACAGACGGGTAAAGGGAATAGGGGGTACCAGTGAGGTATATGCTGTCCTCCTTTGTCAATTAAGCCTTTCATGCGGCTATAATTCTCGAATTATCAGTATGCATGCTTTTGATTCGAACGGCAAACCGCTTACCCATGACGTGTGCGAGACATATGTAAACTCTCAAGGAAAATGGGTAGCATTCGATGCTTATAACAGCGCGACTTATTATCTCCGTGACAGTATCCCTCAATCTGCTTTGGAACTGCACAAGGTTGCCGTTGAAAACAGAATTCGTGAAATCTATCCCGTATCCGTTTTACATGAAACAACAGAAATTGCATCCCTGAGAGATCAAGTGCTGCCTATGTTCAAATATATATATATGTGGCGTATGAACAATATTCTGAGCAGCAGTCCCCGCAACGGTTCAATTTCCTGGCAGGCACTTTATCAAACACATCTTGTGTGGGAAGATGCTCTTTCTCTGGTTTCTGAGGGCGGATTTGATAAAATTGACAAATTCTCTCAAGGTGGAGTCAAATTTGTTACTCATACCCGTTCGGATTTTGAGTGGATGCTCGACCATGTTAATACTACCTTAGAAAGAAAAGATAATGATCGTATCGCCTTTTATCTGACAACATTCACTCCCAACTTCGATTATTTTGAAATCAAAATAGATTCTAATCAAAAGACACCGATAAAAAACAATATCATAAAATCGAAAAATGTTTTTATTAATCAAACTATCAGAAATGCTTACATAATTACGCCGGTCAACAAATTGGGAACAAAAGGGTTTTCTTCATTTGTAGAATTTGAGTAATAGTCCGTACATAGTTATTTCGAAGCGGAGATGGATATGACACTCAATGAGGCGCTTATTCTATCTTATGTAAAGAGAGGTATCGGATATGGGTATAATATCCTTTCCCATGTAAAAGAAAGCCGCTCTGATGAATGGGTAAATTTTTCACGTGCCGGCCTGTATAAAACCCTTGACCGTCTGGAGAAATCCGGTTTATTAAAAAAAACCTTTGAACAGAATGGCTCCTGGCCTCTGCGAAAGGTTTATCATATTACTCAGGCAGGAGAAAAAGCTCTTGATGAATTTCTGAATAAAGATTTCAATTTCAACTTTCAGACAAAATATGAACTTGACGCTTATCTTGTCGCCGCGGTGGCAGGTTCTCCCGATGCGCAAATTCTTTTAGAGACGGTTAGAAAGCGGATAATAGCTGCTCGCAGACAGATTGAAGAATTAGAGCACGAATGGCCGGAAGACAAGGATTCTTACCCATTCATCGTGTACGTTCTCTATAAACGCCGCCTTGAATTTTTAAAATCAGAGCTTGAATGGCTCCTCTGGTTTGAGGATATACTTACATCCGTAAAAGGAGATGTCCTGAACATGACTTGGGCCGAGGCCATATAAAAAAATCTCCTGAGAATTATTTATAAAGAATAAGTCGTTCGCAACTTATGAAAGATATGAATAGTTTCGACTGATCCCTTTTTATTCAATTCCACTGTCTTGAATAGGGCGCACACGATTAGATTACCCCTATTATCAGCCGCGGATCATCAGAAAATCAACTCCAAGCTCACCTGTTTTTTTTTACTTCACTGAAAAACTATCTCTTTGTCAATTGACGGTATAGCCGATTTCCTTTAAAGACTTTACGGGCAACGTAAGGCATGATTAAACGTCATGAATTGAACAGTTTTATTGATCGACAACAATTAAAAAAAACGATGTATTCCTAGTCGAAGAGTGAAAATTTTTCTCTAACCAATATATATTTCGTATATTATCTGTGTAGAAGGTGTTTTTAAAAAAAAGCGTGGGGAAAATGCCTGAATTTGAAATCTTTGTTGCCTGGCGGTATTTATTAACCAAGAAAAAAACGGGTTTTATTTCTATTATTTCAATGATTTCTATCATTGGGGTGGCAGTAGGTGTGGGAGCTCTTATTATAGTGCTTTCACTTATGAATGGTTTTACGAAGGAATTACGTACCCGGCTGGTGGGTATGGATGGTCACGTGTGGGTCAGTAGTCCGATGGAACGGGGAATCTCACATTCGGATGAAGTAGTGAAGAAATTAAAGAGCATACAGGGTGTAGCAGGAGTTTCACCATTCTGTTCCTATGAAACTGTGGCCACTCCCAAAGAGAAAGGAAAGCCGGTCGCGGTTATGGTGAGAGGTGTTGATATAAAAACTATTGACACTGTTTCCGAAATCCGTAAGTACGTAACCATCGGAGATTTCGATTTTTCACCCGATGATCAAGACATCCCCGGGGTGGTACTTGGGCAGTATGTGGCTTCGGCTTTGGGAAATGTCTCGATCGGGGATTATATTTATCTTTACGGTGAAGTGGATATGGAAAGCCTTCTCAGGGATAGCACACTTCCGGCCATCAATGTATTTCGTGTTCGAGGCCTTTTCAACAGCGGGTACTATGAGTATGATAACGGGGTTGTACTTATCGACATTAAAAACGCTCAAAAGATTTTGAATCTCGACAATAAAATATCAGGCATTTCCATAAAACTGACTGATATGTTCAAAGCAGGGAAGTATACGGGAGAGAGCGGATACATTGAAAAAACGCTTGGAGGACACCCTTTCACCAGTATCAGCTGGATAGAGCGGAACAGAGTGCTTTTCAAATGGATGAAACTTGAAAAATGGGCGGCTTTTATTGTTCTCAGCCTTATAATCATTGTGGCGGCTTTCAATATAGTAAGTTCTCAGATCATGATGGTCATGGACAAAACACGGGAAATTGGCATACTAAAATCGATGGGCGCCTCGAATGGAAGTATCATGCGAATATTTGTATATCAGGGCGCTTTCGTTGGGATAGTAGGCACCGCTTTAGGCGGTTTGGCAGGAATAGTATTTAGTTATCTCCAGGATAAATACCAAATAATCAGTCTCCCTTCTGATGTATATTTTATCAGCGCGGTTCCGATGGACCTGCAAATTACCGATCTTCTTGCTATTACTGTAATTGCGCTTTTCTTATGCTGGATTTCAAGTTATTATCCGGCAAAAAAAGCCGCACAACTCGCTCCGGTGGATGCGATCAGATCTGAATAGTAATATTTCTTTTAAAGGATATATTTTGGATAGAATTATCTTGTCGGCGCGGAGTATAACAAAGAATTACATCATAGGGGGATCTGTCCTAGATGTTTTGAACGGGATAGATATTGATTTGGTAAAGGGCCGTATATTGGCAATTGTAGGAGCGTCAGGAGCTGGAAAATCTACATTGCTTCATATTCTTGGTATGCTTGACCGTCCCACATCGGGAGATTTGATTCTGGATGGGGAAAGTCTTATTGAGAAGTCGGAAGATGAACTGGCGTCTTACCGTAACAGAAAGGTCGGTTTCATTTTTCAGTTTCATCATCTTCTCCCTGAGTTTAATGCTCTTGAAAATGTCATGATGCCTGCGATTATTCAGGGAAAAAACGGATCTAAGACACGGGAACGAGCAAAATTACTCCTTGACGAGGTTGGACTTTCAAAAAGGCTCAATCACAGACCGGGGGAGCTTTCCGGCGGAGAACTTCAGCGGGTTGCTGTTGCGCGCGCTCTTATGAATGACCCGTTGTTGGTTTTAGCAGATGAACCATCCGGTAACCTAGACCGTCATAATTCAGATATTTTGCATGGGCTTATCTTGAATCTCGCAAGAGAGCATAAATCGAGTTTTATTTTGGTTACCCATGATCTGTCGCTTGCAGAAAAGGCAGATACAGTGGTTCTTCTTTCGGATGGTAAAGCAGAAGAAGTTGATTTAAAAAATACAAATGAACGATTATTATTTAAAAGCGTATAATGTTAGTGTATAATCATACACTAAACCGTAGCTTTGATGGGAAGTGATATCGCATGAAATGCCAGATTTGCAAGAGTAAAAATGCCAATATCATTTTTACAAAAATTGTAAATAATGAAAAAATTACTTTAAACATATGCGCCGATTGTGCAAGGGAAAAAGGGCTCACGATAAATTTAACCTCTGAAGAAGATCAGCAGTCGGAACTTCTTTTTGAATCGGATAGTATCATTTTCGGCATGCATGACAAAACTGATTTTCCTGAAATTACCTGTAGACAGTGTGGCCTTACATTTGCAGAATTCAAGAAAAGCGGTTTCTTCGGATGTGACCAATGTATCGAGTCTTTTGGACCGCACATGGAAGATATATTGAAACAGATTCACGGTTCAAGCGTGCATGAAGGTAAAACCCCTTTGAAAATTTCCGATGATAGAGAGTTAATAAAGCATCTCAGATCACTTCGTTCGAGATTGAAGAGGTGTATAGAGTCTGAGGAATACGAACGTGCCGCCGAAATTCGTGACAAAATAGCATCTCTTGAGGATAAAATTAAGAGTGAAATTTGAGAATTTAATCCTGGCGGTTCCTGGATGGCTTGCTTCCGAGGGACCGGAAAATGGAATTGTGATATCTTCCCGCGCCAGGCTGGCAAGGAATGTGGCTGGATTTTCGTACGTTCACCGAACCGGAGAAGACAGGCTCAGTGAAATCATAACCACAGTTCTTGACGGGGCGAGAATTTCCGGATATGATCCTCTCAATTATTTTCGTAACGAGGACCTGGACGAACTGCACAAAAATATTTTTATTGAACGTCATTTGATAAGTCCCGCATTGGCTTCCCACAGTTCGAACCGCGGAGTCCTTGTTTTGGAAGGTGAACGTTGTTCTATCCTTATCAATGAAGAAGATCATCTTCGCATACAGTCTTTTCGTTCAGGTTTTAATCCGATAGGAGCCTGGGAAGACGTAGACAGTATCGACGACCGTCTGGGGCAGACTATACCTTTTTCATTTTCACGAAAATATGGGTATCTCACCGCATGTCCGACCAATATTGGTACTGGCCTGCGGGTTTCCATACTTATTCATCTACCGGCGCTTGTTTTGACAAAAGAAATTCAACATGTGATACACAGCGCAGGCCAGATAGGTCTTGCGGTTCGAGGATACTATGGAGAGGGTTCTGATGTTATAGGAAATCTTTTTCAGATATCGAATCAGGCATCATTTGGCAAGGCAGAGCGTATAATAATCGATGATCTGATATCCGCAGTTATGAAAATCATCGAGTATGAAAAAAAAGCTTCTGAAACACTCATGAAAGAGGCAAGGTATCAGATTGAAGATAAAGTCTGGCGCAGCATCGGGATTTTAAAATCAGCCCGAATGCTTTCAACGAATGAATTTATGAATCTTAGTTCTGCTGTTCGTCTGGGACATTTCCTTCGGCTTTTAGATAAACCAAATATTGAATCCCTTAACGAAATGATGGTAATGACCCAGCCTGCTCACCTGCAGGCGCGTCATGGCCGGCTCGCAGAAGCAACGGAGAGAGATACAATGCGGGCAGAATTAGTACGAGAACGTTTTATTGACGTAAAAGTATAAATGTATTACATTATCAGTAATGACCGGCATCAATACGTATAGTTGAAATTAATGAGATTATAAAAAAGTTCAGCAGGGTTGATTCCGGACTTGTTAATCATAAAAAAGAAACCATGGATAAATCATTATAATTTAGTATATTGTAAATTATTCCATTTTTCAGTTTTGAAGTTTTCGGAGGTAATACGTCATATGAATAATATGTTTACAGATAGAGTTAAAAAAGTTCTCCAGTATGCACGGGAAGAATCGGCGCGTCTCGGACACGATTATATTGGCACTGAACATCTCCTTCTCGGATTGGTAAAAGAGGGGCAGGGTGTAGCGGTAGCCGTGCTGGCAAATATGGGGATTCAACTTGATGCGTTGAAGAAATCTATCGAAGATGCTGTACAGACTTCCTCCGGCGGAATGATGCTTACCGAGGTGCCTTTTACACCTATGGCCAAACAGGTATTGGAAATTGCCGCACAGGAGGCCCGTGAAATGAACAATAATTACATTGGCACCGAACATCTGCTGATGGCGCTTACAAAGAACAAAAATGGAATTGCCGCCCAAATTCTCAATGTATTTGGAACAGATTATAAAAGTGTAAAAGAAGAGGTTCTCAGTATTATTTCGGGAAGCAAAAAAACGCCAAAAAGTGATCAGGAAAAAGGCGGAATGCCTTTTATCGAACACTATGGAAGAGATTTGACTGATCTGGCGCGGCAGGGGAAACTCGACCCGATAATAGGCCGTGAACGTGAAATAGAGCGAATGAGCCAAATACTCTCTCGTCGCAAGAAAAACAATCCTGTACTGATCGGAGAACCGGGAGTCGGTAAAACTGCCATTGTCGAGGGTCTGGCGCAAAAAATTCATGAGGGCAATGTACCCCAGAATCTCATCGGAAAAAGAATCATTTCTCTCGATATGGGAAGCATGGTCGCCGGAACCAAATATCGCGGCCAATTCGAAGAACGGGTTAAATCCATTCTCAATGAACTTGCCCAGACAAAAGAAATTATTATCTTCATCGATGAAATTCATACCATAGTCGGAGCAGGTTCTGCGGAAGGCACCCTTGATGCTTCGAACATGTTCAAACCCGCTCTTTCCCGTGGCGAGCTGCAATGCATAGGCGCGACAACACTTGACGAGTACCGTAAGTATATCGAAAAGGACGGGGCTCTCGAGAGGCGTTTCCAGCAGATTATGGTCGATCCCCCTTCTGTTGAGGATTCGATTCTGATACTGAAAGGTTTGAGATCACGTTATGAAGATCACCACAATGTAAAAATTTCTGACGGGGCGGTAGAAGCATCGGTAAAACTCAGCGACAGATACATGTCGAACAGGTTTCTACCCGATAAAGCTTTAGACCTGATCGATGAAACTTCTTCCCGGATCCATCTCAATAAGATTACACTGCCTCTTCACATCAAAGATATGGAAAAAGAAATCCGTGATATAGAGATAAAAAAGAACACGGCAATCGAACTTCAGGACTACGAGAATGCAGCCCGGCTCAGAGATTTGGAACGGAGTAAAAAAGAAGAAATCGATATTGTCAAAACCGAATGGCGTGAGAAAGTATCCCGAGAGGCAGTCACTGTCACTGAAGATGATGTTTCCTTTGTGACCAGTTCCATGACTGGAATTCCACTCTTCCGTCTTGCGAAAACCGAATCTGAGCGTCTGCTGAACATGGAAAAAGAACTTTCCCGGAGAATTGTGGGGCAGGAGAACGCCATCGCTTCAGTTTCGCGTGCAATACGGCGGACTCGCGCAGGACTCAAAGATCCTGAAAGACCGATCGGCTCTTTTATTTTCCTTGGTCCGACAGGTGTTGGGAAAACCGAGTTGGCTCGCGTTTTGGCGGATTATCTTTTTGAGGATCCCAATGCCCTTATCAGGATAGATATGTCTGAATATATGGAAAAATTCAATGTATCGCGTCTTGTCGGCGCTCCTCCCGGATATGTCGGATATGAAGAAGGTGGTCAGATAACTGAAAAAGTCCGCAGAAAACCTTACAGTATTGTTCTTTTGGACGAAATTGAAAAGGCTCATCCCGATGTTTTCAACCTGCTTCTGCAGGTTCTTGATTCCGGTCATCTTACCGACAGCCTGGGACGCAAGGTGGATTTCAAGAA
>Ga0172379_10004281_pt1 | contig 21328 bp, 21 predicted proteins | sample GrowelOW334metaG_FD_119756 | JGI IMG/M metagenome (GOLD analysis project Ga0172379, IMG submission 119756) | Groundwater microbial communities from an aquifer near a municipal landfill in Southern Ontario, Canada - Groundwater well OW334 metaG | ecosystem: Environmental > Aquatic > Deep...
CACCAAAGATGACAGGCCGGAACCCGCCGGGCTGCGCGTCAGCAGGCGAACCGTGTCGCCGCGCTCGACCAGGCGCTCGACCAGTTTTTTCCCGATGAATCCTGTCCCGCCGGTAACCGCGACGATCATAAGTTTATGGATGTATCAAATAGGAACCAGTCGCCAGCTTATACTTTCGCACTGGCAAAATTACTTCAACAGCCTGAGCATCAGCAATAGAACCTGGACAACAGCCGATCTCCCCAATGCAAGCTGCACCCTGAAGACTTCGGTAGCATTCCCTGCCTGATCAACACTGCTGACACCGCCGCTACCGATTTCTCCGGTCACAAAATCACTCTCATAGCGGCTCGCCCCGCCTTTGCATGCCTGCATCACAAAAAGCTGGTCGGCGGCGATCGGATATTTTCTTGAATAGAAACCGTATACCCGGTGCAAATCTTTCCTGAATGCGGTGGCCAAGGTATGTGCCGAGATAAGTGCGCCGTGACCGAACAACCAGGCCGGTCCTTTCCTGACTTTCACGCATTGTTTTCCGTACATCGCATTCGCAACGATGATGTCGGCGCGCGAGTGTTCAATCGCGTGCCGAAAGTTCGCGATCGCATCGCAATAAAAGAAATCATCTGCACCGCTCACGATATAGTACTCGCCGGATGAAATCCTGATTGCCCGGTTCAGCGCGTCATAGATGCCAAAATCGGCTTGTGATGAGATCACGATATTGAGGTCCGTGACGGAGCGCAGCAATTCCAGCGTTCCGTCATCGGAGGCGCCATCGGCCACCACCCACTCGAAATCCCTGTCGGTTTGCCCACGCAGGCTTTCAATCAGTTTTGGCAGATGTGTCGCGGCATTGTAAGTCGCAGTGATGACACTGATCGTGGCCCGAGTTTCATGTGCATTATTACTCAAAGGAATATCCCGCCAGGCATAAAGGCCCTTATCATGTTCTTGTCCAAAACGGCGGCAACCCCATCACGCGCCGGCCAAGGTCCAGTACTTTTCTCGCCAGGCGTTCGCCCAGGATCTTCCACAACAGCAAACGCAAATATAATCTCACGACTGCCATCAACCAAAGCCTTCCTGGCAATCGCAAGCCATTCTTCCTTTGCGCTCGCCTGGATTCACGCAGCACCACCAGCGAATTCCCGGGATCGCTGCTGATGCCGCCACCCTGCCTCATCGCGGCCATGATGATACCGGGAATAAAACGGGCATCCGCTGATTTCAGCTCGCGCAACAGAAATTCATAATCGCCGGCGATGCGAAACGATTCATCAAACGTGCCACGCTGATCAAACAAGCTGCGCCGCTGCATCGTACCCTGATGGGGAATGCACATGACCTCCCTGAAACGCTTTCTCACATTCTCCCAAGGCTCACCGAAGGCATGGATGACCATGCCGTCGGCACTGACCAGCATGATCTGCCCGTAAGCAACTTTCACACTCGCAGGCAGATTTACCAGTTGCTCGCTCATCCTTGCCAAGGCATGCGCATCCCAAAAATAATCGTCAGCGCCGAGAAAGCATATCCACTCGCCTTTCGCCTGCGCCAGGCCCTTGTTCCATGCGCTGTAGATACCGCGATCCGGTTCGCTAAGCCAGTAGGCTATGATGTCATCGTTCGCTTTCAGCATATCCACCGTTGCATCCGTCGATCCGCCATCGATGACGATCCATTCGATATTGGGATAGCTCTGCGCGCGGATCGACCTGATCGCATCGGGCAGGAACCTGACGGCGTTGTATGTGGCGGTGATGATGCTGATCAACGGCTTGCCCGGTTCGCTCTGTTTCGAGCCCTTAAGCAGCCTTGCCCCACCCTCCTGCCGATTATTCATATTCACAGTTAGTCCATTAGGCCGAAAGACCAAAAACAACGTCATTCCCGCTTTCGCGGGAATGACGAAACTAATAATAACCGTAGGGTGGGCTATGCCCACCATGTCGGGCGAGCTTTGCATAGCCAATCGACTAAGCCGCAAGCGGCAAGTCGCTGGTTAAGCCCAACCTCAATGCTGTTCACTTAGCATCCAACCGTTCGCCCTGAGGTATCGAAGGGTATGCATCAAGTGGTTCGATACCTCAGGGCGAACGGCTAAAGTGAACAGAATTAAGCCCGACCTACATTTGGTGCCGTTTCAACTTCCCATGCCGTCTCGCGCCGCCTTCTTGCCGGCCGATCATGACGTTGCAACCGCTCTCGGCTGACAGCTATGCATCACTTCCATCCCTTGCCTTTCACCCACGTCAACATGGTATTGCCAGCCACCCACTTTTTCATTCGGATAGGGACATTCTTCAACGGCATCAGCAGCAGAATCTTTATCCACGAAGCGAGGGTGATGCGATCAAGGAAGGTATCGGCCTCTTTCCAATAAGCATCCTTGTCTTCGCTTAACTGGCCCTCCTGAATGCAGAAACTGCCCAGACCCGCACACACCAGCGTAAGCCTGTCGTGCTTGGCAAAACAGGACCACAGATAAAGATCGCCGGCTAATTTAAATTCGCTGAATCTCTCCATGCTGACGCCATCCAGCATGGAACGCCTGAAGAAGGTGGATTCCTGCTGAATGTAAGGCAACGACTTGCCGTAAGCGCCGCACCCGATCAGATCGCTGCTGTACGTCGGCGGGATATAGCAGCCGATAATCTTGCAACCGGGCAGATGCCAGAAGTGGATCCCGGTGATCCAGTTTTTTTCGGGATGGTTTTGAAACACCTCCGCAACTGTGGAGAGCGCGCCGTACAGAAACATGTCTCCCGCATTGAGCCAGCACAGTATCTCGCCGCTGGCCCGTTCGAATCCTTTGGCCAATGCGTCATACATGCCGCGATCCGGTTCACTGAGCCAGTAATCGATCACATCCTCATTGGCGCGCAAAAAATCGGTCGTGCCATCGGTCGAGCCGCCATCGATGACGATCCACTCCAAATTGGGATAATCTTGTGCGCGGATGGTCTTCAATGTATCCGGCAGATGCTGAACGGCATTGAAAGTGACGGTGACTATGCTGATCAGCGGCGCACTCGGTCCGCTCTGCTTCGAGCCTTTATGCAGTCTGGTCCCACCTTCTTGCCGATTATTCATATTCAACCCGGATTGTCCATTAGACCGAAAACAGCGTCATTCCCGCGAAGGCGGGAATCCAGTTGATTGAATAATCCCCCGCGTAGCGGGACACATCCGAGGTCTTGTCCGCTTTGCGGAGTGTTTGTCTCGCTGGATTCCTGCCTTCGCGGGAATGACGAAGCTAATGGATAATTTTGGTTCAAATTAGTTCTCCATCGTTACTCATTCACAGACGATAACTCTCATGCATAACGATTGTATGAAAGCTCGGGCCGGCTTTTCGGAATGAAGAGCAGATCTATCTGCCAGAATGCATCATCCTTTACACGCCACATCGGTTCCGATATGTCGATCACCGCGAAGCCTAGTTCATCCATGAATTGGCACATCTGCCAGAATTTCAGGCTATCCTTCTCCAGCTGAAAATTGTAGGCTTCTATCACCACCAGATTCGCCTGGGCCAGCACCTCCTTCGCCCCATTCAGGATCGGCACTTCAAAACCGTGCGTATCAAGCTTCACCAAAAATGGCCCGGTTAAGCCCCTGCTTTTTACCTCACCATCCAGCGTCACTGCCGGCACACCTTTGGCGCCCGGCCGGCTTTTGCTTTCACCCTTCATGGCCAAGCCGCCAAAAGCATCGCTATCATCAAAAAATACGGTACCCGGCTCATCGCTTGCGGCGGCAAGCACATAACTGAACCCGGGTGTAGCGCGGCATACTGCCTCCAGTGCCGGCCTGTGTTGTTCATTGGCCTCAACCAGATGATAGTGCGCGCCCGGCCAGCATGGCCTTGCTTCGAGCGACCACGAACCGTTCGATGCGCCCACATCAATCACGGTGTTGATTGCAATCCCCCTTGAGGCGATCCGTTTAAACGCAAGTGAGGTGCGCATGGAAACAAATGCAACCTTCTCTTCGTAGCCAAAATTACAAATTGCACTGCGAATAATCTTTGAAATAATTCTTTTAATCATGTGTGTTCCTCATGCAAAATGGCTGGTGCATTTTTCTTCAAACGTTATGCGAATGACATGCCTGCTGCTTTACTTCAATATAAATCTGTCTGGCGGAATAGCACGCCGTTGCTCTTTTTTGTTAACCCTGTTTTGTCAGCACAGCAAAATATCCGTACCGAATATCCGGCACAAGGCACTTATAGAAGATACCGCTGGAATTCTTCTCCGCGACAAACTCATCCACTGCTGTCTTTGCACCTGTCGAGAAGAAGTTGTAATCATCCACAATAATTATTGCCCCGCTTGGCGTTACTGTATGGAGAAACTCCAGGGCAATCTTAATAGGCTCGTAGAAATCAAAATCCACATAAGCAAAACTGACCGCTTTAGGCAAAGTTTTATCATTATGAATCAGTTGTTCAATGAAGCCCTTGTGAATAACATACCTTTGCGAAGAAAAGGATATTGCATCTAACCGGCCGCGAACCATATCTTCCGGGCATGACATCGTTCCGGTATAAGCCTCCATGCTACCCAGCGCATAAATATCATCCTTCAGCCTGTCCTTTTCCGTTGGCTTCGGAAGCCCCTCGAAAGAATCAAACAGATGCAGATTCTTGGTAGGGGATTGTGCTATTTCGTTGGCTATCAGTGCCGATGTCTCTCCCTGAGCCACACCGAATTCACAGATATCGCCATTGATTTTTTTGCATTGGGCCAGCGCATGGATAATGAAATAGGCTTCAGAGGGTGGCGTGCCCAATAGCCGGGCAAGCAGTTTTGGGCGCAATTCATTCGCCGACAACTGGTGCTCTTGCTTCGTTGATTCATTGATTCGCTGTTCATAAGCCTGTGCGAGGTTCACAAAGTTACTGAAACTCACTTTCGGTTCGGATAAGCGATTAAGCCGGTAGCCAAAAGCGGCGAGAGCCGTTGTGATCGCTTTCTTCAAAATTCTCATGCTATATCCTTGTATTAAATGTTCTTAATCGGGTTAAATCTGTAATAATCATTTGAGAGAGCCAACCCTTTCGCTCTACATTTGGCCCCACAAACCAATGATCTCATCGGGCCAGCCTTCGATAAATTTCCAGCGTTTCACTCGCACAACGGTCCCAGGAATACTCTGCACACTTCTTGAAACCCTTCTGGACCAGTTCAGCGCGCCTTTCGGTCGACTGGAGCACATTCTCTACCGAGGCGCGAATCGAATCGACATGTTCAGGATCGAAATACTCGCCTGCATCGCCAACAATTTCAGGGATCGAACTGGTACTGCTGCAAACAACCGGGCAACCAAGCGCCATCGCCTCCAGGGGAGGTATACCGAATCCCTCATACAATGACGGATAAACGAATGCTGCCGCATTTTGATAATAAACCGCAAGCACGTCGTCGCCTCCGCCAACTTGTTCTATCTGTGACGGCTTTATCGAGAGCTCGCGGATCAGGTTCAATTCATCCGTTCGAAAATTCCCGCCGCCGAAGCAAACCATCCTGAAATTTTCGCGCAGCCACGCCGAACCTGCATATGCGCGCAGGAACGCTTTAAAATTCTTATAGCCGGTACGATCACCGACGTAAAGCAAATAAGGTATGGCCTTATTTATAGCCGAAGCGCGCTCTCCTGCATCCACCCCGGTCTTCAGCACTTCATAGCCATGATGCACCACTGAAACCTTGTCGGGATCCAGCTCATACAGCTCTATCAAATCGCGGCGTGTGTTCTCGGAAATACAGATCACATGGCCGACTCTCGAAACTGCCGCCAACTTTCGGCGGGCAGTATCGTCATGTGGCGGAAACCAAGCTGCCAGCTTTTCGTGAATCATGTCATGAACGGTCAATACTGTCGGTATTGATGCCGGCCCCGCTGCTTTATGGGAGTAATAGGTCTCATGCACAACATCCGGGGATACTCTGGAGAGGACCATCCGGTCGATGGCACTTCCCGCCCACTCTATTAGCCGTGCTCCCCTCCTCGGATGCCACGGAAGCCTCATCCCCCTAATCATGTACCGAGGCAATTCTGACAGATAGTTGTTGATGTACAAAGGTGCTGAAATAACGACCTGCTCTTCGCAAGCCACTCGTTGAGCCAGATTAACAAAGTATCGGGAAATGCCCCCGTATTCCTGCATCCGGAAAATTTGCGAGCTATAGGCGATCTTCATAGGCTTTTTATCACGGCTCAAATGAAGAGGGGTTTAACCCACGTTCGAATAAATCTTACAAGCCACTTCTTTATTCGTAGCTTTACCCTACCGGAAAAACTCGCGCAACTTTCGTCCGGAGCGGCTCCGTTTGCTGCCTTGCTTAACAACTCCCTGACCGACAATATTTCCTGGCCGAATTTTTCCCCCAAGGATGCCTTATTGAATTGCAAATAACAGTAGTAATCCTGACATCTTTTAACGACATGGGAAGGCACATAAGTTCTAACGACATATGCCACCTCATCATCTTCTTTTTCCAACTCATGCAGAAAATCAATGTAACGCTTTAGTCCGTTAATAACGGCTGCGGGATTCGGCGATCCTGACACGCTGCCTGCGTGAAAACGATACGAAAAACAAATGCGGCATGAAGTGACCTTTGGTTTGGAACGCATGAAATTCATCCAAAGCGCGTCATCCGCGTATAACAGATCAGGATAAGACGGTATCCCGCCCTTTGCGTCGTACACCGCAGACCGCATCACATAACCGGTACCGAAAGAGTCACGTATTCCAGCCATTCTGGCCGCCAGAAAATCTGCTGCTGTTTCATACTTCGGGATAGGCACACAATTTCTGATCGGTTTACCCTCACTATCTATCAGCCTGAAGTGTGTGAGGTACAGATCACTTTCCGGTTCTTTCGCAATGGTCTCGCTGATAACCTCGAGAAAATCCGGGTCGAGCAGATCGTCATACCCGACGATGGTCATGAACTCATTCTTGGGGACCGCAAGTATCCTGTTCCAATTTCCCTCGATCCCCAGTTCCCTATCGGAAAATAATACTTTGATTCTGGAATCGCGCGCTTCCAGGGTATTGAGCCATGCACATGTCCCATCCGTGCTGTAGCCTGCCAGAATGACCAGATCAAAATTCTTGCAGGACTGCGCCAGGATACTTTCGACACAGGGGGCAATATAGTTTCTGCCATTTTTGACAGGGATAAAAATGGTAAATTTTGGGCAGCTTTCGTTTGGTATCATTCCTGTTAAGTCCCTCGAGCTAAAAGATTGCCGCACAGCCTTCCAAAAGTATTAGCGTGATAATAAGCAGCAAGGTCTGGTCATGCTCATCTACATGATGCGTCATGCAGCAGCAAATCACCTTGTCACACCCAGCCAATCCTCGACGTCACCACGCCCGTTTCTTTCACTTGGCAATCTTATGGGTAACAAATACTTCTGGATATTCTCCATCCAGCCCTAATGACTGGTCCCGTGTCACATATGTAATCGTCGGGTAACCACACCAATCCCAAATTTGCATCTCGAAATCGTCTCCATAGTCCCAAGTCACGAGGGCGCGACCATCACCAACGGGATTGCCATGGTACATTGGCTCCAAAAGATGTTTGACTTCACCTTTTTCAATGCTCGCACGCGCATATCCGCGGGAAATATTTTTATGCTTTGGGGCTGTGAATACATGCACACCACCGGGTTTTAGAACCCGCATAATTTCCTGAATTGCCTTGTCAGGATGAAATACGTGCTCCATGACATCTTGCGTAATGAATATATCAAGCGAATCATCAGCAAAAGTTAAATGTTCCAGATTTTCACAGCGAATGCCATTGTGTAATGTACCCTCCGCCACCCCTTCAAAGTATTGCGAAGCAGAATAATTGCATGCCCATTGTGAAACAAACCTATTGCCTGGCGAAGATTCATGTATTTCTTTACTTCCCCAATCGGGGATGTATCGATCCAAAATGTAGTTGATGTGCCGTTGGCGAGGAATAGAATGACAAGAGCTGCATAAATACTGGTCACGCAACCATGTTCCCGTTCTATAAAATCGCGCTCTCTTTCTGCAGCAGTGGCAATAACCGGCGTTCGACGACAAAATTACGCGCATCAGAATTTTCGTTCTGTGCATAAGCGACTCAACAATTCTGCGAAATCTCATGTATTAACCTTTACTGCAAACGGAAGCTTAATGTAGATGGAACGAACACAATTATTTTTTCAAAGATACGCATCCGGGCTACTTGCGCAACTCGCGTAATATTCTTGTTACTTGCTGGCTCTCTCCGAGTGTGCGCCTAGCGGGCGGCCAATCAAATTTTGTAATGCCCTCCGCGTAGCCTCTAGATATGCGTAGCCATATCTTTGATCCGGCTCCAAATGCGCACCTTCCGCCCATTCATTCCATGCATTTACAAAAATCAGCCTCTCACCAGGATTATCAATTCTCGTACAGGTTTCATTAATGGCGTTAGATAACCACTCTTGAAATCCACCTGGCGAACTGTTTATAAATATATTACTCGAATTTTTTCTTCTGGCCGTATTATCCCAGGAGGGACATACCCCCCTGAATAACATGTAAGCAGGCTTCTGATAGTGGCGTGACTGTTGCACAAAGGATCGCCAGTCATAAACTGTGCATCCAAAATTTGAATTCAGGGGCTCAACTTTTTTAGTGGCGTCAAGCGGTATAGGGCTGGTTGGTGGAAACTCGATAGCGGCATCAAACCCATATTTACTTGGGTCAACCATTTCAAATGACTGCGTATAGGCAAGATAGATATCACCGATACCATTCTGCCTGCACCATAACCTCCATCGCTGCACCGTCTCCTTGGCTGAGGGTAGCAAACCCGGCCTGTATACCAACAACAAGGGCTTGCCATCTATGCGTATATAACGTTCATCACGCATATATCGGGCAACGTGCTGGATAAATGCCAAGTCATCTTCCGGAGAATGCTTCTGCCCAATAAGTATCTCCTTGTCCCTCCCATCCCAGCGGCGAGTCCAATTTTCGTTAGCCCAACATAGGCAGAATGGCAAACCAAGGCTGCGGTCATTCAGATAATTCTCAACCGGCTTTTCCAGCAAGAGCTTGCCACCGAACCAGTAAGTGTAAAAACAAAAGCCGCCTACACCATAAAGCCTGGCTAATTCTACCTGCCTGTGTTGTACGCTTGAGTTGAGCAAATCGTAATAACCCAACTCGCCAGGCACATGTGGCTGATAGTGCCCCTTAAATTGGGGTTGTGCGGGCTTAACATTATTCCACTCAGTGAACCCTGCACCCCACCATGCGTCATTTTCCGGAATGGCATGAAATTGTGGCAGATAAAAGGCAATCAACTTGACCGGCAAATGCTCAGGCAGCGGCGCCTCGAGTAGAGGCACATAAAAATCCGTATTTTGTCCGCCTGATACGAGATCGTCAGTCGGGATCAATTCGACGCTTTTTTTAAAAACTATAAATTTTTGCCAATTTCGGTAGGATGCAGACTGCCGGAACAAAAAGGGAAACATACCAAACAAGCCATTTCTAATTTTTACTTTTATACCGTCAGGAACGGGTATTCCCCGCCACACATGGCGAATGACATTTAAAATGCCATATTGCAGCATTCGATATACCCGAATTAAATTGCTCATGCTTTTCATAATTTAATCTGATCAACCGTTGAGCGTGCCATAAAGGACCTCACGCAGAATCCGGTGGCCTGCATTAACATAAAGATTACCCGCGCTTTCCTGCCAACCGTGCAATGAAATTGCTCACCCATCTCAATGGCGCAGTAACCTTCCAGCTTGTGGAAGAGAAAAATTGGGTCAATACAGATTCCTTCTGAAGCAATTCATGGTAACGCTGATCGGAAACAAGAAAATTCAATGGCTCGGTATGTCGTTCAATCGGAAAACGAGCGCTTGATAAATTCGCCAAAGGCAAGATTCGATGGTAGTCGCAAACCATATCGGCAATACTCCTGCTTTCAACTTGCCCAAGGTTCTCTTTCACTATTGCGATTTTGACCCGGTCAGCATCCAAGGCAATAATTTTATCGATAACATCCTTGGCACTTGGCGCCGCCAGAAAGCCCGTTTTATTATCTTCAATTCTGTCAGCAAAACTTCCCAGCCTTGTTGCGACTACAGGCACCCTTAGTTCGATGAGCTCGCTCAAGGTATAGCTGAAAGTTTCCGGGACCACGCTTAGCAACAAGGCGACATCCGGATTAATGTCATGGATGATCCGGGGCAACTCATCCAGATCATAGGAAAAAATAATCCCGCCCAGGTTCTTATTCTCAAAGAACTTGCCTCCTTCGCCACATCCGACGAGAAACAACTCGGCAAATGACGTCAACTCATCGGCGATCTCTTTCAGAATACCCAATCCCTTGTCTGGCGTCAGCCTGCCAAGCACCAGGATACGAAGCTTGCCACCGTTGCCCTGTTCAGCGGTGGAAACTCTTTTTACTGGCTGCATTGGGGAAGTACCGTGAGGAATCAATGCAAAATCGACATTGTTGAAGCGCCGGTCCAGCCTGACAAGATTATCCTTGATCGATCGACTTGGAATTACCATCTTCAAATTATTAGCCTGCACCCTTGATAGATACTCTTCACGCAATACTTCCCAATCGCTTGCCCCGACATTTCGAAAATAGCGGTTATGGATATTTTGTTTGAAGCACTGGTCCAGCCTGGGAAATTCACAATTCGTACAAATTGAATCGAATGTAATATTTAAAGCCGGGCAATATGGATAGTAGTCATGGCCAATCAAAATTGTCTTTATAGGTGTATCAAGAATATCCAGCGAATGACCAATGAGCGAAGATATAAGGATGGCATCAACAGAATATCGGTGAATAATTTCATCCACCGCGTTAGCATATTCCAGATGGCTAACTACGGTGCCATGAATAGGAATTGCGAATTCCCAAGCTTGCAATGGCGTGATGTCATCTGCAGCGGAGAAAAGCATGAGCCGCCCGCCATATACACCCGGCCGGCCTGATGATTTTAAAATCATGTTGACTCGCGACTTATCTGCCGAACAGTAGTCTTTCACCCACTTATCCAGCCCCCCGCCCCAGCCGTGTTGCACATGTAGTTGCACAGGCCTGGAATCAACGCCTGGCGTATTTTTAAATGTTATTTTTTTGAAGAAAGCTTCCAGCACCTTTAATCCCAACTGTTTAAAGGGTACCGTTCTGATCATTGACTGCACCGAATTTTGTGCAAGCAAATGTTTTGTCCTGTCGGCTTCAACCTGACGCACGCTGTGCACATACAGGCAATCACCCAGCACATTCAAATACCCATGCGCCGACAACAGCCGCGCCAGCCCCCAACATGGCTCCGAATCAGCAGGATTTCCCTTGCCCGCTTTCGCTGTTGCCAACTCAAGCGCAGCCGGGCTGAGATAAAAGCAATCCTCTAAAAAGCAGGGCACTTCAATATAAGTTCTCGACGACAACGAAAAGGTCAAGGAATCCACATAGTGCGTATCGTTTGGTGCAAGCTTTGCACGTCCCTCTTCGCCCAGCAATGCAAACATTGCGAACGAGTCACATAGCGGTGATACCGTACCGATCTTTGTATTGTGTTGAGCGATCCGCTCCAGCCTTGCATCCCATGCATAGGGAACAATGACTCCTGATTTGACGAACAAGGCACCAGTGCCACCAGATCGTGCCGCCATGCCCAATGCCAGGGACAAATGATCGGATGTTTCCGCAAGAACAAGCTCAAGGGTGATGCCGGGATAATTTACGCGATCGACAATGCGGCGCATATCCGCTTCGTTGGCCGGCGTGCCGATAACAAAGACAGACTTCGCGCCGGTGCTATTCTCAAGCAGGCCGTCGAGCGTACCCTGCAAACGGGATAGCCCTTGCGGCTCAACCGAAAGGTAAATTGGACTCATCTATCTACCCGGACAATCAGAATGAATGATCTTCATTGAACGTGCATACGTTTTATCGGGATTTCCATAAATCACTATTTCCGTTCGCCCTGAGCCTGTCGAAGGGAGAGGCCTTACCGTGAGACATTCATGGTTCGACATGCTCACCACGAACGGCCCTGAAGATTGCCACTTCGATTTTGTCGCCATGTTTAATTGATCTCATCCAAGCGCCACAAACCAAGCGATTTATCAGTATATTGATTGTTATCCTCGCTGCACTTTTCGTTGATCAGCTTCAACGGCTTGGGGAAATTGAACGGCGGCATCTCCAGATTCAACGGCCTCCAGATATTTTCGAGCACCAGATCGATATTGTTCTGACGATCGGTGAAAGTTGTGGTCAGCAGATAGGTGGAATTGCTTTTTTTGAAGTTGGCGATGACTTTGCGGATCTCGTCATAAGTCAGGTGCACCAGACAGTCGCGGCAAAAAATGATGTCCGCCTGCGGCAATTCATTTGCCGCCAGGTCCAGGCACAGGAAACTTGTTCCTGCCTTCCCGAATTCTTTACGATTTTTTTCAACCAGGTGTTCGACGATATCCACGCCGATGTATTGCTCGACATTCAGCGCTGTTTCCTTCATCCAGTGCAAATCGCCACAGGGCGCATCCATGAAGGTCCTGATGCCGTACTCCTGGACCAGTTTGGGTAGCTCCCGGCGAATCTCGGCCGTTTGCACCATATCCGATCCGCTTCCGGAACGAGACACTTTTCCGCCGAATATATTCTTGAAATATATCTGCGAGAACCGTTCCTTCAGGTTCGCTTCCGAACCCAGACCCGGTTTTGAAAAAAACTTCTTTATCAATCTGAACATATTTACCCTGTTTGAAAATTTGCCGGCAATGTTAATCAACGTTTCAGGAAAAAAGCCCTGAACAGATGTGCTCCCCTGGCCAGCCACATCCTGGCGAGCATGCGGATATTGCCCGAGATTATTCTTTCCGCTTCTTTCCCGGTAACGACGAGATTCGTACTTGATACACCGTACTGGTCATAAAGAACGATGGGTATCGACAGCATATCCACCACGACATTCTTACTGAACACTCTCATCCACCAATCCGCATCCATGGCAATCTTGTAACTTGTATCGAACACACCATATTGCTTAAATAACTTCGCACTGATGATGGCCGCCGGATGAGGCACCCAGTTGCCGTACATGGGTGGCCACAGCGCCCATAGCGGGGGATGCCCGGCCCTTAACCTGGTCTGCATGTATTCCAGCTCAAATATGACGATTCCAGCCTGAGTCGAATCAAGAATCTGCAAAAGCAAACTTTCAACCAGATCGGGATGAACTGCGTCTCCACCATTAAGAAACCAAAGCCAATCGGCGGTTGAACGGCTGATCCCCAGGTTAAAGGCTGAAGCAATTCCATCGGGCTCTTGCCAGACGTAATCCAGATTATTCTCGCCTACCAACAGCTCCTTTACTTTTGCCGCCACCGGCTCGCTGCTACTATCAACAACGATTTGCCTGGTCCCGGCGCACGCGCGCAGCTTTCTTGTGCTGGCTATCGTTGCAGCGACACCGACCAGGTCATCTTTGGTAACGGTGATAATGTCTAGCGTGGGTTTCATTAATTACTTTTACCAACGTGAAATTCTCAACAGCTTCAAAAGCATCCTGTTAAACACAGAAGGTGTTCTATATGGCCCAGATTTCAGCCAACCATGAATATGCTTGTCCAAGTAGCTTCTCGGGTCATCGCTGGACTTGGCCCCTTCGATACTGAAATGATTCGCCATCTTTTTCCAGTCCGTATCCCAAATATCAAGTTTCCTGAACACCTTGGTACCGTAACGCTGGAAAAAACCCAACACCTCACGATCCCACCAGTAGATGCCTTCCTTTTTTATGTCCTTAATATCTACATTCTTTGACAAGTAATAATCGAACCATTCCTTTTTCACTTCCAGCAGTTCCGCATCTTTCACTTCGTACATGTGATGGTATTGCTGATAGATTTCCAAAGAACTTCTCTTCGGCCGGTTCAATATCTCCCAGCATTGATACCATCTGTGCTTGCTGGCCATTCTTTCCCAATCAACAAACTGAAAATGCAAAACCTTTACTTCATCCAGATCAATTTTCATGGTGTTTAACGGCATCGGTATGCGCGTACTGTGAATAGCAGCTCCGACATGTTCACTCCCATCATCCATAAACCCCAAGGGAAAGCGAATGTCCGGTGACCAGTATTTCGTAAAATCAGGTCTCACATTTACTAATCTGAACATGACAACAGTACCCGGTGGTGCGTGCATGATGAATTTCCATTCACTGCTGTCATGAAAATTGGCAGTAAGGAACTCGTCGGCATCCAGCGTGATTAAAAGTCTTGGGCCTTCGATTTTTCTTGCGGCTTCGATTAAAAGTTTTTGTCTCTCCGGCTCATTGAATTCAGCAGATGGGTTTTTAACAAGGATCACTTTCGGAAACCTTTTGGCGATTTCGCGCGAGTCATCATCCGAAAATTGATCCGCAATGATGATATGGTCAGCCCAGAGACTGGTTGCACTCAGGAATTTTTCCAGAATCCATGATTCATTCTTGACCGGCGTCAGGCAAATGATCTTTGGTTTAACAAAGGATGAATTATTATCCATAATTTTTTATATCATCGAAACCAAACCAGCTATGTTTGCTGTAGCAAAGGCTCTTGCTATGCTCATTCAGCCTCCCATAATTTCTGCAAACCCTCGGTTAAGGAAGTTAACTTCATCTCCCCAAATATTTCATGCATCCGTTCAGGATTCATCGAAGAAAATCGAATGTCACCCGCAACAGCGGAACCGAAATTAATTCTTGGAGAGAACCCGGAAACCCGTGCAAGTGCAGATATCATTTCCAGCAACGTAACACTTTCACCCGTTCCTATATTGCAGACACCGGTTTCAATCCCCTTTAGTGCCATGACATTTATTTTTGCGATGTCGTCTACATAAATGAAATCCCGGGTTTGTTTACCATCTCCCAGCATGGTCAATGGTTCGCTAAGTTTTAGCGCGCCGACAAATTTTGAAATAACTCCTGCATACGGCGAAGAAGCGTCCTGCCGCAGACCATATGCATTGAAATAGCGCAATCCCAATGTTGAATAGTTGTAAAGTTTGAGGTACAGCCCTGCATACTGATCATCTATTGATTTTTCAAGTCCATATGGAGAAATTGCGTCTATTGGTGAGCTTTCATTCAAAGGCAGTTCCTTGGGCATGCCGTACACCGCAGCACTAGATGCATAAACAAAACGTTTGACCCCAGCTTTGAATGATGAATCCAATACATTTAAGAACCCCATGACATTGTGCTCACAGGATGCAACAGGGTTATCTACGGAGGCACTAACAGATACTTGAGCAGCCAAATGCAGCACGGCGTCCATATCATTTGTTGCTGCTTTTACTGTATCCCTGTTCCGTACATCGCCACTTATGATAGTGAGGTTGGAATCTTCAGGAAGATTTTCTCTTTTACCGGACGAAAAATTGTCCAGTACGGCAACATTATGCCCCTCAGCCAGTAACCTCTCGACTGTATGCGACCCAATAAACCCTGCTCCGCCTGTAACCAATATTCTCATTTTATTTCTTCATTTGTTTATGTTGCATGCAAACACGAAGGTTACCTTCGAAATTTCTACTGAGATCTTATGCTTCATTAGCGCAATCCGAATTGATTGAGTATTGGTACAATCAACGGAGCCAGCTTCTCGGGCTCAAGATGATGATCCAGCGGGTTGTCATTGAGGAAATCGCCAGACACCACCCCCGACCGCGTATCAAGCGTTTCTTGCTGCAAATCGAGGTAGTGGATGCCACGCTTCCTGCAAAAATCATTCAGCCTGCCGTTGTACTCGACGGTCAACGCCGTTCGTTCTTTCTGCGTTGCGCTTATGGAAAGTCGCTTGTTGGCCACCTCACCCTTGACCAACTGATGATCCGGTATCGTCGGCAGAGGTACACTACAAACGATCACATTGGATGGAGGAACTTTTTTCAGATATTCCTCGATCAACCCGAAATAATTAGCCAATGACAATTCAAATTGCTCATAGACAGGAGTTCCGTGTTTGTCTGCCCGATACCAGATGACAAACCCGCAATCCACTTCACCCAGACAAAACATCACACGATCCGCTGAAACCACTTTTTTCAGGTAATCCAAATAAATCGGCATAGCCTGGGTTTGGGAATGAGGGTTTACCAAACCAAGATTGGTCGCTCCCTGTACAACACAGAAATGCATGTTCGTCTTCGGAAGCAAGTATTCCCTGGACAGGTACTCAAAATTTTGCACGTGGCTGTCACCTATGCAGTGCAGCACAATCTGCCCGCCTGTCAGCCGGTAAAACTTATATTTCAAAGTACGAAAATATTTCATGGGCAAATCTGGCAGACATCTATTTCCGGAACCAGCGCTCCAGCTTCGGCTCATAGGAATAGATTTCCGAAAAAATTTGTCCAGCATACTTATCCGCGAACGCGGCCCTGTTTATCTGGTATTCGGAGGTTAAATTGACCACTTGCTGGTCGTGCTGCGTCTTCTTTTTCAATTCATCTTTGGATACTTTCGCCAGCACTGAGTCCAATCTTACTGGGTCGAAATCTTTCCCGATGTGTTTGCATATTTTTTCAATCTCGCCATGCATGTTCGATTTCATCCCCTCGTAAGTGATGATCGTTTTTTTCCGGGTGAAATCATCATGCACCAGCCATTTGGAAAGATGCCGGGCATAGAGGTTCGTCCAATGCTGCCGCCTTGCCTGATCGTCCGGGTTTTCCTTGTAATAGCAGAGTTGCGAATAGACGGTCTCGACCGGGTTGCGATAAAGATAGATCACATTCTCGCGTTTCAATTCCAGATCCATGTCGTGCGTGTGATAACAGGTGAAGTCGGACGCATCCTTGAAATAGAACGCCCGCACCAGCGACGGTTTTTCGAAATACAGCTCCATGATCATCCGCAGCCAGTGGCTGCCGGTGCGCGAGAAACTCACCAGATAGGGAAAGTCCGGATTGTCCGTGAACGCCTTGATGTCCTCCGGATCATCTACCGAAACTGAACCGTCCGGGTTCAAGACCCTGCTCACAATTTTTTTAAACAAGTCGATACCCATCAGAAATACTTGCTGTTCAGGTAAACGGCATCGCCCGCAGTCAGCTGGCCGTCCGGATGGGTATAAAGCTCATACAAGTTAAGCAGTTTAAAGCCATGTGCACGCAGGAATACGTCTATGTCGCCGAACAGCGGCTGGCCATCATACAGCGGGACAAACTCGATTTCGGTTGTGATGATCTTGATGCGCTCGATCAGACTGCCGCAGCCTTTCAGCGCTTCCAGTTCATAACCCTGCAAATCCAGCTTGAGTAGGTCAACAATACATCCGGGATCTAGGACTTCCTCCAGCCGAACCTGTTGCACTTCCACTACCTGATGGACATCCATCTTTTCACCGTGATAGCCCTTGTTAATCGACGTTGGAATAAACGGTGAGGATGAGCCCATATAGTTCAGGATGTTGAAGCTGATCATCTTTGCCTCTGCTCCCATGGCTGCTCCATGGATGGTGACGTTTTTGCGCTCATCGAACCGCGTCCTCAGTTGCGCGATCAGTTCCGGTATAGGCTCAAACGCATGGATGACGGGTGAGTGATATTGATTCAGAAACAAGGCAGTCATTTCGCCTACATTTGCCCCCCCATCTACAATAACTGGGGATTCCGTAGTCAATCTCGCTCTTATGTCGACAAAACGGTTTCTGACGGCCATCTGTCCATATGGCTTGACCTCATGTACAGCGGTTGGTATGCATACTTTTGACCGCACCCATCGAACCAGTGGTCTCAGCATATTTTTTATATTACTTTTTATCATAGCGCTCTCCCCATCTTGCCCGATAGCTGTTCCGGAATATGGAAATCGTTTTGTCCGAAAACCAGCAATCCCCAACCACACAAAGGATGATGCTTGGAAGTTTTGTCTTGGTAAGTGGGGTAATACAACTGATATGACTTGCCAGGATTCAAAGCATCTTTCACGTAGTCATAGGAGCAGATTTGACCTTGATATTCGTCAAAGAGGAAATAATCGCGGCCAGGAACCTTGAAGTCATCGATCAGGATGTAACCAGAACTGAAGCTGCTGGTAATGAATTCCAGTTCCTTTTTCAATGGCCATTCGAAACCGTAGCCATGCGCATCCAGCCAGAACAAACATGGTTCAGAAAAAAACTCCGGCTCATGTTTGGAAAGTTGTTCGATGAACTGTTGTGATGTTCCTTTGAACAGCGAAACATTGCTGTATTTCGCAACATTCGCGCTCGCCTGCTCAAAGGCCGATTGATCCGGCTCGCAGGACAGGCAGCGCAACCAAGGATAGCTCCGAGCGACATATGCCAGTGTCGATCCGACGTTGGCGCCCGTTTCAACAAATACCTTGCTCTTGCCCGCAAGATGCTCGGCCAAGCCCAGCAAGTATTCATCGCCATGAAAACCAATATCGATGAACTGAGACGCTTCCCTGTGTGGTGGGTGCCCATTCACACCGGGAAACAATTTTTTTCTCAACCATAAAAGCATAGTGTCACCTTCTTCCTTTGGATTATTTGCTGACAATGTATTGCGTCTTAACGTTTAATAATCGCCACGCGGATTCGACCAATATGTCTCCTCGTATAAACGACTCTTGGCTCCTGCCATTGGCAGAAACTTCACTGACCTCAAAATGAATCGCCTTGACGACATGATCAAATGTTATCTTGTTACGCCTCATGCCGAGCGTCAGCGAATAGCCTCCGGGTTTGAGACGGAGCTTGGGAAGCTTCATGTTTATTGACATGACAGCTTCCTTGTCCGCAGAGAGCAACATCCCGGCATTTTCGCTTAATACGGTCGTGATCCGGTAGTCCATATAGGTATCCAGGCCGGCGACGATGGACAGGCCGTCAATTTTCTCGAACGCCTTTATCTCCAGATCGAAGCTGATGTCCTCACTCGACATGAAGCTGGTCGTTCTTTCTCCTTTGCTATTCACCGGCCATGCGTTGATGAATCGTGCGATGACGCCGTAATCATGGCTGGCGCGAGGTAACTCTCCAATACTTTCTTTGCCGGTCGATGTTGAATCGTTGAGATAGCATTCGATCACTTTCTCAATGGAACCTGTCTCACGCACGACACCGTCGCGAAGCAGGATACCGCTGCCGCATAGTTGCTGTATGGCGACCATGTTGTGACTCACGAACAACACGGTCCTTCCTTCTTTGCCTACATCTTCCATCTTGCCCAGGCATTTCTTCTGGAACTGCGCATCGCCCACCGCCAGCACTTCGTCCACAATAAGTATCTCAGGCTCCAGGTGAGCAGCAACAGCAAAGGCCAGACGCACATACATGCCGGATGAGTAACGCTTGACTGGGGTATCGAGGAACTTCTCCACTTCGGCAAAGGCGACGATCTCGTCGAATCTTTTCTTGATATCTGATTTACTCATGCCGAGAATGGCGCCGTTCAGGAAGATGTTTTCCCGACCGCTGAGTTCGGGATGAAAACCTGTGCCGACTTCCAGCAGGCTGGCTACCCTGCCCTTGATGGAGATTTTGCCCGAAGTAGGTTCCGTAATGCGGCTCAGGATTTTCAGCAAGGTGGACTTGCCCGCACCATTGCGACCGATGATGCCCACCCGGTCGCCTTGCTGAATGTCGAAGCTGACATCCTTGAGCGCCCAGAATTCTTCGTGGGTGGGATCGCTTTCCGGCACGGCAAAAGGATGGCGCAGCTTATCGGTGAGATGCTTTGCGCCATTCGCCAGAACATCGCGCAATGTGGTGTAGCGCTCCTGCTTCTGGTGGCCGATGATGTATCTTTTCGAGAGATTCTCGACAGAGATGACAGATGACATCAGGGAGCCTCTAAAAATTCAATTACTGTCATTCCCGCGAAAGCGGGAATCCAGCGGTTTTCTCTAACATGCCTTTTGGCCTTGACCCCCGCGTCGCGAGGGAGCTCTTTTGATGGACTGGATTCCCGCCTTCGCGGGAATGACGAATTTTTAGGGGTATCCATCAGATCACGTCCGCAAAGGTTTTTTCCGTTTTACGGAAATACATTATCCCCGTGACCAGTATCACCAGGACCAGAGAAAGGGAGAGCAAAAAACCGGGCCAATAGAGTTGGGTATTACCGCCCAATATCGCCCAGCGGAACCCGTCGATCACGCCGACCATCGGGTTCAGGGAGTAAAGCAGTCGCCATTGTTCCGGGACGATGTTGCTGCTGAACCCGACCGGCGAGATGTACAGCCCGAACTGCACCACGAATGGGACGATGATGCGGAAATCGCGGTATTTGACGTTGAGGGCGGCGATCCACAAGCCCGCGCCCATGGCGGCGGCGAACGCCACAAAAATAAACAGGGGCAGGGTCAGCATGCGCAGGTTGGGCGCGAACCCGTACCAGATCATCAGTCCCACCAAAATCGTACATGATATTAAAAAGTCCACGAAGGCGACGATCACTGCGCTGGCCGGGATGACCAGACGAGGGAAATACACTTTGGAGATCATTCCGGCATTGCTGATCAGGCTGTCGCCTGCGCCGCTGAAGGCGCCTGAGAAAAACTGCCAGGGCAGCAACGCTGCGAAGACCAGGATAGGATAGGGCACGCCTTCGGAAGGCAGCTTCGCCAGTTTGCTGAACACCAGCGTGAACACCAGCATGGTGATCAGCGGACGGCCCAGGGCCCACACGATGCCTATGACGGTTTGCTTGTAGCGCACCAGGATATCGCGCCAGGCCAGGAAGAAGAACAGTTCGCGGTAACGCCACAGGTCGCGCCAGTAATGGCGCTCTGCCCTGCCTGCTTCGATCACGAGTGTGGCTTGATTGGTTGTCATGTGAATTAAATTCTGGTTGTGCTCATGTCTGGCTTCTACCCCCACCCTACCCCTCCCCCTGCAAGGGGGAGGGGACGGTGTTGTCAAATTTTGACGTGCTCCTTAATGACCGCTGAAACGGTCAAACCCTGGTGAGTTCCCGGAATAGCCAAGGGGTTACTTCACTGAATTATTTCGCCGCTTTTTTAAGGGTGGCACCACCGGGTTGCCGCGCCTGAACTTGCACGGCCTCTTTTTGCAATCCTTTGATCTCTTTGGTCAGCGCTTCATGCTCCGCGATCTTGATCTTGAGGAACTGCACGGTGATCTTGGCCTTTTCCTCTATGCCTCTCGGCGTCAGCAGGTAGGCATAGCCCTTCTTGTTTTTGCTGTTGCGGAAATTGTTGGCTTTCACCAGGCCCTTCTCGATCAGCGCCTGTATGCAATAGTTCACCCGCCCCAGGCTGA
>Ga0172379_10004282_pt1 | contig 21315 bp, 19 predicted proteins | sample GrowelOW334metaG_FD_119756 | JGI IMG/M metagenome (GOLD analysis project Ga0172379, IMG submission 119756) | Groundwater microbial communities from an aquifer near a municipal landfill in Southern Ontario, Canada - Groundwater well OW334 metaG | ecosystem: Environmental > Aquatic > Deep...
GGCAGTACAAGTTACTGGAACTTCTCCAGTAACGCCTACATTACTAATTACACCACCATTTTGGGCTTGCCACCAAGGATCTTGGATTAAGGTTCCAGAGAAGTCGGCGATGATAGAAGGGTTGTTATCATACGCATTAGCTTCATTAGTATAAAGGGCGTTGTAGCATTGCCAGTTGGACGCTAATGAATCTTTAAATCTTAAAGTAGTACTTGAAATACTACAATCCGTATTAAATGAAAAACCATAAGTTAAACCCCAAATTAATTTATTAGATCCACTGGAATAAGTATTAGCTGGAGAATTAATAGTCATACTGGTACTAATATTGTTGTTAGTAAAAATAAAATCAGTAAGATTAAGAACGTCCTCTGGAGCAATAGTAGCAAAACCAGTAGTAGGACAACTAATACCATCAGTACCATCATAAAAAGTGCCATTTACAGAGACTTTACAATCCCAAAATTTGAAACTATGATTAGTGTCTATCCAACCACTGGTTCCACTATTTTTATCATTAATTCTAGCACTAATTTGATAATTAGCATCAGAAGGAGACCCATATTGAAAAATAAAAGTAGCCACTCCATTGGTCGGCACAACTGGACCATAAGAATTATTTCCTAGTTTTAATTCAATAGAGGTTATATCAGCAACACCATCTGGATCACTCCCACTTACTACAAAAACTACTTTTTTATCACTGGTAAAATCGGATTGACAAATATGATTACCTAAACGACCTGATAGATTATCTGTGGTAGATACTGGAGTGCCAACACTGTTCTCAACAATTAAGGTTTCATATTCTGGAAGAGAATTCAAAACAAAATATCCGTATTCAGACCAATCTCCATAATAAGTTGTTGATACTCCAACAGAGGCACAAGTTGAGTTAACCGCTCTAACTCTCCAATGATATATTCCATTTATTAAACCAGAAACTGAACTAGTAGTGCTAGATCTTCCTGATGTTGATGTTGGAGTACCACTAGGAACAACCTCTGCGCTATTTAAAATTTGAATTTGGTAACTATCTGTTAAACTATTCGCTTGATTCCAACTCAAATTTATAGTTGCACCACTAATATAAGGTGTCGGAGAAATCAATGTTCCAACCGGAGAAATCAATGTTACTTTATCTGGAGTACCAGTATCACTGGTACCACAAGAAGCATTACAAGTAGGATAGCAACTAGTACTTCCACAAGAATTTCCACCAGTACAAGAACTTCCATTAGTCTGACCACAACTACCACTACAGCTACCACCAGTACAAGAAGCATAAGCCGCGGTTATTTTTGTTGCTGAACAACTTCTATTACTACCAGCAGTTCCGGAACAAACAGCAGCAGTTCCATAACAAGTCCAAGAAAAAGTAGATCCGCTCGTAGAAACTGATGAAGCTGTATTGTTACACAAATTACTTGACGGAGCATTACAAAAGCTACCATTATTAGAAGTGCCACAAACACCAGCAATACCATTAACATCTGCTTTAGTTCCTTGGCACCACCTTGAAGTACAACCAGTGCTGCCTGTTGTAGATGTATAACCACTAGTACTACAATATTTGTTTGTTTCAGTAATAAGACAGGTACACTGTGGATAAGGACAAGTTTTTAATGGATTACAACCAGAACCATCGCTATTTATTGTACCTCCAGCCGTCACCTGCTGACCTGCATTCAAAGTAGTACAAGTAACATTTGGTGCACACTTAATACATTTTTGACCAGAAGGACATGTTCCAGAAGCAGGAGCCGCACGAGGATCGTTATTATCACTACCAGTACAATAATTTCCATTAGTTGCACAAGTATAAGCTGGGCAACAAGTTGAACTATTATACTCATGAACATCCACATAAGAATATTGCCAAACAGTCCAACTATATCTATCACAATCATTTTGATCATTACAACCGCTACAATAATTATCACCACAACAATAAGCATCTGCAGAATCTGTCCAACATGCCCAAGAATCCTTTGCTGTTAGAAAAACAAAAATAAATAATAAAAATAAAATAATTTTTTTCATATTTACGGTAAAACTATCATCGTATGAGCAATAATATCTCCTACTTTTCGATTAATAAATTCTCTCGCCCCAGAAGTATTTGGCACAATACTTACTCCACCCGATAAATGATCGCCAACCTTAATATCACTATATAATATATGATTGCTTTCAGAAGAATTATCCCTATAAAAATTAGTCACATTCATCTCTTCTTCGACATACAAATTAATTGTATTACTATTATTATCGCTCAATACAAAGTATTCATCATATTTTTCTAATACATATCCTTCAGTATTAGCAAACAAATTATCAATTACTGAATTTTTAATAAGTTCAGCTGGTAAATTTTTTGCCGGTAATTGTTTGTCTGTCAAATTCACAATAGGTTTTATATCTTTTTTACCTTGAATTAATATTACAACAATTATTGTTAATAATGATATTACTATGATAAATAGTGAGCTTAAAATTATTTTTTTCTTCATGTTTATCATTCGTTAATAATAAAATAAGTGCCACACACAATCCAATCTCCATTTTGCGAGTTAATAATACTACCAACACCATTCATCGTTGATCCCACACTTAATTGATCTAGGTTAGTATCGTTGGATTGTTTTGTTCCATTTATATTTCTAACTATTTTAAAAATTATATCTTCCCTATCAGGACATTTTTTAATCTCAATATTGATATTTTTATATCCATCTTTTTTATTTTCTAAAATAAAAGAATCATTATTTTTACTTATAACTACACCAATCACCCTAACCGACCAATTCTTTAACATAGGATTTAGTAGAATATTAGTTCCAATTGGTAGTTCAGTATCTTTAATATTTGAATATGTTGAAGAAAAATCATTTACTAAGGCCTGATTAGCTGTTGATGATTTAGTGACATCGGATATTATCAAAAATACCCTCAATCCACCAACTGTTAAAACCAAAATTCCTAAAACAATTAATATAATATATAAAAACTTAGGCACCTTAATTCTTCCTATTGGCAAAGCCAATTTTGGATATTTATTTTCATTCAAATCATTCGACATCTACGATAAATATATATAAATAAGTAAATAAAGTAAAGACCACACAATTACCTATTTTTATAGACATCTATATTATTCATCGCATCTCCATGAATATGAATATATTCAGGTTTAGTTAGTTTATCTTTGTATTGTTCTGTTTTATTCAATAACCAAGTATTTTTATCTAATTCAACTCCATTGAATAAATTTTCAAACTTAATATTATCTAAACCATATAAACCTCTGCTTTCCACCCATAAGCATTCCATTATATCCGGACATATTATCTCAATTAAATTATCCATGCTGTATTCACCAAGATATTTAGTATACCTGTCTTGATTTAAATAAATAGTCCTACCAAGACTATCACTAGTAAATGTTGCTGACCAACCAGAAAACGTTTTAAAAAATTGTTCCGTTTGTGCATCATAAGTCACCGTTTGTAAACCATTTTTTTCAACAACTTCCTTCATAATATTTGGATCGATCTCATCAGATCTTTTTACTGCAGCTCTGACAGTTTTTGCAAAAAGTTCATTTAAACCCCATTGTCCACCGGTCACCATAATAAAAGATTCTTGTTGGCTTTTTACAACTTGAAAACTTTTTAAACCTTCATCACTACCAGTATCTAAATATTTATTAACTTCATTAACATCTAGATTAAAAAGATTATTAACTGATCTATAGTTTCCATCATACAAAGATTTAACAATATGTTTCATTCTTTGTTCTTGAGTTCCAATCATAATTGGATTAACTAACTCTTCAAAAGAATTTCCATTTAATTTATGAGTAATTCTGGTTCCATCGGAAAGACAAACACCAATATTTTTATCCCAACCAGGAACGGCAAGATTACAAGTACCAGAAAGATTATCCGTTACAATTGTTTTGTTTCCATTTTTATCAAATTTATTAATACTTCTATTTCCACTCTTCAAATTATCCTCACCAAACACATACGCTCCATCATTGTTTCTAAAGACAACATTATCTGGAGTTAAACCAGATATCTTACTAATACCACTGTTTTCAACATACTTTTGATTTAATTGTTCACCCGTTAAACTTCCATCTTTTAAATAAGATAATTGTCCGTCAAGATCTTCATAATATTTATCTTCAAAGACTACTGTACATTTAGATATTGGATCTGTAAAAATTAATAGACTGGAATTATAGATATCAGCATATTCACCTCCAGCCATAAATTTAAAAGCTTTTTTAGTAGCTTCTATGTCAATTGCATCAACTGCTATTGGCTCAGGTTCTACATTATGCCCAATAGTTTTTAATATTCTTGATGGCACCACCGCAGTTCCACCTAAAGCTGTCACTTTTCCATTTTCACTAATCAAAGGATTAACTATATCTGCAGCCTCGGCAATGAATCCATCTGTTAACACAATGGCTGCGTTAAAATTAGCAGCCATTGTAACGCCAGAGATGGCATCAACTAATGACACACCATTTGCTACAAACACATGATCTAAATTAATAGACCCATCTGTACAAAAATCTTTAATTATTGCTGTGTTTGTATCATACCTATCCATTCCAGCTAAACGAATAGGATTAACTAATTCTGATTTTTGATTATCATCAACCACCGCAGTTCCACCTACAACATAAGCTTTAGTAGTAGAAAGTGTTGCTAAATAATCTTTGACAACTTTAGGTAATTCTTTAGTATTATCTGTTAATAAAATAGGAAATCCTTTAGCACTGGCAATTGGAGATATGGATAATACATCTGGAGTACCAACTTTACCATTAGCCAAAGCAAAGGTATCAAACTTTTTTCCACTTATTGTGGCTATGGTTTTTGCTATTTCAACTGAAGTTGAAGGTGAATCATTTCCATAAACAGATTTAATAGTAAAACCATTTAATTGATCTAATACAGATTGTTTAATTATTGATTTTCTACTAGTAATGTATATTGTAGTTGCACCTAAGTCTTTAATTTCTTTAATAGTTGCAGAGCTTAAAGTTGTTCCATCGGTTAACAGAATAGGTGCTTTTAATGCATTAGCCAAAGGACCAGATGCAATGGCCTCAGCTAAACATTCTTCATTAGAACCACCATAAGATAAAACAACATTTTTAGATCCTGTATTACCCCAACCTTGTTTAGCAATTTCTACGGCTGTATCATATCGATCTTTTCCAGCAATACGTGTCGGAAATTCCGATGAATAATTACTATTTTCAATACGTACACCCAAAGCAGCTAAAGTATTATTAAAGTTTTGTGTAGAATCATAATTAGTTTTTTCAACTATTGGTTTTACATCAACTCCAGTATCGGCACTTATCTCACCAACATTATCAGTCATTCCAACTCCATAAGCGATTGAAGTTGCCACTACAGTCTTAGCTGTAAATTTTATTAAACCCTCCTTACTAAAGAAACTACTTTGATTCTCTTTCATAGTTGTATCCTATATTTAGGAATAATATTAATAATATTAAACCATATTATACATAGAAAACAGAAGATTTCAAATCCTATAGTAAAAACTACATACCTGTTACATATTAAAATGAGGGAGGGGTGGAGTTATTTTATTAAAGTCAGAAAATTAAATTGAAGAGATATGATTTGAGATTAATCTTTTATATTTAAATCCATATTTTTGATTTGGATCGTTAAAACCAGTTATGTTTAAATTAAAATCACAAAACTCTAATTTGGAACTTATGTAATTATCTTTTAATTTTATATAAACCAACCAATCGGAAAAACTTTGGTCGGCATTAAGACTATTTTTTAAATTTAAATAGACCAAAGAACCATTATATTGTGATTGTCCGTTTTTGATTAAATCAATTTCTAAATTTTTACAAAAATTATCGTCACCATCAACTTTTTCAAAAGTTAATGAATAATTAAAATTGGTTGCACCTTGATTTTTTATTCTCAAAGTATTGACTTGATAGCCGCCTGCCAGGATACCATTGATATTAAACAAACTTTCAACAGTTGAATTATCGCTGGTTTTTAATTGAGAAAAATCAAGAGTGGTAGCAGAAAACTGATTGTTTTTTATGGTTTTTTTAAAAACAAAATCAGCATTAGTGGGTCCGATTAAAATTAGACTAAACATAAGTAAAAGAAATAAAAACTTTAATATCATTATCGTTTTGATATTTTTTTTAAATTATTTTTGATCTGGATAAATTCTTGGTAGATGATAATGGTTGCAGGAATAATAATAAGAGTGATTAGACCAGGAATACTTTTAATAAAAATAATTAAATAACCAAAATTGGGAATACTATAAAAAACTTTCCCTAAAATTTGATTTTTTTCAATAAAATCCTGATCGTTAACCTGATTAGCATCGCCCTTAGTGTTTATTTGATTGCCTTGAATATCGACAATACGATGAGTAATATTAATTTTTCCTTTTGATAAAAAAGTAATAATATCTCCTTTTTTATATTTAAAGATAGGTTTGATAACAACTAGGTCGCCGGTGTTAATGGTTGGAGACATTGATCCTGACTGAACTAAAAGTATTTTATAATTTCCGGGAAAGTTTAATTGAGAAAATAAAAAAAAAGTTGTAATTAAAAGTAAAAATAATATCAAAAAAAAATTAACAACCTTCGACATAAATTATATTATTGAATTACTTGCTGAAGATTGAAATTGAGATCAAAGGAAAGACTGTCACTTTGGATTTCGTTACCGTACGAGCCGGATTCAAACCACTCAATTTTTAACTCGACTTCTTGATTGGGCTCTAGGACGAGAGTATTTAGTTTATCGTTCCAATAGTTTGAAAGAAGTTCAACACCGCTTTCATTTAATGGGGCACTAATTTTAGAAACGTTATTAATATAAAAATTAGCACTAACAATATTGCCTAATTCTCCTTCTCCAGTACCTGGATTATCGCAAGTTTGATCAACTTCGCTTTCTGGGGTGTTACAGCCATTTTCATTATTCATAATATTACTAAGGTTAATAATAAATTGACCTGGTAAGCTACCAGTATTTTTCAACTTCCAAACTTTTTGACCAGTAATTTCTCCATTACCCAAATCAGAAATAACAAAAGGTTCAACTTGATTATTCTGAGAATCACCTACCTCTAAATTAAGAGTCCCAACAGTGAAAGTGTTGCCACTGCTAGTTTTTTTATCGGTAAAATAGGCTTTTGTCAATAAAAATGAAAAACTACTAACTGCGATAATTATCGCCAAACTTAAAAAAATTTTTTTCATGAAAATAAAAAGGTAATGTGTAACAGATATACATTAAAACTTTTTTACTGAAGCGAGTCAAGGACTTAAACCAGTTTCTTTTTTTGAAAAAATTTTATGAAAAATAAAAATACCAATAAAAATTCCAATTAAATCGATTAGTGTGTCTCGAAGACGAGCAGTGCGACCGGGAACAAAAGATTGATGAATCTCGTCTGAAATTGCATACAAATAGGCAAATAAAACTACCCATTTTTTTTTAAAAATAGCTAAAGAAAGTAAACCAGCTAAAAAGGCATACTCTATTAGATGGAAAGATTTTAAAATTAAAAAACGATTGGTTTCATTAGTGCCACCAATGCCAGTGGTCTGCCTTGATGAAAAATAAAAAATTACCAACATCCAAAGTATGGATGGGATAAATTTAATTATTTTTTTGATCTCCATTTTTAATTTTAGCAATTATCAGTGGAGTTAACAAAAATAAACCGCCTAAACAAATGAAAATCAAAGGGAGGCAATTTTTTTTATTGGTAGTAGCAGTGCCAAGAACTTCAGGAACAGAAGTTGGGGTTGGGACAGGAGTTTCGGTGGAAACTAAAATTGCCGATTCAGTAGCTAAAGTTGAAGTAGGAGTGAGAGTTTTTGTTGGAGTTATGGTTTTAATTGGAGTTGGTGTCTTGGTAGGTGTTGAAGTTTTGGTCGGAATTAAAGTTTTAGTAGGAATTGGGGTTTTAGTAGGAGTTGGTGTTAATTCTGGTGTGAGAGTTGGAATAGGTGTTGATGTTAATATTGGAGTTGGTGTTGAAGTGGGAGTTGGTGTCGGATAACTTAATTTGTCGATTAAAATATTACTTGAATTATAAAGATAAATAATATCACTACTATCATTAAGCCAACCTTTTGCATGGGAAAAAATTATTTTTGAAGATGCAGAGATAAGACCAGTAAGTAACAAATCATCTGTTTTACTAGTGTTATCGTCTCTAATAATCCAACCATCAATATTAATATCTTCACTAGTGGTATTACTTAGTTCGACCCATTCCGGGTCTGAGTCTGAAGAAAAATTGGTGATTTTAATTATTGGATCATCGGCTAAAACTTGGTGACTAAAAACACTAAAAAATAATAGTAATAAAACTAACACAAATTAGTTTAGCAAACTATTCAGTTAATTTTAAGATGGCGATATTTATCTTTTTCAAAGTTTTTTCTTGGCCCAGGGCCGGTAGACATTCAACAACTGGGGGAGTAAAATTTGTTCCACAAATTGCGACTCGAAAAACCATAAAAAATTCTCCAGTATTCCAATTATTGGTTTTAATCAAATCCATTAACTTTACTGATAAATCCTCAAAATTTGATGAAATAATTTCTTTAGATTTGGTGAGCATATTGATGGCCAATTCTGGAGTTGTCCCCTTTTTAAGCAAAAGTTCTTTGTCGTATTCGACGTCTTCAAAAAGAAATTTTGTTTGAATTGGAAGGTCGGATAATTTAACAATTCTTTCTTTTAAAACTGGAACTAAAATTTTAATTTGTTCATCAGAGGCTTCTGGTAAAAATTTTTTAAACAAAGTAAATAATTCATCGTTTGATTTTTGACGAAGATAATAACCGTTAAAATAATCTAATTTTTTGCGATCAAAAATAGGAGATTTTTTGTGGAGATGACTGATGTCAAATTCTTGGACAAATTCATCGAGAGTAAAAAGTTCTTTTTCGGTGCCAGGATTCCAACCAAGAAGCATTAAAAAATTTAACATGGCCTCGGGAAGGTAACCCTCGTCTAAAAAGGCTCGGGCATGAGTTGATCCAGATCTTTTACTCATTTTACCTTTACCATCTGGGTTAAGTAAAACTGTAAGATGAGCAAATTGTGGTGACTCCCAACCAAAATATCGATAAAGTAAAAGATGTTTGGGAGTGGATGTTAACCATTCTTCACCTCTAAAAACATGAGTGATCTTCATTAAATGATCGTCGACAACGGCCGCAAAATGATAGGTGGGGATTCCGTTTGATTTAATTAAAACCTGATCATCGACTTCATTAGTATTGAATTTTATTTTGCCACGAATTAGATCTTCAAAAATTATGGTTTCGTTTTTTGGAATAACCATACGGATTGTATATGGAATTTTATTGTCGAGATTTTTTTGAATTTCCTCTTTTGACAAGTGAAGACAGTGTTGGTCGTAACGAGGAAGTTGTTTAGCCACTTTTTGAGTGGCGCGCAAATTATCAAGTCTTTCTTGAGTACAAAAACAATAATAAGCAAAACCTTTATCTAAAAGTTCTTTTATATATTTTTGATAAATATCGAGACGTTCAGTTTGAACATAAGGGCTATAAGGACCGCCAATGTCGGGACCTTCATCCCAAGATAAACCATAATCTTTTATAACCTCCATTAGTCTTTTTTCGGAACCTTGGATGTAACGTTTTTGATCGGTGTCTTCTAGGCGAAAAATGAATTGACCATGATTTTTTTTGGCTAAGGCATAATCATAAAGAAGAGTTCTTAGAGTTCCAATATGGAGCTCACCAGTTGGACTAGGGGCAATGCGGGTTCTTATAATTTTATTGTCTATCATGGCTAATTCTATCATTTAGTGTAAAATATTTTATGTCTTTGACCTACACTGCTTACGCCAGCAGAAATTTGATTAAATATGGCGGGTCTGCTTTGATTGCTTTTGTTTTATTGTGGTCGATTGGAACAACATCGATTAAGGTATATAAATCTGCCCATCCAGCATATGTGGCACCGACAGTAAAATATGGAGTTTTACCAAAAAATGTTTTCCCGGCGAAAGAGTTTACGGCCAAAAATTTTACCTTTGAATTTACTAATGATGTGACACCAAGTTTTAATGATCAGACGAAAGTTTACATTATCTATAGATCTAAGACAGAAATTTTAGCATTGGAAGAGGCAAAAGAGGTGGCAAAAAATTTTGGTTTTGAAAGTGAACCATCTGAAGTACGTAATGGTGTTTATGAATTTAAAAATGAAGTGACCAAAAAAACATTGACAATGAATGTTTTAGAGGGTGATTTTAGCTTAAAATATCCGTACTTGGATGATGCTTCTATTCTGGAAGCAAAAGATATGCCAACTAAAGACAATGCTATAGAGACGGCGATATCTTTTTTGGAGTCTGGAAATAAATATACTAATGATTTAAAAAATGGAAAAAAGGATGTAAGTTATTGGAAAATTAGTGACGGAATTTTAACATCAGTTAGTGCATTATCTGAAGCAAACGCGGTAAAGATTGAATTTTATAGAGAATTTTTAGATGATAAATGGGAAATAGTTTCACCTCAAAATGGAGCGGCTTCAGTGTCAATTTTAGTTTCTGGATCTGCTGAAAGTGAGAAAAAAATAATTGAAGCTAATTTTAAATATGCCAATATTGATAGAGAATCGTATTCTACCTACCCAATTAAAACTGCCAATGAAGCAATTGCTGAATTGAAATCGGGAAATTATTGGCCAGCGTCTGATGTCAGTTCAGAAGTCGTGACAATTAAGAGTATGGAATTAGCTTATTATGAACCAGTGACATTGACTCAATATTTGCAACCGATTTATGTTTTTAAAGGTGATAATAATTTCGTGGCTTATGTGTCGGCAGTGACAGATAAATATATTTCGAAATAGAGATGGAGAGAAAAAAATAATAAATTAAATTTTCCTCTCCGAGGTGATTGATTTTTATGGGCTCTTATTAAAAAGACTTTTGGGATTGAGGTAACAGATGTTGGCGAGATATGAAATCTCATGAGTATTAGAAATTTGGGAGTATATTAGGTAGTAACAAATTTTCGATATGTTTACCTTGCAAGCGATATCACCATTAACTCTTTTAGCTTCAGGACAAATTGATAAATCGGCCATATACATCCTCTTCCTTTCTAAATAAAAGTGCGAAAAATAATCAGTTGATGAATATTACCAAATTTACGGTAGAAATCAATTATGGTTGGTAAGGTTGCCAAAAGACATTATTTTTTGCCCAATTAATTAATTTTTTGGTGTCACCGAAACGGTCATCACTTTGGGTTACAACACTAATTAAATAATGTCCATTTAAATTAATAAGACCAATAAAACAGCCACCGGCTTCTTCTGTAAAACCGGTTTTAAGTCCCTCAATTTCCGGCACTACACCAAGAAGTTCATCTGTGGATAATAATTCATGTTTAATGGTTTTATTAACATCTTCGATAGTGACATTTTTTTGTTTAACGGTTTGAGTTATCACTATATTTTTAATAGCCAATCGAGCAATTTGAGAAAGATCATAGGCAGTGGAATAATGATTTTCATTATGAATACCGTCATAATTAGTAAAATGAGTATTTTTTAAATTATATTTTTGAACAAGTAAATTCATTTCGTCGACAAAACCTGACTCTCCTTTTTGGTGATGATTCGCTAAAGTAAAAGCAGCATCATTAGCAGAATAAACTAAAAGAGCAGTTACTAAAGACCTGATAGTAATTTTTTCTCCCAACTTTAAACCCATAACTTGACCTTCTTTATATTCTTGATTTATGGTTAATTCTTCATCTAATGGATAAATATTTAGAGCGGTAAGTGCAGTTACTAATTTAGTAGTGGAAGCTGGATAAATTTTTTCATCTCGATTCTTGGATAAAATTATTGTATTAGTAGTAGTATCGATAAGAATATAATGGGTGGAGTTCAATTGTGGTTCAATTGAAAGTTTTGAATAAATTTTGGCTGGATGTTGATATTGAATCAAATCACTGTTTTTGGAAAAGGATAAATTTTTGGGATAAATGTTCCAAAAATTAAAGGTCGGTAGCCAAAATAAATTTAAAAAGGCGATTAAAAAAATAATTATGATTTCAAACTGTTTACGTTTTAGAATCGGTTTTTTCATTTTTTTGATCTGCTTTGATTTCTGGTTTTAATATTAAACCAACATCGTCGAGCTGGTGCTGATCAATTTCACTTGGGGCATTCATTAAAAGATCGACTCCGTTAGAATTTAAAGGAAAAGCATAAATATCACGAATATTTGATTCGTCTAAAAGTAGCATTAAGAGACGATCAAGACCAATGGCCCAACCACCATGTGGTGGAGCGCCATAATGAAAGGCATTATATAGACCGCCAAATTTTTTAATAACTTCATCTCGATTATAGCCAGCGATTTCGAAAGCTTTGACCATGGTTTCTGGCTCATGATTGCGAATTGAACCAGAAGCTAATTCAAAACCATTTAAAGTTAGATCATATTGATAAGACTCAATATTTAACGGATCTTTATTTTTTAGAGATTCTATGCCACCTTGTGGCATGGAAAAAGGGTTGTGTCCAAAATCTAATTTACCTTCGTCGTTAATTTCGTAAAAAGGAAAATCTGTAATCCAATTGAAGTATAAAATATTTGGATCGCGAAGATTTAAAATATCACCTAAATTAAGGCGAATTTGACCTAAAACTTTGTTGGTAGTAATTGTCTTATCGGCAACAAAAAGAATTAAATCGCCAACATTGGCGGAAACTGATTTGATGATTTCCTGTTGTAATTTTTCATCAAAAAATCGAGCTACACCAGTGTCTAATTTTCCATCGATGACTTTGGTGTAGGCTAAACCTTTGGCACCTTTTTCTTTGGCTAAAGTTTCTAATTTATCAATTTGGGTTTTACTAAAATCACCACATTTTGGAGCGACAATACATTTAACAATTTCGGCATTATTAAAAACATTAAAATCACTTTTACCTTTTACAATTTCAGTAATGTCTTGCAGTTCCAAATCAAAACGAGTGTCTGGTTTGTCGCTACCATATTTACCCATTGCCTCTTTAAAAGGAATTCGAGGAAAAGGAAATTTAGCGATGGTTTTTTGAGAGGCAATGGTCTGATAAGTTTCTTTAATTAAATTTTCAGCAGCGGCAAAAATTTTATCGATGGTGGGAAAACTCATTTCCATGTCGATTTGATAAAAAGCACCAGCATGACGATCAGCACGAGGATCTTCGTCGCGAAAACAGGGAGCGATTTGAAAATATTTATCGACACCGGAAACCATTAATAATTGTTTGAATTGTTGAGGAGCTTGAGGGAGAACAAAGAACTTGCCTTTATGAATGCGAGATGGAACTAAAAAATCTCTGGCACCCTCGGGAGAAGTTGTGGTTAAAAGCGGAGTAATGATTTCGATAAAATTATTTTTATCCATCCAATTGCGAACGGCTAAAATATATTTATGTTTATCTTGAATAATTTTGGAAAGACGAGGACGGCGTAAATCGAGATATCGATATTTTAAACGTAAAGATTCATCGAGTTCGGTGCCGTCGGTGTCGAGAGGAAAAGGAGAAACTTCACTTTTGTTTAAAACAGTTAATTTTTCGCAAGTGATTTCAATGGAACCACTTGGTATTTTTTTGTTGACGGCTTTTGAATCGCGATTTGTAATTTGACCTTCAACTTCAATAACCCATTCCATTCCTAATGTGGAAGCTAGTTTGTGAATTTCGGAATTATTTTTTACATTAACAACAATTTGAACAGTGCCACTCCAATCTCTAAAATCGATAAAAATTAATTGGCCATGATCGCGGATATTATTGACCCAACCTTGAAGTAAAACTTTTTCTCCGATTTTTTGAAGACATTCGTTTGCAAGTATTCTTTCCATGTTTGTATTTTACTTCAGAAGATATAGTTTTCAAACAGGAAAGATTTCTTTGACGATAAGCTGTGGAGATGTTTGACCGTTCCAAACATTTAAATCAAGGGAAGCAATGATATTTATCAAATCGCCGGTTTTAAATTGACCGTCTAACTCTCCTTTTTTAAAAGCGATGGCGTCGGCAGGAATATTTTCTAGTTTATTAGTATTGGGATCGTCGAGTTTTAATTTTAAATGATCACCGGTGGAACCGAGAACTCTTTTTTGGATAATGCGAAGATTTTTAAATAAAAATAAAGGCTTAGGATTGTCGATGCCAAATGGTTCAAATTTTCCGATTAATCGGCAATTTTTAATATTAACTGCAGACAATTTCATTTCTGATTCAACAATAATTGACGGTTTTAAATCAGTGTCTTCAAGTTGGTTATTTATTAATTTAGTAATTTTGGTCTGAAATTTAGCGATATTTTTAGTGAGAATGGTAAAACCGGCGGCGCCGGCATGGCCACCTAATTCTAATAATAGTGGCGAAGATTTTTTTTGCTGTAGAGACGCACTATGGTGCGTCTCTACAGATAATCTCAAAGCATTGACAATATTTAATTCTTTAATTGATCGACAAGAACCTTTGGAATATTCATCACCGACACTGATAATGATTGATGGTAAATAATATTTTTCGGTTAAACGACCAGCAATTAGACCAATAATTCCAGGTAAGAATTCTTTATGGGCAATGAAAATTAACTTATTTTTATTTGAGGTGCTTTTTGGGTTTTGATTGAGACGCCCAGATTGGTCGTCTCTACAGATAATGTTTTCGGCGATTTTTAAATTTTCTTTTTGAATGTCCTGGCGGTCTTTGTTAAATTTGTCTAAATTTTGAGCAAATTTAGTGGCCTGAATTGAATTTTGGCTACACAAAAGTCTGAGAGCATCGGTTGGGTTTGAAAGACGACCGACGGCGTTGATTCGCGGGCCAATTACAAAACCCAAATCATAGGCAGAAATAGAATCTTGTTTGATATCACTGACTTCAATTAATTTTTGAATACCAGGATTTGGATTTGATTGTAAGGATTTTAAACCGTGAATAACGATGCTTCGATTAACACCAATTAAAGGAAGACAATCGGCCACAGTACCAGCAGCAGCTAAACCGATATCGGCAGTTTTGTTAAATTGATTGGCAAAGAACCAAGAGATAGCTGAGCCAGAAAAATCAGTTGAATGAATTATGGCTGAAACTTTAGGTAACTCTTCTGTTGGTAAATGATGATCAGTAATGATAATGTCTGTGTGTTTTTTAGCAATTTTCTCGAGTTCAGTATTCGCAACAATACCATTATCGACAGTGATTAAAAGATCAAAATGAATATTCTTTTGTTTTTCAAATTCGAAAAAAGATTTTGATTTTATGCCATAACCATCAGTTTCTCGATCGGGAATAAAAGGTAAAACATTGGCACCAAGTTGATGTAGAACCTGCCAAAGAATGGCAGTAGCAGTGATACCGTCAACATCGTAATCACCATAAATTAAAATATTTTCATTATTTTTAATGGCTAAATTTACTCTATTTATGGCTTTTTTTAATTCTTTTTGATTGATATTAAAATCTGAATCGGCGGGAAAACAAGGCTTAAAGAAATTATTGTAATCTATTTCTTTGATTTGGCGATTTTTTAACAAAAGATTTAGAAAATCTGATTCTGTAAAAGAATTATTTATTATTTTTTTATTTTTTAAAACGATTTCGGGAAACATAAAGATATTAAATTGTACACTTTTTTATTTTTTTGAAATTAGATACATAGTGTAAATGGTAAAAAAAATACCGCAGATTTTTACACATATGTGTAATGACTGCGGTGTTTGTTTTGGTCTTATAAAATTAATTAGAGGTTGAGACGAGCTCAATATTATTCTGAATTCTTCTGATAGTCTTGGCTATGTGTCCATCAGGCGAAGGGGCGAGTTTGAGAAGCTCTTCAGCCTCGGCTAAAGTTTGAATTGCTTCTATCGCCTTTAAAAAAACAGTAAACAAATTTCCTTTAAGAGTAGCTCTTTTAGTTTCATCGGTTTCAAGACAACATTTTTTCTGGATCTCTTTAATTTGATTAAGTACATCTTCAAATTTATTGTCTGGGTTAGTCATTAATACCACACTCACCTTTCTTTAATTTTTAAGACTAATTAATTGTGAAGGAACAAAAAAAACGACAAGGGCTTTACCTTTGATTTTTTAGAACCATAGTATTCTAGGATAATTGTAGATAAAAATCAATTTTAAAAATAAGGTAAAATATAAACATAAATGAATGATTTTATGATTCCCGTAAAGGTAGAAAAACTAATTAAGAAATTTAAAGAAAATGGTGCTGAGATTTATATTGTTGGCGGAGCTGTTCGTGATCTTCTTTTAAAAAGATCGGTGAAGGATTGGGATTTTACTTCTAATTTGAAGCCTGAAGAAATGCAAAAAATTTTTCCTAAAAATAGCTTTTATAATAATAAATTTGGAACTATTAGTGTAGTTGACGGCGATGATATTTTTGAAGTTACAACTTTTAGAACTGAAAGGGGCTATTCTGATGCCAGACACCCAGATGAAATTAAATGGGGGGAAACATTAGAAGAAGATTTACAGAGAAGGGATTTTACAATTAATGCGATGGTAATGGATGCAAATAAAAAAGTAATTGATTTGTATAATGGACAAAAGGATCTTGAGAATAGATTAATTAGGACAGTTGGAAATCCAGATGAAAGATTTGGTGAAGATGCGTTGAGGATGATGAGAGCAATTAGAATTGCCGCACAAATTGGATTTTTGATTGAGGAAAAAACTTTTGAATCGATTCAAAAAAATGCTAATTTGATTCAAAAAATAGCCGGTGAAAGAATTAGAGATGAACTATTTAAAATATTACTTTCTCCAGCACCAAGTAATGGAATAATTTTATTAAAAAATTCTGGACTGTTAAATGAAATAATTCCAGAGTTGTTGGACGGATATGGAATGGTGCAAAAAGGGCATCATATTGACGATGTGTGGACTCATAATTTAAAAACTCTAGATAATTGTTTAAGTGATAATCCAATCACAAAACTAGCGGCACTACTGCATGATGTGGGAAAACCAAAATCGATGATTGGAGAAGGAGAAGAAAGAACTTTCCATAATCACGAAATAATTGGATCGAGAATGGCTGTAAATATTGGCAAGAGACTAAAGTTGTCAAATAAAGAATTAGAGCAACTATTTAAATTGGTTAGATGGCATATGTTTTCTGTTATATCAACCCAAACTGATAAGGCAGTGAGAAGATTTATTAAAAATGTGACAACTAATTATATTGATGAAATGATTGAATTGAGAAGAGGTGACAGGCTGGGAAGCGGAGCTAAAGAAAGCAGTTGGCGATGGGAATTATTTAAACAAAGAGTTGTGGAAGTGCAAAAACAACCATTTTCAATTAAAGATTTAAAAATTGATGGAAAGGATGTGATGGAAATTTTGGAAATTAAACCGAGTCGAAAAGTTGGTGAAGTTTTGGAAATGATTTTTAAAGAAGTAGAAGAAAAACCAGAATTAAATGAAAGAGAAATTTTGTTGGGGAAAATTAAAAATTTTAAATAGGGCGGCTTTTTTTTTATTTCTTTTTGGTGTGTTTCTTGAAAAATAGAACGAGAGGAATAGCAACACCAGTTGAAGAGTAAGTGCCACAAATTACACCTATTAGAAGAGCGGTAGCAAACCATTTAGTGGTGGAGCCACCAATAACAACTAGGGAGAGTAACATAAAAACAATAGTCATGGAATTATTGACGGATCGACTTAAAGTTTCAGTGACACCCTGATTGGCAAGATTTACCCAATCTATTTGAAAATTTTGACGCTTTAATTCACGGATACGATTGAACGTAACAACGGTGTCGTGAACAGATGATGAAAGTGTAGTTAAAAGAGCAGTGACAAAAAGTGAATCTAATTCAGCACCAAAAAAATGGCCTAAAATAGAAAAAGCGCCAACTAAAATAAAAGTATCGTGAAACATGGCAAGAATGGCTGAAATTCCAAAAGAAAAATCTTTAAAACGACGACCGATAAAAAGAAATAGAAAGAATGCAGAAAGGATAATGGCGGTAACTGTTTTCTTTAATAATTCTTTACCTAAAACTGGACCAAGTGATTCAAATTTTAATTCAGTGTAGTTTTGATCTATATTTTTAATTGCTTCATCAAGAGTATTTTTTTGGTCAGAACTAATATCTTGAAATTCTAAACGATATTGAGTTTTATTATTGATAATAATTAAATTACTAATATTATTTTTGGAAAAAATTTCTTCAATTTTAGAATTATCTGGATTGGAAGGTAAATTAATTTCCCAAACTGCACCGCCAATAAAATCAATTGATGGTTTAAAACCCCAAAAAATTATTGATAAAAGTGATGAAATTAATAGAATTGAAGAAATAATTAAAAATAGTGGTCGAAATTTCATTATATTCATAGTTATTTTTGGATTTTCTCCTTGGCTAAAACTCTTAATAAATTTCTAGTAACAAAAACACCAGTAAAAATACCGACGGCGATACCTAAAATTAGGGTAATAGCAAAACCTCTAACCATGCCAGAAGTATTTAAAAATGGCCAATTAAACGGATTAAGTAAAATTAAACCAGTGATAATAGTGCAGGCGTTGGCATCTTTGATAGAATCCCAAGCTCGGCCAAAACCCAATTCCATGGCATTGTTCCAATTTTTGCCTTTACGGACTTCCTCACGCATTCTTTCAAAAATTAAAATATTACTATCAACAGCCATACCGATCGATAAAATAAAACCGACAATTCCTGGAAAAGTTAAAGTTATTGGAATCAGACGATATAGGGCTAAAGTAATTAATCCATAAATAATTAGACTAATGTCGGCAATGAGACCAAGTTTGCCATAATTACCGATCATAAAAATTGAAACTAAAATTAGACCGACAATACCGGCAAAAATTCCTTTATTAATTGAATCTTTACCGAGAGTGGCACCAATTTGAGATTGTTGAATTAAATTAATTTGTAAAGGTAGGGCTCCGGCATTTAATTGAACAGCCAACTCTCTGGCAGTTTTATTATCAAAACTACCACTAATGACGGCTTTGCCGTCGGTGATGACAGAATTAACGGTGGGAGGATATGTGATTGGTTCATCGTCGAGTAAAATAGCTATTCTTTTATTTAAAAGTTCTTCGGTGGCAGTGGCAAATAATTTAGCTCCTTCATCATCGAATTCCAATAAAACCTCTGGTTCGGAAGTGTTTGGGTTTAATTGAACACTAGCCCTATTAAGATTGGAACCATTAATTCCAGTGTCTTTTGCAAAAACATCATTAAAGGTAGCGGTGGCAGTGGCCTCGGGTGGAATTTCAATTTCCCCTTTGAATTTTAATTGAGCAGTGGTGCCAATTAATTTGATAGCACTGGAAACATTTTCGATTCCTGGTAATTCAATTTTGAGACGATATTCGTTTTCTTGTTTGACGATTTGAACATTAGTTTCACTGACACCAAATAAATTAACTCTTCTTTCAATGTTGCTTTTTAAAGATTCAAGAGCCGAAGAAATATCCTCTTTTTTGACAGTAGAAGTATCGATATTAAATAAAAGGGAAGCACCACCGGCCAGATCGAGGCCAAATTTGAGATCTAAATCTTTACCATATTCTTTTTCTCCAATTTTAAATTTAAAATCAGGACGATAAAACGTGTGTTCAAAATTTACTCTGCCAAAATGAAAACTAATTGGCATTTCTTTTGGAAAGTTGATAATGAAACAAATGAAAGTCAAGGCTAAAATTGTCCAAAAAGTTCTAATAACTTTATCTTTATTAATCATAAATTAGTTAGAGCCGATAAGAGAAAGTTGACGAGGATGGCCAGAAAAAATATAACTTATAGAGGCTTTACTTCTGTTGATTTTTATTAAAACCAAATCCCCTTCTTTAATATTGAAGTCTTTAATTGATTTGGAGGGAATAGTTAAGGCTAAGCTATTTCCGGTTTTTATAACTTTTCTAATTTGAGTCATTTTTTTAAATACTGACAATTTCTGAAGAGCTACCAATTATAACTATTGGACAGCTTAAAAAAAAGTCGACAATAAATTGATCTCTTTTTTGTTTTCGCATTTGAAATTCACTTTTATCCATGACCATATAATTAATTTCGTGGCCACGAGTTTCTTCTTCTTGTTTCATTAAAAGATCAACTTCTTTGAGAGAAAATAAATCACCGACAATAATTAAATCAATTCCGTCTTCGTTTCTCTTTTCACCAACGGCAAATTTGTAATTATATAAAACTAATTTAATAGGACTGAGGGTTTCGTTTTTGTGTTGAAGTTTTAAACCAAGCCCAGAATTTTTGTTGGCCAAAATTAGAAGATCATAAAAAATCGGTGATTGTTTGTTGGCCCAGTAATAAAGACGATTCCCTCGCCACTCTGATTCGACAATCCCAACTTTTTTTAAATTTTCTAATTCTCGTCTGACAGAATTAATTTCTTCATCGACCAAACGAACTAATTGGCGAACATAATAAATTTCTTTTGGATTGGCAAAAAGAATTGTAATTAATTTTAATCTAGTTTGAGAGACAAGCAGCTGCTTGAGGCTAGTTTGAACTTTCATAGAAAAGAGACTTCGTTGCCGATTGGTAAAATTTCAACCCAAATATTACCGGGGACGAAATTAACCTCTTTACCGGTAGAATCTTTAAAGATGGTTCTGGAAAGCCTGTTGGCTTTTGACCAAGCAATTTCAGTTTTAGTTCCATTTTGGAATAATATTCCTTTACCAGTGCCGATCATTTCGTAAAGAAGATGTCCATGTTCATCAATAGACCTAGTTTCTTTGGTATATTGAACAACTACATTTTTGGCAGTAATAGTTGATTGAGTATTGAAGTCTTTTAATTCACTACCGCCATTACTTCGGATATAATTATTATTAGTTGGGTCATATTTCCAGGAAACAGAATAGGCTTTATAACCAGACCAGAAATCAAAGGAAAAAGTTGAAGCAGCACCACTGGATTGATCTTTTTGGGTAAAAGTCCAAGGACGGTAAGACTTGTCCCAAGAACTATTTTTAACTGCTGTCATGTTAGTTAAACCACGATTGGTGGCAATATTCCAAAGTTCAGTAGTTGAACAATACATGGTGTGTTCTGTGGCCCTTTCCTGTCCAGTTCGATCTGGTTCACGACGACAAGTTTTGTAAGAAAGAGAAAATTGATTGAGATCACCAGCAGTTCCTTCACTGTTCCAGCCAGATTGA
>Ga0172379_10004283_pt1 | contig 21312 bp, 19 predicted proteins | sample GrowelOW334metaG_FD_119756 | JGI IMG/M metagenome (GOLD analysis project Ga0172379, IMG submission 119756) | Groundwater microbial communities from an aquifer near a municipal landfill in Southern Ontario, Canada - Groundwater well OW334 metaG | ecosystem: Environmental > Aquatic > Deep...
GAAAGGGTGAAGACGCCCGCCGCCAAGCCGAGGATAAGCATTGCAGCCAATGCTTTTTTCATAATGGCCTCCTTGTGCATTCCAGCGATATTTTTGGCCGACTCCGCCGGCGGCTCCGGCGTGGAATCGGCATTTCGCTCACTACTTTTTCAAAATGGCCTTGCGCGCCGCGTCCGCGATCGCGGGCACGGACATTCCGTACTTGTCGAGAAGCTCGTCGGGGAAACCCGATTCGCCGTAACGGTCCTGGAGGCCGAGGCGCTTCTGGATGGCGGGCTGGGATTCGGCGATCACTTCCGCGATGGCGCTTCCTAGGCCGCCGATCACGTTGTGGTCCTCGACGGTGACAGCGCATCCGCAGCGCGCGAGCACGACGGAGATGCCTTCGGCGTCCAGCGGCTTCAGGGTATGGACTTCGACGACGGTGGCGCCGATGCCCTCGCGGGAGAGCTCTTTGGCGGCCGCGATTACCCGATTGGTGACGAAACCGTGGCAGAAGAGAGCCACATCGGTGCCGTTTTCCTTCAGAACGCGGATTTTCCCGATCTCAAAGGGCGTTCCGTCGGGGAATACGCGTTCTTCCCTGCCCGAGCCAATGCGGATATAGACAGGACCTTCAACGTCCACCGAGGCCATGACAGCCTGCTTTACCTGATCGCCGTCGGCGGGGCAAAGGATCGTGAAGCCGGGGATCGTCCGCAGGATGCCGATGTCCTCGATAAACTGGTGGGAAACGCCTTCGCGATTCCCACCGAAGAGGCCGGCGTTCACGCCGACAAACCTGACCTTCATCCGTGGGTAGGCGACGAAGGTGCGCATCTGCTCGCAAGCTCTCATGGTGAGGAAGCCGGCGTAGGTGCAAAGGAAGGGACGCAGCCCCGCGCTCGCGAGGCCGGCGGCCATGGCCACGCCGTTCGCCTCGGCGATGCCCGCCTCGATAACGCGTTCGGGCCAGCGTTGGAGGAAGGGTTCGCCCTTGACTACCTTAAGCGAGTCCGTGGAAACGAAAACGATATCATCGCGCTTTTCGGCGAGGGCGATGAGGCCGTCGCGGAAGCCGATTCTCGTGCTGACCATTTCGGCGCTCATTGTTGGCCTCCCAGTTCCGCCATCGCCTGGGCGTATTCGGCGGCGGTGTAGACGCGTTTGTGCCAGGAGTTGTCGCCGATCATGAAGGAGACGCCCTTGCCCTTTATGGTCTTGGCGACGATGGCTGTCGGCCTGTCCGTTACGCGCTTGGCGCTCTCGATCGCCTCGAGTATTTGGGTGAAGTCGTGGCCGTCGATGCTTAAAGTGTTCCAGCCGAAGGAACGCCACTTGTCCTCGATGGGGTAGACGCCGGTGACCTCGCCCACGGTGCCACCGCTCTGGTAGTTGTTGTTGTCCACGAAGACGGTGAGGTTGGAGGCTTTCTGGTGGCCGGCGCACATCGCGGCTTCCCAGATGAGGCCTTCGCCCAGCTCGCCGTCGCCGGTGATGACGTAGACGCGATAATCGAGCTTCCTGATGCGCGCGGCCAAGGCCATGCCGAGCCCGACCGAGACGCCGTTCCCCAGGGAGCCGGTCGTCGCGTCGAGGCCCAAGGTCTTGGGCGCGTAGGGGTGGCCCTGCAAATGCGAGTCCATGAAGCGCAGGGTCAAGAGCTCCTCGGGCGGGAAATAGCCTCTGCGGGCGAGGGCCGAGTAGAGAGCCGGGCAGGCATGGCCCTTCGAGAGGACGAAGCGATCCCTGCCTTCCCAGTCGGGCCGGGCGGGGTCGATGGTGAGGACATCGAAATAGAGCGCGGTGATGATATCCGCCGCGGACATGGAGGGCGATGGATGTCCGTCGCCGGTCCTGTACACCATCTCGACGATGTCGCGGCGCGTTTGGCGCGCCTTTTCCTCGAGACGGCGAATTCTTTCGCTGTCGATCATATCAGTTTTTTCCCTCCAGCATCCGCCTGACCATTTCTATGGCCAAAGCGGGGCTCGAATAGACGGTTTTGCCGGTGATTTCGCGCAAAGGGGCTTCCATGCGGGCCATGGATCCCTGGGCGAGTAGAATGATGTCGCAATCGGCGGCGATTTTGGCCGCCGTTTCCGCGACGAGGCGGTCGTGGGTGGCTGTGTCGCCCGCGGTGATGGCCGGGAAGGCTCCCTCGGCGACAGCCGAAATGGTGACTATTTTTTTGCCCGCTTCGGCGGCGCAGCGTTTGACGAGGCTGATCGTCGGGTCCAGGGTGGTGGAGAGTGTCGCGAGTACGGCGATGCGGCTGGCTTCGGCGACTGCCTTCCTGGCCATGGCTTCGTCGATGCGGACGATGGGCACGGGGATGAAGTCCCTGGCGGCATACACCGCCTCGCCGATTGAGGAGCAGGTGTTGAGGATGAGTTCGGCGCCTGCCGAAACGGCCGCGTCATAATAGGAATAGAGGCGGCGCCTGACCGATGCGGTCAGGTGGCCTTCGGCGATGATTTCCGCGATGAGGCTGTCGTCGAGTATATTCATGATCCGGTAGCCCGGTAGGGCTGCCTTGAGTTGGTCGGAAAGGGGTTTCACCAGGGCGACACCGGTGTAGATGGCCGCGATCGTTCGCATGGCAAGGTCCTCGCTTATAGTAGGATATCGGGCGCACATAAGACATATGATGTCCTATGTGCATAGGATTGTCGCAGGTTTTCAAATCTGTCAAGCAAAATTTTTCACTAAAGGGGTGCGGCGGCGGCGCGCGGTGGCGGCGGCGCGGAAAGGGCGCCGCGCGAAAGGGGCGTCGCGAAGTGGCTCCGGTGTGAAAGAGGCGCTACGGCGCCGGCGCTACGGCGCCGGCGCCACGTGGGCGGGAAAAAGAAGCGCCGCGGCGGGGCATCGGCGCGCGGCGCTCAGTCGTCCAGGAAGGCCGTGTCTTCCGGCCGGGCAATGACATGGGGGGTTCCCTTGCCCAGGATCGCTTCGATTTCCTCGCTGCGCTTGCCCATGACGGCGGCGATTTCAGCCGAGGAGAAATTGGTGACGATCTTGGCCGCGCCGTTCACGAGGACGACGGCGCCGCGGCTGAAATCGCCGTCCACCGCGGTGACGCCGCGCGGAAGAAGGGAGTTGCGCGCCTTTATGGCGGCGAGGGCTCCTTCGTCCACGGTGATCGTGCCGCGCGGCTGGGAATTCTTGAGCCAGCGGACGCGGTTCTTGAGGGCATGGGCGGCGTCGAAAAGGGTGCCTATGGGTTCTCCCGCCGCGACGCGCGCGATGACGTGGGGCTCGCGCCCATGCGCGATGACGACGCGGCAGCCAGCGTCGCGCGCTATGGCGACCGCCGCGAGCTTCGTCTTCATGCCTCCGGTGGAAAATTCCGAGCCGCGCCCGCCCGCCGCCGCCAGATGCTCCTTGGAGAGTTCCTTGACGTAGGGTATGGGCTTGGCGTCGGGGTTCTCCCGCGGGTCAGCGTCGTAGAGGGAATCGACATCCGAAAGGATGATGAGGAGCTCGGCGTCGATCTTGCTCGCTACGTAGGCGGAAAGGCGGTCGTTGTCGCCGAAGGCGTTGCCGATCTCCGCGGTGGAAACGCAGTCGTTCTCATTGAAGACGGGAATCGCCCTGTCTTCGAGGAGGGTTTCGACGGTGGCGCGGAGGTTGAGGTAGGAGGCGCGGTCATCCCAGGTGTCGCGGGTGACGAGAAGCTGGGCGGCGGTGAGGCCGAAGACGCCGAATGCCCTGCGGTACTCGTCCATGAGGAGGGGCTGGCCGATGGCGGCGCAGGCTTGGCGCATGCGGACTTCGGTGACGCGTTTCGTCAGGCCGAGTTCCCTCGCGCCCATGCCGATGGCGCCCGAGGTGACGAGGATGAGCTGCTTGCCGGCGCGCACGAGGTCGGCGAACTGGGCGGCGACTCGATAGATGTACTCCGTGTCGACACCGCCGCGGCTCGAATCGGAAGGCGCCGCTACAAGGCCGTCAGCGCCGCGCGCCGCGGTGATGCGCGCCGGCTTGTCCTTGGGCCGGGCGATGGTGGCTGTCCCTATCTTTACGACGATGCGGTTGGCGCTCTTGAGCTCCGCTCGCGCGGCGAGCGCGGCGCTGATCTCGGCGGCTTCGGTGAGTTCCATGGCTCAGTTCCTCCCTGTAGCGAGGGGCAAATCTTTGTGCAGGAAATGTTTCGCCCCCGAAGCGTAATCGGCGACGATCTGTCCCGATCCTTCGAGGAGCCATTTGTAGGTGAGAAGCCCTTCCAGCCCCATTGGTCCCCTGGCATGAAGCTTGCCCGTGGCTATGCCGACCTCGGCGCCCAGTCCGTAGCGGTAGCCGTCGGCGAACCGGGTGCTGGCGTTGTGGTAGACGGAGGCCGAATCCACGCCCGTCATGAATCGCCGCGCCGCTTCGCCCAAGCTATCGCCGGTGGTGCCGCCGGCGCTGACGATCGTATCCGTGTGGCCGCTCCCATAGCGATTGATATGGGCGATCGCCTCTTCGAGGGAATCGACGATTTTAACCGCCATCCTCATGTCGAGGTATTCGACGGACCAGTCCTCGTCGGTCTTGAGGTTCCAGGCGAAATCGGCCGCCTCGGCCCCGGCTCCAGCCTCGGCCTCTGCTCTGGCCGCAACGGCTTCGCCTTTGGCTGCCGCCAGCAGCGCCGCGCAGCGCGGACAGACGTCCAGGACGACACCGGCTTTCGCCAGCGCGGACAGAAGCGGCGCAAGGCCACGTTCGGCGTAGGTCGAATGGACGAGGAGGACTTCAGCCGCGTTGCAGGCGGCGGGATATTGGATTTTCGAATCGATGGCGATCGCGGCGGCCATCGCGGGGTTGGCGTCCTCATGGACATAGACATGGCAGACGCCGTCGGAATGGCCGAGAACGGGGATCCGGCTTGTGGTTTTTATGCGCGCCACAAATTCCTTGGAGCCCCGGGGAATGACGAGATCGACATACTGGTCGAGGGCCAGGAGTTGGCCGATTTCTTCGCGGGTCTCCAGGGCCGTGAGCCAGTGCGCCGGAAGGCCCGCTTCCTCGCCGGCCGCCCCGATGATGACCGAAAGCATCCGGTTGCTCTCCGCGGCCTCGCTCCCCCCTTTCAGGACTATGGCATTGCCGCTTTTTGCGGCCAGGCATGCCATCTGCACGAGGGCGTCAGGCCGGCTTTCGAATATCATGGCGATAAGACCGATGGGGCAGGAAACGCGGCGCAGAACAAGGCCATCGTCAAGGAGGCGGGCCTCCAGGACCCTTCCGCTCGGGTCGGGCAATTGGCGCAGGGCTCGAATCCCCGCGATCGCGTCGTCGAACTTGGCGCCCTCGAAGGCGAGGCGCTTGACCAGAGGCCCCGCGAGGCCTGCCGCTTTCGCCGCCTCGATGTCGGCGCGATTCGCCCGCGCGATGTCGGCGCGCCCGGCTTCCAGCCTCGCCGCGATGAGATCGAGGGCGGCATTCTTCGTCGCGCCCCCGATACCGAGGAACTCCGCCGCCGCGCGGGCTCCACGCTCAACCCGAACTCGTGTTTCCATGGGGACTAAGGTAGCAGAAACCGCGCCGGGCAACAACAGGTTCCAGCCGCGGGGCGGAGATGAAGCGATAGAAGCCTTTCAATTATTTCGAGGAGCCGCGAAGCAGGGCTTTCCCTTAGGGATCTACCCCTTTCCGAGCGTAAAATAGAATGTAGAGCCTTTTTCCACGATGCTTTCCGCCCATACGCGTCCATTATGGCGATTTATTATCCGCTGCACGGTAGCAAGTCCAACCCCAATGCCAGGGAATTCCTTTTCGCTGTGCAGGCGCTGAAACGCCCCAAACAAATTTTTAGCGTATGCCATATCAAAACCGGCCCCATCATCCCGCACGAAATATGCTTTGTTCCCGTCAGGCTGCAAGGCAAAGCCGAATTCGATGTGAGCGGCGGCATGCTTGGATGTGTACTTCCACGCGTTGCTGAATAAGTTTTCCAGCACGCTTCGAATCAGTAAAGCGTCGCATTGGGCATGCATTCCTTCAGCGATGAAAAACGCGACCTGGCGTTCCGGCTGAGTTTGCCGCAATTCACTGACGATAAGGTTGGCGATGGCGCTCAGGTCAACCGATTGGCGCTCCAGAGGCTGGCGCGACAAGCGAGCCAAGTCCAGGAGAGCGGCGATGAGGCTATTCATGCGCTTCGCGGACATGCGTATTTTCGCGATCAAGTTGCTGCTCTCAATGCTCTGCGTGCTGGTTATATCCGTTTTCAAGGCTTCCGTGAAAGCCATGATGCGCCGCAGCGGCGCCCGCAGATCGTGGGACACGGAATAGTTGAACGCTTCAAGTTCCTTGTTGAGCGCTTCAAGTTGAAGCGTACGTTGCAGCACGCGTCGCTCCAATTCCGCGTTTAACGTGAGGATTTCCTTTTCGTCCCGCACATGTTCGGTTATGTCTCGTATGTTGCATTGGGCAACCTTGATGTCATTGACAAAATAGGTATTGCTGACAAACTCGACGGATATCTTTTTCCCGCCGCTGGTTTCCAGCGGCAAGTTCTCGTATCGAATATAGCCCTTGCTCTGCAATTCCAGGAAAGCTTTTTTCGATTCTTCCTCATCATGGAAGAAACCGAGTTGCCAAAGCTTCTTCCCTAGAATATCTTCCCGGGCATAACCGAGTATCTTGAGCAGAAATGGGTTCACATCGAGTATCTGGCCTGTATCGGCATCGAGAATCAGTATCCCATCCTGCGCCGTTTCGAAAAGGCGGCGATACCGAATTTCCGAAAGCGCAAGCGCGTTCTCGACCTTCAGCATTGCTTTGTGCGATTCCTCTTCGCGCAGTTCCCTTTCGATCGCCGGGATCAACCTTGGCAATTCCTGTTTGGGAATATAGTCTTTGGCGCCGCTTCGTATCAGCGAAACAGCCAAATTCAGGTCGATCTCGCCCGAAACAATGATGAAGGGCACGTTCGGGCAGAATTGCTTCGCCAATTTCAGAGCTTCTGGCGCGCTGAACCGCGGCATGGCATGGTCGGAAGTGATCACGTCCCACTCTTGCCTTTCCAGCGCGGCAATCATGTTGGCAGAGGTTTCCACCAATGCGGAGACGACTTTATAGCCTTCCCGACGTAAAGCCGCCAGAATCAAGCTGGCATCATCGTCTGAATCATCGATCATCAGAATTCGCAATGTTCGATTCATACATTTTCCCGGACTGAATGTGGTGGGATTTTATGCACTGATGTGGAAACATCCAATACTACAAAGATAGCTATAGAAGAAAGCTCAATCAACAACCTCGCAGCAAGCTGCGAGGTTGTTGATTCTACAAGGTATTGGATTAAATGCGGGTTTCATACCATTTTACTTTTCTTATAAAAATAACGCGGCAAGCCGCGGGGTATGAAACCCGCGAGCGAATCAACATAATGCGCGCTGCTATTTGGGCGCTCCAAAAATCCCGGCGCTTTGCTGGGCTTCGCTTCTTTACTTTTCCCCTAGGCTAACCCAAAATATTACGCTGCGATCGGAAACTGCTCGGTGTGATTTCATAAGCTCTTCGGAGGCGGTATGGGCAAGGGAACTCCTTCGGAAAAAGCGGCCGCAACGCCGCCGCAGACGGATAAAACGCTCGTCGCGAGCGAAAAAAAGTATCGCCTTCTCATCGAAAACGCCAACGAAATTATCTATACGCTCACGCTGGATGGAGTCATCACCTATGCTTCCCCCGCGATGGAAGCGCTATTGGGCCATAGCTTGGAACAGGTAATGGGAAAGCGGATGGAGGCGTTCATCCATCCCGATGATATATCGCGCTGCAAGGCCTTTCTCGAAACGGTGGTCAGGACGGGACAGCGAAAATCCGGCATCGAGTTCCGGGTGCTCCAAGCCGATGGTTCCTGGCGCTGGCTCAGTTCGAGCGGAGTGCCCGAGCGGGACGAAACCGGAGCGGTTGTCGGCTACCAAGGGATTGCCCGGGACATAACCGAAAAAAGGAGACTTCTGGATACCCTCGCCCAGCGGGAGGATCATTTCAGGATGCTCTTTGAACAAGCGCCCATCCCGTACCAATCGCTCGATATCGACGGGAATATACTGGAAGTCAACAGCCGATGGCTGGCGGAATTGGGATATGAACGCGCGGAAGCAATCGGGAAGTGGTTCGGGGATTTCCTCCAGTCGGAGTCCAAGGCGGCCTTCTTGGTCAATTTCCCCCGCTTCAAGGCGGCGGGTTCCGTCACCGGTGTTGTTTTCAATATGATCCGAAAGGATGGTTCCGCGATCACGGTCTCTTTCAACGGAAGGATTTCCCATGACAAGCACGGGGCTTTCAGGCAAACGCACTGCATCTTCTCGAATATCACCGAGCAGAAGCGGTCCGAGGAGGAGCGTGGTCAGCTTTCGGCGATGATCGACAAAAGTCTCAACGAGATCTATGTATTCGACGCGGCGACGCTGAAATTCAGTTATGCCAATGAAGGGGCGCTCCGGAACCTGGGCTACTCGATGAAGGAACTGTCGACCATGACATCAGTGAACTTGAAGCCCTTGTATACCGAAGAATCCTTCCGCGCGGCGATCCAGCCCCTCATCGCCGGCGAAAAGCGTCGACTCCTCCTGGAGACAATTCATCGGCGAAAGGACGGCACGACGTACCCCGTTGAAGTGCATCTTCAGCTGATGGGCGATCGATCCCACCCGACTTTCCTCGCGATCATCAACGACATCACGGAACGCAAGATAGCGGAACAAGCCTTGCGGGACAGCGAAGAGATGTTCAGAAGCGTCTTCGAGCTTTCACCGGTCGGCAAGACGATGACAGCGGAAGATGGCTCGCTGCGCGTGAACAGGGCTTTTGCCGAAATGCTCGGGTATTCGATGGCGGAATTGGAAACCATCAACTGGAAGAAATTGACCTATCCAGACGATGTCCGGAAAAGCGACGATGCCGCCCAAGCCCTCATCAGCGGAAAGGAAAAACGCGTCAGATTCGAGAAACGATATATACACAAGAATGGAAATATCGTTTGGGCGCAGCTCACCATCGGTCTTGTCGGAGGTATCGCGGGTGCGCCTCAATTTTTCCTTACGAGCGCCGAAGATATCACTGAACGCAAAAAGGCCGAAGAGGAAATCCGCCAGAACGAATCCCGGCTGAAAAGGCTGGTCGATATCCTCCAGCACCCTTCGGAGACCATCCAGGGCTTTCTCGATTACGCGTTGGAGCAAGCCATCCAGCTTACCATGAGCAAGATCGGCTACATTTACTACTACAGCGAGGAACGCAAGGAGTTTGTCCTCAATACATGGTCGAAGGAAGTGATGTCGGGATGCGGGGTGAACAACCCCTTGTCCCGTTACGAGTTGGGTAAGACCGGCTTCTGGGGGGAAGCGGTTCGGCAGCGGAAGCCCATCATCGCCAATGATTTCCAAGCTGAAATTCCGCTGAAGAAGGGCTCGCCCGAAGGTCATGTCAGACTTTTGAAATTTATGACCGTCCCGATATTCAGGGATCAAAAAATTGTCGGTGTGGTGGGTCTCGCCAATAAGGAAGCGGACTACAACGAAACCGATATTCTTCAGACATCGCTTCTCATGGAAGCGGTATGGAAGGTCGTCGAACGCAAGAGGGCCGAGGAAGAAATCCGCGCGCTCAACGCGGAATTGGAGGAACGAGTGCTCCGGCGCACCGCGGAACTGACCGCGGCCAACAAGGAACTGGAATCGTTCAGCTATTCCGTTTCCCATGATCTTCGCGCTCCTCTACGCAGCATCGAGGGATTCAGCCAGATATTCCTGAATGAGTATGGCGCCACGATTCCCGAGAAGGGGCGCGATTATCTTGAGAGGGTGCGACGCAACGCCCTTCGCATGGGGCAATTGATCGACGATATTTTGGGACTGACCAGAATTGGCCGTAGCGAGATACATGTAACAAGGATCGATCTGAGCGCGCTCGCTGCCGAGGTCGTCCGGGAACTTGTCGAGGAAAATCCGCGGCGCGAAGTGACCATCGATATCGAGCCAGGCATGACCGTCATGGGTGATCCTCAACTTCTGCGCATCATGCTGGCAAATCTCCTGGGCAACGCATGGAAGTTCACCTCGAAACGCGAGCATGCGCAGGTCGGCATAGGTACTTTGGTGGATCCGGCGCATGGCCCCGCGTTTTTCGTCCGCGACAACGGGGTCGGGTTTGACAATGCATACAAAGACAAGCTTTTTATAGCTTTTCAGCGCCTGCATGCGGAAAAGGACTTCCCGGGGACAGGCATTGGCCTCGCCAATGTCCAGCGCGTTGTGCGGCGCCATGGCGGCGAGGTGTGGGCCGATGGCGAAATCGACAAAGGAGCTACCTTCTTCTTTTCGATCCCCGGCGCTTGATCTTTCCCGCCCTTTGGTGAGCAATGATGTGAAGTCCATGACGCGAACGAAGGAGAAAAATCCGTGATCAGAAACCAATGGTACGTTGTGCTCGAGTCCCGCGAAGTGACGGGAAGCCCAAGGGGCGTCGTCCGCATGGGCGAGCGTATGGTGTTCTGGCGCGACGCGGAGGGAAGGACGCGATGTCATCTGGACAAGTGCGCCCACAGAGGCGCTTCACTCGCCCCGGGAAAGATCGTGAAAGGCCATATCCAATGCCCCTTCCATGGTCTCGAGTATGATCCCTCAGGTCGATGCGTCCTCATCCCGGCTAACGGGCGGGCCGCTCCCGTGCCCGAGGGTTTCAGGCTCGAAGGCTACCCCGTTCACGAAGCGCACGGATTCATATGGATTTACTGGGGCGCGCCCGGCTGCTTCGCCCCCGCTGAACCGCCCAAGTTTTTCGACGACATCGGCCCCGAGCTGGTTTGGTCGAGCGTTGTCGACCCCTGGAATAACCACTACAGTCGAGTGATTGAAAACCAGCTCGACCAAGCCCATCTTCCCTTCGTCCATCACAACACGATCGGCAGGGGAAACAGGACCGTGGTGGATGGGCCCGGCATCATGCGGATCGAGCAGGGTTTCTTCGTCTACGTTTTCAACCGGCTCGATGATGGAAGCCCCCGCCGGACGAGCGAGGAGGTTCCCGTTCCCGACCTTTCCCGGGACTATAAGCTGGAATTCCGTTTTCCCAATCTCTGGGAAAACTACATTTCCAAAAAAGTGAGGGTCGTGGCCGCCTTCGTCCCCGTCGACGAGGCGAAAACCCTCCTCTACCTTCGATTCTACCAGTCCTTCATGAAACTTCCGGGATTGCGCCACCTCATCATGGCCTTGGCGGGATCCTTTAATCTCGTCGTGGCCCACCAGGACCGCCGGGTCGTCGAAACCCAGCTGCCCAAGGCTGATGGCACGGGTACCGGTGAACTCCTTTTTCCGGGGGATGGGCCGATCATGGAGTACAGGAAAATGAGGATCGAAGCGAGGCGCTCGAACTGAAAGGCCGGCGTGCGAACAGAGAGGCCGTGGTCCAGGGCCCTTGCCCGGGAACTGGATTCCGGATATTCCTATGAGCATGGTCGACATTGACGAACGGGAAAGCAGCAGCAACAGATCGCTGGAGCGGGCCCTCCATCTCCTTTCGGTATTGGAGGAGACGGGGCGGCCACTCACATTGACAGAGATTAGCATTAAGGCCCAACTGCAGAAGCCTACCGTGCAGCGCCTCCTGGCCGTGCTCGAACGCTATGGCTATTCCGAGAAGCGGCACAACCGCTATCACCTTGGTCCCGTGGTCCTCCCTCTCGCCTATTCCTATCTCTTGAGCAACGAAGTTTCGCAGGTATCGCTTCCTGTTCTGCAGGAATTGGCCACCGCGTCGCAAGAAACCGCCTCTCTCTTCGTCAGGATAGGGCATCAGCGCGTCGTTGTTCAGCGTGTCGAGGGAGCGCATCCTCTCCGCTATGTCCTGCCTATCGGCCGGCGCCTCCCCCTGCACATGGGCGTTGGAAAGGCGCTAGCCGCATGGCTTCCGATAGAAGAGCAGAAAAAGCTCGTCCAAGGGCTTGGTATCGTCCGCTATGCCAAGGGCGATACGATTCTGCCGGAAGCCTTGCTCGAAGAATTCGCCGCGGTGAAGAAGCTTGGTTACGCGGTGTCGATGAACGAGCGTGAAATGGGAGTGGCCTCGGTGGCAGCCCCTGTGTTCGATTCCTCGGGCAATATCGCGGCGGCGATCTCTGTCGCGGGTTCGAGCTCGCGAATCGAATCCAAACTCGACAGCCTTATCGTCGAAGTATCCCGGGCAGCCGCCTCGGTCACGGAGCGTCTGAGCCGACTCTGATCCTTCCTTCATGGAAATGCCTAACAATTCTCCATTAGCCGCTTATAAAGAAGAACATTTTGAAGAAATATAAACTTTTTATTGACAGATTTTGATAGTGATGTTTTACTGTATGGTACAAAGTACCATACTACGGCACTTTCGATAGTTTTTGATCGATTGAACAATCCCTAACCGAGTGAGGAGAGGATGAGAAAGACAAGCATGATCGCCGGCGCCTTGTCAGCGATTTTTTCGATCATCATATTGGCCGCCTCGCTGTCGATGGAATACTATTCATCGATTGGTCCTGGCCCAGGCTTCTTTACCTTCTGGCTCAGCCTGATACTCGGACTGCTTTCAATCGGCTGGATCTTCCAGGAATTCAGGCGCAAGCCCAAGGAAGGGGAAGAGAAGAAAACCCTGTTTCCCCGAGGAAAAAGTCTCGTCCACGAATTGGAAATCCTGGGAGCAATGATCTTCATGGCCCTGTTCATGGATATCCTCGGCTTTCAGATTTCCATGTTCCTCTTCCTGGTTTTTTTGCTCCTCATTCTTGGGAAAGTAAACAAAGTGACCACACTCGTCATATCGCTCATCGGAAGCGTCGGCCTCTTCTACATATTCACGGGCTGGCTCGATGTCCAGTTGCCAAATTCTTCCCTAGCATTTCTGTCAGTCATCGGCTTCTGAAAGGAGAGCGACGAAATGGATGCGTTCCAGAACATTCTAATGGGTTTTTCCGTAGCGCTTTCGCCGGCCAATCTCCTGTATGCATTTCTCGGCTCAGCTTTTGGGACACTCATTGGCGTACTGCCGGGCATCGGGCCAGCGGCGGGCACGGCACTTCTCATCCCTCTTACGGCCAGGCTGCCTCCGACAGGCGCCATCATCATGTTGACGGCGATTTTCTATGGGACGCAGTACGGCGGGACGATAACGAGCGTTCTGCTGAATGTGCCGGGAGAAGCCGCCTCGGCTATTACGTGCATCGATGGATACAAGATGGCAAAGAAGGGGAGAGCGGGTTCGGCGCTCAGCATAGCGGCGATCGGCTCTTTCATCGGAGGGACCTTCGCGACAATAGCGCTCATTTTCCTCGCAGGGCCGCTCACCAAAGTCGCCCTTGAATTCGGCCCCGTGGAGTTCTTCTCTCTGATGGTGCTCGGCTTATCGCTGCTCATGGGGCTCGCGGGCAAATCGATGCTCAAGGCCCTGATGATGGGCGTATTCGGCCTGTTGCTCGCTATGATCGGGATGGATCCTGTCCGCGGCTCTCCCCGATTCACCTTCGGGCGGATGGAACTCATGGATGGACTCAATTTCGTCCCTGTGATCATGGGTTTGTTCGGTTTGGCCGAGATACTCGAGAACGCCGAGGAAACGCTGTCGAACACGACGAGCGCGAAGGTCGGATCCCTCGTTCCATCGAGGCAGGAAGTGAAAGATTCGGTTGGACCGATTGCCCGCGGTTCGCTTCTCGGAACCTTGCTTGGACTGATTCCCGGTATGACGGGCTCGATGGCTTCCTTCCTTTCGTACTCCATGGAAAAGAAGATTTCCCGTCATCCCGAGAGATTCGGCGAGGGCGCGATCGAAGGCGTCGCGGGGCCTGAAACGGCGAACAACGCCCACGCCAACGGCGCCCTCATCCCCCTTTTCACGCTCGGCATACCGGCTTCTCCCACGGTCGCGGTCTTGATGGGAGCCTTTCTTATGAACGGCCTCATCCCCGGACCCTTCCTGTTTCGCGAGCAGCCGCAATTGGTCTGGGGCGTCATCGCCAGCTTCTTCATCGGGAATATCATGCTTCTCATCCTCAATCTTCCCCTCATCGGGATATGGGTGAAGATGCTGAAGATTCCCTACACGATCCTTTTCGCCATAATTCTGACATTCATGGTCATAGGCGCCTACGGCGTCGACAACTCGGCCTTCGATGTCATCATCATGATCATCTTCGGTTTCCTCGGCTATGTCCTCAAAAAATTCGACTTTCCGATAGCGCCGATAATCCTCACTCTCATCTTGGGGCCAAACATGGAAAGATCCCTCAGGCGGGCCATGGAGATGTCTCAAGGCGATTTCTCGATACTCTTCGCCAGCCCTCTTTCCGCCGCTCTTCTCATCGTATCGGTCATCATCCTCATCACGTCTTCGCTCAGGTCGGTCGCCACATCCAGACGGCAAAAGGCTTGAGGCGTGAGAGGAAAAAATAGGAGGCTTTTGTGAAAAGCAATGGTTTTAGAAAATTCGTGGTCCTGGCGGTTTTAGCCTGTCTCGCTCTCGTGTCGACCAACGTTGGGGCCCAGACCTTCCCGGCGAAGGGCAAGGCGCTCACGATGCTCGTCGGGTTCGCGGCCGGAGGAAGCTCCGACGCGGGCGCGAGGATCCTCGCCGGCGGAATGGAAAAGGTTCTGGGGACAAAGGTCGAAGTCGTCAACAAGGCCGGCGCCTCCGGACAGATTGCCTATACGATGATCGCCCAGGCCAAGCCCGACGGCTACACCTTCGGTCTCGCCAGTCTTCCTGGAATCATGGTCAGCATCATGGACCCGGAAAGGAAAGCCGCGTACAAGAAAGATGATTTCCAGCCTCTCGCTCTCCAGGTCGTGGATGCCGGCGTCCTTGCCGTACGCGCGGACAGCCCCTACAAGACAGTCAAAGACCTCGTCGACGACGCGAAAGCCAGGCCCAGGAAGATCACTGTCTCGACGACGGGCCTGCAGACTGGAGATCACTTCTCCATCCTTCAGCTAGAGCAGTACACGGGAACAAAATATGCCATAGTGCATTTCGACGGAGCGAGTACCGCGATGACCGCCCTTCTCGGGAAGAAAATCGATGCTTATTCTGGCAATATCGGCGATGTCCTTTCCCAGCTGAAATCGGGTGAAATTCGTGTTCTTGGTGTCATGGACAAGGAAGAAAGTCCCTTCCTCCCCGGCGTGAAGACCTTTGAAGCGCAGGGCATCCCCCTTCTCGGCGGTTCGTGGAGAGGTTATCTCGCGCCCGCGGGCACTCCCATCGCGATCGCCAACATTCTCTCTGACGCCATGAAGAAAGCCCTTGAACTGGATGATGTGAAAGCGAGCATGGCGAAGCTCGGGCTTCAAATCAGATACATGGACGTGGCCGGCTATTCTTCGATCTGGAATCAATACGGAACCCTCGTGAAGGATTTGATTCCTCTCAGCAGACAGTAGAGAATTAATGTTCTCAGGCGGGCGCGGAGGCGCGAACTCTCGCCCGTCCCGATTTCTTTCAAGAAATGGAGTAATCGATGCAGACTATCGCTCTGGTTGGGCCTTATGGCAATGACGTCGTTCCGCTTTTTAAAAAGAGCCTCGGCTCGGATTTTCTGATCGAGTCGATCCCGACCGAATTGGAATTCGGGAAACTAAAGGACGCCGACTACATTGTGCTGCGGGTACTTTCGATGCGTCGCGCGACGATAGAAGCGATGCCGAGAGTCAAACTCATCCAGCGCTGGGGCGTTGGATTCGACAAGGTCGATATCATCGCGGCCGGGGAGCGCGGCATCCCGGTGGCGATAGCTCCCGGCGGCAATGCCTCGCCGGTGTCCGAGTTGGCATTGCTCTTGATGCTGGCCCTCTACCGAAACTTGATCGCGCTTCATTCAGGCATTCTGGCGGGCGATTGGGACAAGCAGAAATTCATCGACAATTCTTTCATGCTTCGCGGCAAGACCCTCGGCCTCGTCGGCTGCGGAGCTATCGGCGCACAGGTGGCGAAGAAGGCGAAAGCCTTCGGCGCCGACCTGCTCTACTTCGATGCCAGACGTCTGCCGGAGAATGTCGAAAAAGAACTTGGGCTCAACTTTGCGGCTCTCGATCAGCTTCTTGAATCGGCCGACATCGTCAGCCTTCATCTTCCGCTGACGGAATCGACGCGAAACCTGATCGGGGCACGCGAGCTTTCGCTGATGAAGCATTCGGCGATCCTGATAAACACATCCCGCGGGGAGATCCTGTCCACGGATGCGCTTACGCGGGCACTCGAAGAAAAAACGATAGCGGGAGCGGGGCTGGATGTATTCGATCCAGAGCCTCTCCCTTCCGACAGCCCGCTGCTTTCACTCCCCAATGTCGTAATGACGCCTCATGTCGGCGGCAACACGGCGGATATGAGCATCGATATGGTGGATATCTGCTCGAAAAACATTCTGGCGATATCGCGAGGCGAGTCCCTCGCGGCGCACGTCCTCGTGAACGGCCAGTATCTCGGAAACAAATAAGAGCGCACAACGTTTTAAGGAGAATTTTATGTCCGTTGGCTTTCGTGTTTTTCTGAAGCGTGATCTTCCCCCAGCCAAACTTGTGGAGGATTTTAAAACCTTGCCTCCGGCGAATGTAGCCGATTGCATGGGGCGCCTGTGCGCAATGTCGTCGGAGATACGCCTGCTCTCAAAGCCATCCCAGCCCATCGCGGCGGGCGTCGCCCTCACGGTAAAAGCCAGGCCGGGTGACAATCTGATGATACACAAGGCGCTCAACCTCGCCGGCCCCGGCGATTTCATCGTCGTAGCAAACGAGGGTGACAGAAGCCACTCGCTCATCGGCGAGATAATCGCCACCTTCGCCCAGTACAAGAACATCGCCGGGCTGATCATCGATGGTCCCATCAGGGACATCGAATTTATTTCCCAGATGGATCTTCCGGTCTATGGAACGGGAACCACGCCCGGCGGCCCCTTTAAGGAAGGTCCCGGCGAAGTGAATGTCCCGATTTCCTGCGGCGGCGTCCAGATAGACCCGGGCGACATCATTCTCGCCGACGCGGATGGCATCATCATCATACCGAAAAACGATGCCGAGAGGGTTTTTCAGGAGAGCGTCAAGTTTTCGGCGAACGACAAGGCGAAAGCCGTGGCGGCGGGAAACGGGACGGCCGACAGGAGTTGGGTGGACAAGACGCTCGCGGCGAAAAACTGCGAAATCGTCGACGGCACGTATACCTCCGGCCAGCGAGCGAACTGAAGAGTCAGCGCGAACAGGGCGGCCGGCGCGTGAATCGCGTGACCGGCGCCGGAAAGCTCGCGCCTTCCCGGGCCTCCATTTCTTGACCCAAGGGCTTCTTATATCTATTCTTTGGCTTGGAGAAATGGAGGCCCGTAATGACCAGAAACCATGTCGGCGCGAAAGCGCCTTTCGTCCTATCGGCATTATTCGCCCTCGCGGCCGCTCCCTTCGCTTCAGCCCTCGACGGAGCGGCCGGCAAGGAATTCGACCGTTTCGACGCCGGCCGCGGCGAGCTGATTATCACCTTTCTCGGGCACGCCTCGTTGGTTTTTGAATACGGTGGCGCCTACATCTATATCGATCCGGTGCGGCAGTACGCCGATTTTTCGAAATTGCCTAAAGCCGATCTCATCCTCGTGACCCACGAGCATGGCGACCATCTGGATCCCGCCGCGATCGCCTCGCTGAAAAAGCTTTCCACGGCAATCATCCTTCCTGAAGCTTCCCGCGCGAAACTGGGTTCGGGCGAGGCGCTTGAGCACGGCCGGGTCGTACAGGCCGCCGGCATATCGGTGGAGGCTGTCGCCGCCTATAACAGCTCCGCGGGCCGGACCAGCTATCATCCCAAGAGACGAAAAGACAACGGCTATGTCTTGACCGTGGGCGCGCTGCGCGTCTATGTCGCCGGCGACACGGAACCGACTCCGGAAATGGCGCTGATGGGCGCGATCGATATCGCCTTCCTTCCCATGAACCTGCCCTACACCATGTCACCCGAACAAGTGGCCGCCGCGGCCCGGACCATCCGCCCCGGAATTCTGTATCCTTATCATTTTGGATCGACGGACACGGGACTTTTGACCAAGCTCTTGGCCGGCGAGCCGGGCATCGAAATCCGAGTGAGAAAACTGCAGTGAGGCGCGCGTGAAAACGATACTATGCTTCGGCGATTCCAATACTTGGGGTTTTAATCCTTCGAATGGCGAACGCTATCCCAAGGCCATCCGCTGGCCCACGGTGTTGGCCGCCAGCCTTGAAGCCGAATTCCCGGGGGAATATGAAGTCATAGCCGAAGGGCAAAACGGCAGGACCACGGTTTGGGAAGATCCCGTCGGCCAGAAGAATGGCTCGGCGTATTTGCTGCCTTGTCTCGAAACCCACAAACCGGTGGATCTCGTGATCCTCATGCTGGGAACCAACGATTTGAAGCATCGTTTCGGCCTCTCATCCTACGACGTGGCGAGAGGAACGGCGTATCTGGCTGGAATGGTGAAGACCTCGGAATTTGGCCCCGGGAATTCGGCGTCGGCCGTACTCATCGTAGCGCCTCCTCCTTTAGGGAAGTTGAGCGCTTTCGTCCAGGAGTTCGAGGGAGGCGCCGAAAAGTCGCTGACCTTGGGCAGGGATATCCTCGCCTATGCCGCGCTGAAAGGGTTCCCTTGCTTCGAAGCGGGCAGCGTTATTCGATCGAGCGACAGGGACGGGATACATTTGGAGCCCGAGGAGCATCGCAAGCTCGGCGAGGCTTTGGCGTCGCGGGTGATTGAACTCATCGGCCGCTAAGGCTTTCAGTCATTGCAGGCGCGCCTTGTCAACCGTGAAATTTGCGTTGGCCGCTATACCTTCACAACGCCGATGGTCAGGAGAATATTCGCGAAACGGCGCATGTCGCCGGTGAGAATCACCAGGGTCGTGTTGGCTGAACAGACCGCATCATAAAACGCGTAACGTTCAAGCCGCTTCACTTCTATGCCCGGCGGAAGCATCCCGATGTAGGTCTCCTGCACGGGGGCTTCCTCGCCTTGAGGGAGCTGCATCATCGCGGCTTCCTGCACGACGATCGTCTCGAGCAGGGCTTCGAGCACCTCGGTTGTTTTCACCACGCCGGGCATAAGATTAAGGAACACCTTGGCTGCGGCCGGATTGGAGCGCGAAGCCGCGGGATAATTGCCATCGGCTATCAATACCTGTGAAAAATGGCCGGAGCGCGCCAGAGCGGCGAGAATGTCCGGATGCAGCAACTTCGTTTTAAGCATGGTTTCGTCTCCTTGGCGCGTTATGGGGCCGACCCCTTAGGCCATGTAAATGCCACCGTTTATGTCGAGCGTGGCTCCCGTTATGAAGCCGTTATATTCGCTGGCGAAGAATGCCACGGCGCGCGCTACATCTTCGCAGGTCCCCGCCCTATGCAAGGGTATGTCACGTATCGTCGCTTGTTTTGATTCCTCGGAAGTGTGGATGGCGTGGAAGGCTGATCCCAGAATGAGGCCGGGCGCCACCGCGTTCACCCTGATGCCGTAGGGAGCGAGTTCGGTGGAGAGCGAGCGAGTGAGCGTGAGGATGGCGCCCTTGGCTGTCGAGTAGATGATCGATCCGCCATGGCCGCCTTTGCGTCCCGCGAGGGAGGCGAGGTTGACGATAGAGGACGCGCCGGATTTTCTGAGCAAGGGGATCATCGCCTTGGTGACGAGAACGTTCGAATCGAGATTGACCGACATCACCGCGCGGTAGAATTCCATGTCCATTTCCTCGAGTTTGTGCCGGGCCACGAGATCGCCGGCATTGTTCACGAGGACATCGAGATTGCCCCATTTCTTCTCGACGAAGCTTGCTAGGCCTTTTACGCCCGCTTCGGTCGACAAATCGGCCTGGATGATATCGGCATCGCCGCCCTTGGCGCGGATTTCGGCGGCGAGGGCCTCGGCCGAATCCTTGCTCTTGAAATAATGGATGAGTACGCTAGCGCCCAATCCCGCGAGTTCATGGACGATCGCCTTTCCGATTCCGGAGCCGCCGCCCGTGACGAGCGCTTTCTTGTTTTTCAATGTATTCATGATGACCTCCGACTTGGGATTCTGGCGTCAGTATAGTACCCGGCCGGCGAGGCGGCAAGGGCGCTTGAGCTCCGGCGCGACAGCGCCTGAGGCCGCGAAAGCGAGTTTTTATTGACAGTAACGAAAACCAGGCTTACGCTTGATTCTGTACGCAAAATTTCCCAGGAGGCATTTCTCATGAACAAAAAGCTCATATCGATCGCCGCGATTCTGCTTATCGCCGTAAGCTTCGCGGGCGCCGCTCCCAAGTACAACTGGAAGCTCGCCTCGGTTTTGCCCGACAGCCATCCAGTCCATCAGGCTCTCGTGTTCTTCGCCGACGAACTCGCGCGAAAAAGCAATGGCGATATAAAGCTGACGCTTTTCCCCGCTGGCCAGCTGGGCCAGGAAGCCGATTACATCCAGGCAATCAAAATTGGATCGCTGGAATTCGCAAAGGTATCATCGGGACCGGTCGGCCAGTACGCGCCTACCTTCCAGGTGATCTCCCTCCCCCTCATCTGGAGGAATCTCGATCATCAGCACCACGTGCTTCAGGGAGCGATCGGCAAGCGGCTGATGGGCGATCTCGACAAGGCCGGTTATAAGGGCCTGGCGTTCATGGATGCCGGCTTCCGCTCCATCACCGCTACCAAACCCATCTATACGCCCTCCGATCTTAAAGGGATGAAGATTCGCGTCATGCAGTCCAAACCCCTCATCGATACGATCAACGCCCTCGGCGGAAACGCCGTGCCGATGGGCCAGTCGGAAGTCTACAGCGCCCTGCAGACCAGGGTGATCGATGGCTGGGAGAACAACGAACCCACCGTCCTTTCCTTCAACATGCAGGAAGTGGCGAAGTATTACAGTTATACCCGCCATTCATCCATTCCCGATTTCCTCATGATGAACAAGAAGCTTTTCGATGGTCTTCCCAAGAACATCCAGACCATGATCGAGGAAACCGCGCTCGAAGCGATGGAGAAGCACAATGACCTCTGGGGCAAAATGATCGACAAGACGGTGTCCGATCTCAAAGCCAAGGGCATGATCTTCAACGAAGTAAAGGATATTACCGAGTTCCAAAAGGCCGTAGGCGGCGTATGGAAGGATTTTGAGCCGATTGTTGGAAAGGATTTGATCGACGCGATCGTCGCGGCCAAATGAGGTCCATCCGCAATTTCTGATCAATGCGCATCGCGCCCGGGCGGCGGCCGTCAGGCCGCCGCCCGGCGTATAGGGGCGACGCTCGAGCAAACCTTGTGGAGGCTTAGATGCAGACTATCATTTTCAAGATCATCGCCAAGACCGAGCGCGTGCTCACCGCGATCGCCGCGGCC
>Ga0172379_10004284_pt1 | contig 21306 bp, 21 predicted proteins | sample GrowelOW334metaG_FD_119756 | JGI IMG/M metagenome (GOLD analysis project Ga0172379, IMG submission 119756) | Groundwater microbial communities from an aquifer near a municipal landfill in Southern Ontario, Canada - Groundwater well OW334 metaG | ecosystem: Environmental > Aquatic > Deep...
GACTCTCTTTATTGCGAAAAATCATGAAAGATAATTATGGAGAAAAATGGCATGACGCGAAATTGGATGGTAAAACGATTGGCGAATTAGCGATTGTTCCTTCGACCATTTATTGTGCTGCGGTTTGCGATATGTTCGGCGGATTTGTCGGTAAGCCTGCATGTGAAGTACATGGTGTCGCACATATAACAGGAGGCGGGATCCCGGGTAAATTGGGGCGCGTACTTAAGAGGGCCGGACTTGGCGCTAAACTGGATAATTTATTTGAACCTTGCGACTTAATGAAACATGCAATCGAGATTGGTAAAGTTGCTAGAGATGAGGCTTACAGGACTTGGAATATGGGAAATGGAATGATGGTTATTGTTAAACCAGGCGAAGAGAAGAAGGCTATCGAAATTGCCGGCAAACATGGCATTGAGGCGAAGGTTTGCGGGGAGATTACGGAAGATAGAGAGATTAGGTATTAAGTATTAGCGATCGAGTTTTGCTATAGTTCGGTCCGCGTTGCGTACCTACCGGCCCCACCCCAACTTATCCCTTAGTGTTTTGTAATATTTTTTACCGGATATTCTAATCAATTTGATATCGCGTGAAGATTTTCTGATTTTAATTTCATCTCCATATTTAAGTGGCAAAATTATCTGACCGTCCAGTGTTAAACCGATGTCGTTATCTTCAAAACGTCTTTCCGTTTTAATTTTGATATTCAATTGACGATTATTCGGTATGGCAATCGGCCTGTTTGAAAGTGTCGAAGGACAAATAGGCGTAACTATAAACGCTTGCAGTTGGGGATGTATAATTGGACCGCCTGCGGAAAGTGAATGTCCGGTAGAACCTGTCGGAGTTGCAACTATCACTCCATCCGCCTTAAAATCTATCATTTTTCTCTGATCGATTTTTACCGAAAGTTCGATTAGTCGAGCGAAATTTCCTTGATTAATCACCGCGTCATTTAAAGCGAGAAAAGTCTTGTATTTCTGGTTGTTTCTGTAAACCGTAACCCTGAGAAGCGCCCTATAGTCTATGTAGTATTTGTTTTTGAATATTTTTTTCAGTATAGATATTAAATTTTCATGATCATGTACTTCTGTTAAAAATCCAAGCGTCCCCAGGTGGACTCCCAGTACTATCGGTTGACTATCCTTGTTCAATTCTCTAACCGCCTTTAGTAGAGTTCCATCTCCGCCAAGTGTTATTACCATATCCATTTCCTTCATCATCCTGCTAACTGTCATATGACTTCGCTCGTCGTCTATACATTCCGCAATCCGATTATCATACTTCACCACAACCTCTTGTTTCTTCAGAAATGCTATGATGCTTTTTATATAAGAAGTTCTTCCTTCCAGATTTTTTCTCCCTATAAGTCCAACTTTGCCAATCTGCTTGCGTGTTTTTGGCGACATATAAAAATGTTTAATATGTAAAGGATGATTTTATTCTATATAGGACACCGGGAAAACACAATCGAGTCATCGGAAGCGGTTCGACTATGCAGTTTCCTGCCTTTCATCAGCCATCTTTAGCGTGTTGACTAGTCAACATCAGCCGACTACTCAACACGACTAATCAAGATCATTATTTTGGCTCGTGAAAGACATAAGTCATAGGTGGTCGCCTATTGGCAATGATTTGTCGATTTCTGCAAAACGGAATGTGATTGCTATGCCGTTTACATAAACGCACTATGCTTTAAAGCAACAATCGATTGTAAACTTAACAGATTCGAACTTGTCCGAACCGGGCTAGGTGTTAGCTTACTTTCCCACGACTTTCTTGCATTTTCGCGCCCGGGTGATGATAATGTTTATAGCTTTTAAATTTAAAAATATGCTTACTCAAGACATAAAACACGGATTTGAGCGTTTATCGCGCCCAAAGAAAGTTGTTCTGGTCGCAAGCGTTTTAACGGCTTTAAGCTGCCTGTTCCCTTGGTATCACGATCTGAGCGTTTATGGAGTTGGTGATACTTATTTGGGTATAAACGGACCTCTTTTCCTTGCCGGAATCTTCATCCTTGCGATGAACTCTTTTTTGGCACTTTCAATCGCCCTCCCTATGATCGGCAAAAGATTTGTAAAAATCCCTTTAAAAAGTTCAGTTGCCGGCATGTTGGCCGGCCTGCAATCTCTTTTTTTATTATTAATAGTTAATTCCGTTTTTTATCATGCTAAATTCGGCGTTAGTATTTCCAATAAATCGCCGGGATTCGGAATGACTATCGCCATGCTTGCCGTTTTGGTCCTGATAGGCGCAAGTTATTTCTTATATAAAGAAGAGTCCGCATCAAAAGGTTTTGACGAAGAAGTAGGCAGAAAAGAGCCACTTATAAGAATACCTGAAACCCCAATTAGACAACATGAGAGCATTGCCACTAAGCCTCAACAACAACCATCTCCACAACCCTTGGAGAAAACAGATTCCAGCACTCGTCTTATGGGATTTGGATTCAAGGAGTATGCAAAAGGTAAAACCGTTGAAAGCTTACTCAAAAGTCAAAAAGAAGAGATGGAGTTCCAGGAACGGGTTGAGAAAAACGGGGAGGACAGAGGGAAGTTGGAGAATATGAGGATTAGGATGGATTTGTGAAGAGAGAGTTACAGAAGGCAGAGTTACAGAATTACAGAGTTAAGAGTTACAGAGAGGAAATTTTTTATCAATAACTTATACAATTAATATGGCTGAAGAGGTAAAACAAAATGCAGAGGTGCCGACTATCGTATTTTTTTGTCGAGATTGTCAGCATGTCATTTCGAATCCGCAAAAGATTGGAGTTAAATATGAATACAAATGTGGCGTTTGCAAGGGAACTGATGTGGCGTTTGGGACGAGAAAAAGCATTCTCGATTATTTCAGATTGAAGGAAAAAGACTTGATAGTTAAAGAGGTCGAACCAAAAGCGGTTTAATATTTAAATTAAGTAGCATATGAAACCGTTACTGTTCATTATTGGTCTATTAATGGCAGGCGTTGGAATTGTTTTCATAACCGGAACGATAATGGGAAGATTCGAGGGGACTTCAAGTTATACATTAATCACCGATATGGTCGGCATGACAATGTTAGGACTAATGCCGTTATCGATTGGGATATTTTTTATATATAAAGCTTTGCAGAAATGAAAAAGATAATACTTGCTCTTTTTTGCTTAACATTTCTGACGGGCTGCAATCCAGATGCGAAATTCGCGGTCTATTTAACAGATATGAATCAAATGGTTTTTTCCGAAGATGATGTCGCTTCATATGATGCCTCAAATAATACTTTTACTTTTACGGAAGAAGGGTTGAAAAATTTGGAACAATTTCAATCTTCTAAATTAGACTCATATTTATATCAAAAACCCTTTGTGGTTAAGATTGGCGACGAAGAAATATATAGTGGCAAATTTTGGTCTAACTTCTCGTCGCTTAGTGAAGATGGCATCGTAATGTGCGATGTCGCCATGCTTAGCGTGGATTTTAACACTTTATATGTATCAAGCGGTTATCCGATTGGTGATAGTAATGACCAGATTAATGACACAAGAATCACCGATAGGTTCGAAGAAATTAACAAATTAAAATAAAATAATATGCCAAAATTCAAACCCACCCCTAAACTGGAAGGTTATTTCTACTCGTTTGAAGAGTCGAAAAACGCAAGAGATAACGGTCGGATACTGGCCATAAGAACGGAAACCAGCTTGGTATGTAATTTGCGATGCAGATATTGCTGTAATAGAAGTGGCAAACCAAGCTCTGATGAAATAACATTCGAGAAAATAATTGATGTGGTTAATCAAGCAAAAGATCTCGGCGCAAAATCGGTAGTTGTAATAGGAGGAGGAGAGCCGACAATTTATCCGAAGTTTAAAGAGTTGATAAAACATATTCATTCTTTGGGTATGGTGCCGGTAATTTTTACAAACACTCAAAAGATGACGAAGGAGATGGTGAAGTTTTTGAGGAAATATAATGTTACAGTGATAACAAAATTAGATTCTCTGGATGAAAAAACACAGGATTATTTAACAGGGGTGAAGGGTTCTTTTAAGAAAATTCATAAGGGCATACAAAACTTGATTGATGCTGGATATGCGGATGTTAAAGACAGTCAAAAATCAAAACTCGGGGCTTCGTTTGTTGTAAGCAAAAAAAATGCGCATGAAATACCTGCCATATGGAGATTCTGCCGAGACAGAAAGATATATCCGAATCTAGAAATGATGGTGCCGAAAGAAAAAGGCGTAGACAACAGCGATTGGCTACTGTCGCGAGAGGAATGGAAAGATTTAAAATCAAAACTTCTGGAAATCGACAGAAATGAATATGGATATGACTGGCTACCTCATACGCCACATATAGGCACAGGCTGTTTTCAAGTAATGCATAACTTATATATCACCGTTAAGGGTTTTGTTCGTCCTTGCGCATGCACATCCAATGATTTTGCTAATATCAAGGACTACTCGCTGAAAGAGATCAACAATCTTCCTTTTTTCCAAATTGCACGCCATATTGAAAAGAATTTGAAAGGTAAATGCGCCAATTGCAAACATCATTCAAAATGCATCGGATGTCGCGGCTTGGCTTATACGCAGAGTCGATACATTGATGGTAAAGATCCTGTTGAATCATTGTGCGCGGAAGATCCTTCTTGTTTCATGTTGTAGGTAATAGGTGATAGCTTACAGATAACAGTATGATAAAGGGAGCGTCTCGTTGCGAGATTTTCCTTTCTCTTTTTCACTTTTATTTAATGTCCACATGATATTTTTCCTGTTGCCGTCAAATAGTTTTTTAATTTATGAATTGAGTTTTGCATTCGCAAAACACCTTATATCTACGGTCCCGAAATCTCAAAATTTTTCGGAACTGATGGAGTTTCGCTACCGCAAAACAATTTATAATATTGCGCAAGGAATACTTCGCGTCCTTGCGCTGAAAAGCATTGACGGTGAGCGAAAGCTCACCTACTATCGGTTTAGAATTTAACCAAAAATAAAATGACCGACGAAACCAAAAACGAGGGAAAGACCAAGGCCCTTGAGCTGGCAATCGACCAGATCGAAAAAAACTATGGCAAAGGTTCTATTATGCGCATGGGCGAGGCGAAAAAGATAAATGTTGAAACCATTCCTACCGGTTCAATTTCTCTTGATATCGCTCTCGGCGGCGGAATCCCTAAAGGCAGAGTTATTGAGATTTTCGGACCTGAAAGTGGCGGGAAAACAACTCTTTCCTTACATGTCATAGCGGAAACCCAGAAGAAAGGTGGTCAGGCTGCATTCATAGATGCAGAACACGCGCTCGACCCGGAATATGCCAAGAAAATCGGTGTAAATGTGGATGATTTACTTATTTCACAACCAGATACCGGCGAACAAGCGCTTGAAATAACCGAAACTCTTGTCAGGTCCAATGCGGTTGACATCATAGTTGTAGACTCTGTTGCCGCCCTAACCCCTCGCGCTGAAATAGAAGGCGACATGGGAGATTCTCATATGGGACTCCAGGCAAGGCTCATGAGCCAAGCTCTTCGCAAATTAACTGCAGCGATATCCAAATCCAAGGCAACAGTAATTTTTATCAACCAGTTAAGAATGAAAATCGGAGTTATGTTCGGCAATCCGGAAACAACAAGCGGAGGCAATGCCCTTAAGTTCTATTCTTCTATAAGAATGGATATCCGCAGCATCGGCAAGATCGAAGGCTTAAATACGGAAGGGAAAGAGTTTATAGGCAATCGCGTTATCGTAAAAGTTGTTAAAAACAAAGTCGCCCCTCCGTTCAAAACGGCAGAGTTCGACATTATGTACAACAAAGGCATTTCAACAAGTGGCGATGCTATCGATCTTGGCGTTAAATATGAATTCATCAGGAAATCCGGTGCGTTCTTCAGTTACGGAGATCTCAAGCTTGGACAAGGAAGAGAAAACGCAAAAGCTTTTCTTGAATCCGACAAAAAATTGATTGTCGAGATTGAAAAGAAAATAAAAGATATTTGCATAGCAAGACAAACTGCTTCGGATGAGCAACATTCTCCAATCAAGCAGGTTGCCCCTGTCCAAAAATTAATCGCTAAAAAATAATGGTTGGTAGCAAGTAATTTAATGTTCTCATGGCTACAGATTTATACTCCCGATTAATGAATTATGCGTTTAATGCGCTATCTAGGCGCAGTATGACCGAGTTCGAGATGCGCGATAAGCTCATGAAAAGATTTGAAAAAATTAGTGGAGGCGCCAATGACATTTTGGATGACGATGTCGTTTCGAATGTCATTGCGCGCCTTAAGGAACTCAATCTGGTAAATGACGAGCGATACCTGATTGATTTCATAACCGCCAATACGAATTTTCGTTCAATCGGTAAATTCGGAATCTTCAATAAATTGCGAAGAAAAGGCATTCCAAAAGAAATTTTTGAACGAGTATGGCAAGATTTGGACATTGAGGAAAGTTCTGTTTTGGATAAAGCCTGCGAGGATTTTGAGCGCAAAAAAGGAGTTGTAAAAGGTTCGCAAAAACAGAAGGAAAGACTTATGCGTTATCTTGCCGCAAGAGGGTTCCCTCCCGATTTGATTTATAAAAAGCTGCGGGAGAGCCGGTAGCGAAGCGAACGGCCTCTATTACAGGCAGCGATCCCGTGACCTTCTTGTTTAAAATTCAAACTTGCATGAAATTATAAAATATTGTTATAATTTATACGCTTGATTATATCAGGATTTTTAAATCCTGATTTTCTTGTATATAAAAATTAACCATACTGACATGCAAACGCAATTTATGGCGGCAATAAATCAGCTCGCCGATGAAAAAAATATTCCCAGAGATGTCGTTCTCGATATCGTGAAGGCCGCACTTCGAACCGCTTACAGAAAGGATTTCGGGAATAAAGAACAGAATATCGAAGTCGATATAGACGATAAGACTGAAAACACTACTGTTTATCTTCTAAAAGAGGTTGTAAAAAAAACCGAGGACAAGGATCTGCAAATCTCCTTGACCGATGCGAAAAAACTCAAGAAAACTGCGAAAGTTGGCGATACCATAAAAATAGATGTTACCCCTATCGGATATGGTCGTATCGCGGCTCAATCGGCAAAGCAGGTAATCATCCAGCGATTGCAAGAGGCTGAACGCGATCTTATGTACGAAAACTTCAAGGATCGTGAAAACGAGCTTATCAATGCGCTTGTACACAGAGTTGAGGATAACCAGGTTTTTGTGGATCTTGGGAAAATTACGACAGTTTTACCTTATGATCATCAGATCCCGGGCGAAAGATATTACGGCGGACAAAGAATTAAGATTTATTTGGATAAAGTAATCAAAACAACAAAAGGACCACAACTCCTTATTTCAAGAACTCATCCGAATCTGATTAAGAAGTTGATGGAGCTTGAAATCCCGGAAGTTAAAGATGGCATCGTTGAGATAAAAGGCATTGCCCGTGATCCCGGCGTAAGATGCAAAATCGCGGTCTCTTCAAAGGATGAGAAAATTGATCCGATTGGCGCTTGCGTAGGTCAAAAAGGTGTTCGCGTACAAAATGTCACAAATGAGCTTCATGGAGAGAGAATAGATGTAATCGAGTGGTCTGCGGATCAGCACGAATATATCAAAAGGGCGCTCGCTCCATCTGAAACTTCAAAAATCGTTTTGAATGATCATGACAGACGCGCATATGTTTATGTCACTCCCGAACAGAGAGCTCTTGCGATTGGTAAACGCGGTCAAAATGTCAGACTTGCTTCAATTTTAACAGGTTGGGAATTGGACATTATGGATGTTTCCGAAATGCCTGAAGCCAAGAAAAAGGCCGCTGAGGCTAAACAAGAAGTTCTTGATGTTAAGAGCTTGCCTATTACACCTGAAACTGTTGAGAAACTTGCTAAGGCTAACTTGACGCTCGTATCACAAATACAAGGGTTGAGTATTAAGGATTTCCAAGATGTGGAAGGGGTTACGAAAGACGAGGCGAATACGATTGTAGAGGCGTTGAAGAAGGTGAAATAAAGGCTGGAAGTGCCCATTAGTATTCTAATGAGGCGAAGATTTCCCCGTTGAAGAGCTATGTCTGAAGTTATTTTACTAAACTACCACCTCTTGCTAGGCTTGAAAAATTCTCATAATCGAAAATGTAAGCCGTTTTGAAAGGGTCAAAATTTAAAGATCTCTTTATTTGAAACACTATTGCATCAAATTCTGATTCTTCTCTAATCACACCTTGGAGAATCATCTCCTTCAAGAAAGAAAGAATAGCATGTTGACATGCGTCCAGATTCAACAGCCCATGCTCAATTATGTACGCTATGTCGCTTAAGAATTCATCAACTTTTTTTAAACATCCGAATCTCCCGAAATAATCCCCCATTAAAATAGGCAATATAACCCCTTCTTCACCTGAGTCCTCTTCACCTACTACTTCTCTTCTCATCTCCATATAAGCATCATGAACACTTTTGGCGTCATCGAATTCCCCATTGACGATGAGACGTTTTATAAATCGACCTCCTATTAATAATCTATTTCTTGTTGATGTAGATCCTCCCGGCATTCTATTTAACTCTTCTTCGGTTTCGGCAAACATAGCGATTAATCTTTCTTTGAAACTTCCTTGTTCCGGTGGTTGCCCTCGCATAAATTATTATGTTACAGGGGTTTAGCATTACATTGCTGCGGTAATATGTCAAGTGCTTTTGGTAATAAGCAGTTATTTATAAATTCATGCAAAATCACAATTGCACCCCTTATTTAACAGAGTCAGCCATTCTGTCCCGGAACAGAATCCATTCTTTTCGCGATAGATGCCGAGATTTGGTAAGTCTCCACCCCGTCCACAGTCCACCATATTACGGATTCCCAGATGGTTGTTTTTGTGGTAGAATGGTATGAATATATTTCACCTAATTTCATGGCTGACGAACCACAAGCGGGACAACAAGGTCAACAGGCAAATCACCTTGAGCAAATAAACAGGCTTTTCAAAGAGAAAGCTGTTGCTGCAAGCGCGAAGGCGATGAATATGAGCTATCTGAATATCGGCACGATGCCGATAAATCCGGATTATTTAGCTTTAATTCCAAAAGAACAGGCTGAAAGAGCACTCGTTATCCCGTTTTTTAGGATAGGTAAAAAAGTTCGTATCGCAATCGCTCATCCTACAAATCAGGAAACTTTAACCATAATTAAGGCTCTAAAAGAGGCCGGATATCAGATAAACATAAATCTCGCGAGTGAGGAAGGAATCAAAGAGGCTCTGCAGGCTTATGTCAGTTCGACATATCAAGAAGAGGAGCATGAAGTCGAGAATATCGTTGACGAGTCGCAGATCGAGGCTTATGAGCAAGAAATCGAAGGGCTACAACAACTCAAACAGAAGCTCACCGAAGTTACTGCTGAAGAGGCGCTAAATCTTATAAATGTCGGTGCCGTTAAGACTCACGCATCTGATATTCATTATCAACCTGAAGAGAAAACCGTAAATATCAGATTCCGAATCGATGGTGTTTTGCAAAATATTTTCCAAATGGATAGAAAGACTTTTGAGTACTTAACGAATCAATTGAAGTACAAATGTAAAATGAAATTGAATGTCATGAGCGAACCTCAGGACGGAAGGTTTTATTTTAATTACAATAAGAGAAAAATTGATGTGAGAGTTTCCACAATCCCGACCGAATACGGCGAGTCGTTTGTGCTTCGTCTTCTCGACAGCGGAAAGAAGGCGCTCGACTTCGCGGATATGGGATATTACGGGAGAAATCTGGACTTGGTTAACACCGCGACAGGAATCTCGAACGGCATGATACTTGTCACTGGTCCTACCGGTTCGGGTAAAACGACAACTCTTTATGCGATGCTTAGACGGTTTAACAAGGCGGAAACCAAGATTATTACACTTGAAGATCCTATCGAATACCATCTTGAAAATGTGACGCAAAGCCAAGTTAATGATAAACGAGGATATTCGTTCGGTAACGGTTTGCGCGCAATTCTCAGACAAGATCCCGACATCATAATGATTGGCGAAATTCGTGATATGGAGACTGCCGAAACTGCGGCGCAGGCGGCGCTTACGGGACATGTGCTTTTGAGTACGCTACATACGAATAGTGCCGTTGAGACGATTCCGAGATTACTCAATATCGGGTTGCAACCTTACATGATTGCTCCTTCGATTCATACGATTATCGCGCAGAGGCTTATAAGAGTTTTATGTAAAAGTTGCGCGATAAAAAAGGCTATTACCGAGTCAGAGAAAGCGGAAATTTCGAAAGTAGTTGAGTCAATCAAGTCTATTTTGCCTGATATGCAGGTTGATATCCCCGCTGAATTATCTCAGTCGGTAGGATGTCCTAAATGCAGTCATACAGGATACAGCGGACAGACTTGTATATCGGAAGTTTTCAGTTTCGATGATGAGATTAAGGATTTGGTTTTGGAAAATAAAAGCAGTCATGAGATATTTGAGGCGGCTCGAAAGAAAGGTATGCTGACACTGAAAGAGGATGGGGTTTTGAAGGTTATTTCAGGGGTTACGACATTGAATGAGGTGTACCGAATAGTGGAATAAGTTGGAGAAGTAGGAGAAGTGACATAGTTAAATTTCTTGATATGATAATAACTTACGCGAATAAAAAAGATCTTGCGTGGCTAACGAAAAATGACAAGTATGTCAGCAGTGATGTTTTGGGAAAGAAAATTACGGGTCGCGAAATTTTAATCGCAAAATCAGGTAAGAGTGTGGTTGGGTGGTTAAGATTCGGTTTCTTCTGGGATTCGATTCCTTTTATTAATAGGCTTCATATCGAAGAGAAATATCGCAAACAAGGCATTGGCAAAAGTATGGTTGAGTTTTTCGAAAAAGAGATGAAAAGAAAAAAGCATAAATTCGTCATGCTCTCGAGCATGGCTAGCGAAGAGGCTCAACATTTTTACAGAAAGCTTGGATATAAAGATATTGGCGGGTTAGTGATCTTGAAAGAAGAGGGACTGGAACTGTTTTTCAGGAAAGAGTTATAACCTCACATAGCACATCCCTCCGACATTTCTAACCTTCTCCATCATTTCGAGTTCGAGGAGATTTGAGATTAGCGATTCGGGGGTTGAGTTTAGAGATTTCGCGAGCGTGTTTATGTGCGTGGGTTCGTTCGTTAGTTTGACGAGCAGGTTCGTAAAAGATTCGTTCCCGTGCGAGAATTCCAACTTGAGTTGCGTCGGCGTTATGTCGTCTATTATTTGAGCGGAATTATCTAATAAAACTGCTTTTTGATTTTTAATAAGATTGTGACAGCCAACCTGTCTGTAGGCATCGAATTCGCCAGGGATCGCATACACAAGCCTGTTTTCGGAGAATGCATAGTTGGCTGTAATTAGCGCGCCCGACCTCTCCGGCGCTTCGACAACAATAGTCGCTTCTGAAAGTCCGGCTATAATTCTATTTCGAATCGGGAACATAAATTTCTGCGACGGAACGCCCGGCGGAGATTCCGAAACTATCATTCCGCCATGCGCAATTATTTCGTTCGCAAGTCTTTCATTTTCGGCTGGGTAAATCTTATCAAGTCCGTTAGCAAGAACCGCAATATTAGGCATGTTTTTCTTGAGCGATTTGATGTGCGCATCTGTATCGATCCCATAAGCGAGACCGCTTACGATTGTGATTTTATATTCGGAAAGTTTATCTGTTATTGCGGAAACTGCTCGCTTGCCATAGTTCGAAATCTTTCTTGTACCGACTATCGCGATCCGTGGATTTTTCAGACATTCAAGCGTGCCTTTATAATAAAGCACCACCGGCGGACAAGATGTGTTCTTGAGGTTTTCGGGGTAGTTTGCATCTGTTATTGCGAGAATTTTTAGACCAATTTTATTTAGATGTTCGTAATGTTTCTGCGGATCGAAATTTTTATTTTCTATTTCATGCTCATAAGCTCGGCGTGCATTGAAATTATGTTTTTTCAAAATCGACATAAGCTCGCGAGGCTTGTCGTAGAGGTGATTCTGCAATGCATTTAAATATATTTCGTTCATAATGCTGTCGATGGTAGCAGGGCAACATTAAAAAAAGATGAAAAAGAGCTTACAGTTTACAGCTATCAGTTTAAAGATAAAATGCGGATGTTTTTCTTTCTGATACCTGTTAGCTGTGAACTGATAGCTTCACTCCAGCTCCACCCTCTCCACCTCTTCAATCGCTTTTGGCATTCCGTATCCGGACTCCTCACGGTCATCCACAATTGAGCCGGAACGCATAACAACAACCCTTTTCATCAGCCTATCCACGAGATGTTTGTTGTGTGTTGCGAGTATAACCGTCGAACCGTTTATGTGAATTTTTTGCAATAAATTTAAAATTTCAATACTGCTTTCCGGATCGAGATTGCCGGTCGGTTCATCCGCTATAAACAACTTTGGGTTATGAACAAGTGCACGCGCCACGGCTGTCTTTTGTTTTTCCCCACCCGATAATTGATTTGGGAAATTTCCGTTTTTGTTTTGCAGCCCAACCATCTCCAGAACTTCTTTTACGCGCTTTCTAATCACATCCTCGTTTTCTCCACACACCTCCATTGCAAAAGCCACATTTTCATAAACCGTTTTTTTCGGCAGAAGTTTGAAATCCTGGAAAACCATTCCGATTCCGCGCCTGTAATTCTGTAATTGTTCGCGTGTAAATTTGGTGATGTCATGCCCATCTACGGTTATCGAGCCTCTATCTATTGATGTCGCGCCGATAAGTGCGTGTATCAGGGTCGACTTGCCCGCACCGGAAGGACCGATAAGGGTCACAAACTCACCACCTCCTATTTGAAGTTCGATATTATTCAAAACCATGTGCTCGTCGTATCTTTTTGTGACGGATTGGAAGAGGATCATTTTTTGTTTTTAAAAGTTCTCCCCGGGAAGAAAAATACCTTACGCTGTTGCCTGAAAATTACACTTTTCGGTTGGATTTGTAAATTTTAATACATCCCCAATCTAACCTTCCACCCTCTTTTGAGTATAGTGTTCATTACCGGATCTTTTATTTCTGAAGAATCGAATTTGTAATCGTAAAGTTTCCCGAGTGAAAAATTCTCTTTTATTCCCCATGCTTTTCCTATTTCATACTGCATAGCTATTCCCCTGAAAAAATTCATATGTATTTTCACACCGGTCGGACCCGCACCCCAACTTACCGAGTTATAAACATCTATAAGTGTTGCCGTTTTTTTCTTGTCATTGATTTTTATAATCATCTTGTAAACGCTTGTCAGCCCTCTTTTCGATAAAATCTCCCACCATTTTGCATCAACATATTTCCAGGTCAGAACTATTTTTTTGCCTTTTTCTTGTGCCATTATCGGTACATTATAACTGTTTATCGACATGATTTCTTTTCTTAATTGATCCTCTCCTACAGGTGTAATCCCTGCTTCCGGCTTAAAAACCCATATCACCTTCGTTATAAGATCCATTGCCGGAATAAGCAGTACGAAAATTGCTACACAAGTCGGGATAATTAAATACGGGAAGAAATCTTCGTTTTGGAATAAGCATTCCGCAAACAATATTGGCACGAAAAGTGCCATATACAGAATAATTGCCAGAAATGAAAGGATGAATCTTTTCGCCATGTTATTTTAAATACTTATGATGTATCTCCTTCAGCCTTTGATTCGTCACATGCGTATAAATCTGTGTTGTCGTAATTGAAGCATGTCCGAGCATCTCCTGAACCGAACGAATATCCGCACCGTTCGTTAATAATTCCGTTGCGAAACTATGCCTCAAAATATGCGGTGTAACCTTTTTTGCAATCCCTGCATGACGAGCAGTTTTTCTGACCATGTCCTGAATCGTGTAGGCGGTGAGACGGCGTTTTTCATCGAGTCCAATCACTTCTTCCGATCTCCCGCGACCATAATTTATAAATAAAGGTTCGATATTATCAGCCCGTGTTCGTATATATTCAGTAATCCATTTAACACATCTTTCTGACAAGAAAACCACTCTCGGTTTACGACCTTTTCCTCGAACCATAAATTCTTTTCTAACCAAATCCACCTGCTTGCGATTAAGCGACCTTAACTCACTTACGCGAAGACCTGTGGAGTAAAGTGTCTCCAATATTGCACGGTCGCGAAGACCGGTTTTTGACTTCAAATCTATCTGCTCAAAAAGTCTTTCAACCTCTTCGCGCGTGATGAAATCAACCACTCTTTCAGGGATTTTCGAAAGCTCGATTTTTTCCGGAGGAAGTGTCTCGTAATCATTCCTTATAAGATATTTCAGAAATGCTCGCATCGCGATTATGTGATAATTTTGAGTTTTTTTGCTTAAATTTCCCCCATGTTCATCCTCCAGTCTATTAAGATGGAGTTGATATTTTTGAATGAGTTGAAGTGTAATTTCTTTCGGATTAATATCTCCCGCAAAATCGGAAAAACGAGATAGATAATGCTTGTAATTCTCAATCGTTTTCGGAGATTGGTTCTTAGCGATTTCGGCATGCTCGAGGAAGTCGATGATGAGAGGCTTGAGAGTTTTCATGATTTGATTTTACAGCAAGTTGCACAATAAACTCAATTGACGACTAAAAGCCTTCTCGCGAACGAGAAAGCTTCGTATTTTAGTCTCTCCGCTATGTAGCTTACGCCAATGCTTAGATTTGAACAATATCTTTTAAATTGAGTTTCGCTAACGCAAAACAACTTAATGATATGGCGCAAGGAATACTTCGTGTCCTTGCGCTTAGGTCGCTTCAGTCGCCTGTAGCGACTTGCGCGACTATTCGGTATATCGTTTCCGCCACCTCTCCTCTCGTCATCGCATTCGCAGGATAAAACATGTTGTCCGCACCAATATCAATTAGATTATTGTCTTTCGAATATTGCACATAGGGCGCATACCAAGCCGTCGCATCTGTATCTGTACAAATCTCCGTAACGGCGTAGTCGGAAAGATTGATGCCATATATGCGAGTAATAATTTTTAAAAATTCAACTCGGTTAACGCTTTGTTCCGGCTTATAAGTCGTGTCATCGTATCCGTTTATGAAACCTTCGGTAGCGGCATAAACCACATATTTTTCATACCAACTGCCAGCCTCAACATCTTTAAAAAATGCTTCTTCCGTATCTATCACTTCCGGTACTTCATATCCGAATCCCAGAAAAAGCATTTTTAAAATTTCCGCCCTATTCACTTCTTGCTCGGGCTTGAAACTCCCATCATCATATCCGGTTATCATTCCCGCATCACGCAAATAAGCAATCGCTTCCGCGTATTTATAAGTAGAGTCAACATCCGTAAAAATCTTGTCTTCCTGGGTTGAATCAACCGTTGCCCCGCTTGAATCGATTGAATATATCGTACTCAATCCTTTTACATAGCCCACGAAGCTTTCTTGAATTATATCGTCCGCATAATCACCCAAGTATAAAGGCTGATCGCTCCTGCTTCTGTAGACTTCGCAATGCTCTTGCAGTCTACCGTTTAAATAAACATTCATTCCCGTCTTTAATCCGTATTCAATTTTTACATTAGACCATTCATATATATCAATCGGCTCTTCCGTGTATATCCTGTGCCATCCCGAAGAGTCCATACATGCAGACTCGGTATAAGGATCGTACAAGTCGAAATCCAATATCGCATTTTCATCCATCCCCAATGTAATCGAACCGTATTCCGGTGCATTCACGCCTGTCGAATCCAAAATCGTTCCTATTTCCGACCCATCGTCCAAATAAATCGAGAATTCGATCGATCCATTAAGCGGTAATGAATAAATTTCATTTAAATTAAGACTGTACTGCGCCGAAGATAAGTAATAATCGTAATCCGCAGGTTGCGTTTCCGATTGTATTGCATCCAAATAAAAATCGAGCGATTCTTTCACATAAGAACCAACTCCTTTCAATACCTCCAATGTGTCTGCGTAAGACAAAACATACTCTTCGTAAGCCAAAACATTTCCCCTGTTGTATTCTCCGCCCGTCCTGTAAAAATTCACCGCTATAAGTAGGTTGTCTTTTCGCGTGATGTAATGAAGCGTATTTGATTCCGCGCTGTAATCCATTAAGAGATCACTATTGTTACCGGCACCGGTTTTGTAGCTAAAATTGTAAACACCTTCGTCCAACAAGCTCCATTCTCCTGTCGCGAATTTCTCCGAGCTTTGCCAGTTTTCAAACTCTTCCTCCAGCGCTTCCTCGGACGAGTAAGGAATAATATATATATACATCGTCGGCAATTCGGAATTTAATGTGTAATTTTCGTTATAAAGGGCATGATATTCTGCTTCTATTCCGTAATTCGTTGCCCCCATACTTACTTCTTGCCAATTCGAGTGGTCTTCAAGTCCGGTTATCGATGAGGCTTCAGGGAAAATAAGATCCATATTATCCAACAATTCATCGTAAGTAATTTCATTTGACGCAAACGCCATACTTCCTCCAATTGGAAGTAATAATGAAATCAAGATGGTAGCTATGGCTGCTTTTTTTGCTTTCATATCTAAAATTTAGCATTTTTACATGTTTTATGGAATAATTATTTGCTGACCGATTAAAAAATATGTTGTTTTATGAAACATCAAGATGAGTTTCGCTCCGCGAAACAGCTGCTGCTTGAAGAAAATCTCGCCCCTTATGCCTCAAAAAGCAAGTTCGCTCACAGGCAATATCCCGAACCATTGGATGTAAATCGACCTGCATTTAAAATCGATTGCCACAGGATAAGAAACTGCAACACTTCATTGAGACTTCGCGGAAAAACCCAGGTTCTTCCCGCAGGAATCGGCGACCATTATCGCACTCGCGCTTCTCATACCGATTCGGTTGTAACCGCTGCGCGCGATATAGCCGAACGACTCGGTTTGAATTCCTATCTTGCCGAAGCGATAGCTCTCGCTCATGACCTCGGGCATACGCCTTTTGGACATGCCGGAGAAGATGCCCTGAATGATTGTATGAAAAAATTTGGGAAATCTTTTGAGCACAACGAGCAAAGTCTTCGCGCTGTTACAGTTCTTGAGGGAGGATATCCTAATTTCAGAGGGTTGAACCTGACGATTGAGGTCCTTGATGGACTCAAAAAACATATGACTCCCTGGGATAATCCCGGATGCAAAACGATATCTTATCCAACCCTTGAAGCTCAAGTCGTAAACATGGCCGATCAAATTGCTTATATTTACCATGATTCTCTTGATGGACTTAGACGCGGCGTTTTTGATCTTCGGAAAATTTCCGAAATCCCGCTTTTTGCCAGAGTTATTTCGAGGGCGAAAGAGAAATATGGGGAAAATCTCGAAAGCGATGTTTTAATTTCGAGGTCTTTGAGCGCTTTGCATGGGATTTTGGTTGAAGATTTGGTTTCGCAAACTCAAAAAAATCTTTCGGGTGCAAATATTAAAAGCCTTGAAGATGTTTATAAGCACTCTAAGCCACTCGTAACTTTCTCCGATGTAATTGCCGGAGAGGTCGGCGAACTCAACGATTTCCTACATGATGTTTTTTATAAAAGCGACGAAGTGAGGGCGTTAAATATCCATGGTAAAAAAATAATCAAATCGCTTTTTGATTATTATCTGGCTCATTTTGATGAAGTCCCTAAAAAGTTCAGAGAAATAGCGGAAAACGATAAGCCTACATCTATAAAAGACTTCATCGCCGGCATGACCGACTTTTATGCAGAGAATGAAGCTAATCACCGAAGGTGATCTCCGCTTTGAAACACCGATTGATTTACAAAATACCGCATTTTCAGGGTCCGCTATGCGTGCTCGGATTGTTTTACTCACCTTTAAGGCATAAAATTAGCGCATGAGATGTCCCAAATGCCACAATCAGGATACGAAGGTTGTTGATTCGCGCGATACAAATGACAACAAGGAAACTCGCCGAAGGCGCGAATGTGAAAAATGCGCTCATCGTTTCACGACTTTTGAACGCGTTGAAACTTCCAATTTTATAGTTATCAAAAAGAATGGGACTCGTGAATCTTACGACCGCGAGAAGGTTGAGCGCGGCATTTGGAAAGCTTGCGAAAAACGGCCCGTTACACAGGAGCAAGTAAAAGGACTTATTGATAATCTTGAGGAAAAATGGAGCGCCCTAGCCAACGAGGTTCCATCCAAGCAAATTGGCGAAGATTTAATGGATAGTATAAAAAACCTGGACGAGGTCGCTTATATCCGTTTTGCTTCGGTTTACAGGCAGTTTAAAGATGTAGAGTCTTTCAAGAAAGAATTGGTGAAGCTGCTTGGATAACTGCCCCAATCGGCGAGGTTAAAAATAAAATCAATCCTCGCTTAACTCAGCATAATCAACTATGTCTTCTGGGTTGACTCTGACAAGAAGAGTTTTAGAAGAACTTCCATCATCAATAGTAAGGGAAAATATCAAAGTTCCTTCCGGATAGCCTTCTGGAGAAACATCCCATGCAATAAACTGCACGGTTGAGTTTTTCAAAAGACTGTCTAATCCGGGAACTGTCTTTAAAATTCTCCTATAACCGGCTTGCCCTATAAGATTTATAATTTCACTACGACCTTCGGTTCCAGGTATTTCTTGAGTTGGCAACAATTGATTCGTACAAGTTTCGGCTGATTGAATTGACATGTTTTAATTGGCTTAAATGAATATGTCTTACGTATACCATAGTGGCGACATCTTGTCAATTTTTCAAATATCGCTTGCCGTCTGTGCTGGCTTATATTTTACATTATTGTGTTTTTAAAAAGCCCCCCGCGTTTTCGCGAGGGGCTTTTCGTATTCACATTCTTAGTTCTGGAACACGCGATCTGTCGTTACCCCGCTGTCGTCATAGAGGTAAAGTTGATCTGCGAATCTATAGACCAACTCGGCAATTTCACCGCGAGTCATGGCCTCGGCAGGATTGAAGTTGTCGCTAAGCATCAAGTCGTAGTAAATACCCATCTCGTTGGCAAGCTGTACATATGTTGCATACCAAGCCGTCTCATCTACATCAGGATATAGTGTAGTTGTTATTTCCGTCTTCAAGTCACCATCCAAGCCGAATGCTTCAATTACCATCTTCAAGATTTCAACCTTGTTAACAGTGCTTGCAGGCTGGAACGATCCATCCGGATAACCTTCGACGATTCCTTGCTCATAAGCTTCTTGTAAGTAAGGTATGTACCATGAACCGTCTATTACATCGGAGAAGTTCATGCTCGATGTGATGTCTGTTTGTGTTTCATCGACATCGTAAATATCGAATACATTATCCAACGTCGCGAATATAATCTTGAGAGCTTCGACACGGTTTACTTCAGCATATGGTTTGTATGTACCGTCCGAATAGCCTTCGATTACATCGTTTTCACTCAAGAAGTTAATCGCATCGATGTATGGACTCCATGGTTCGACATCGGAATAATCTGTTTCTGGAACACCTTCTCCGTAAGCGCTGTAATACCAGTCATCATAATATCCGGTATCAGTACACTCATACCAGTAATCATAGTAGTAACATCCATCGTCAGGACAGTAGTAGTAATCACCGTATACCGTATCATGTCCTGCGGTACAACCGGCCCATTCGCTATCCGTTGTGTAATCGTAGTAGTAGTAATACTCCCCGTCACAATAGTAGTATTCGTCGAAGTACCAGCATCCATCATCTTCGCAATAATAATAGTAACCTAGATATTCATCTTGGTATTGAGTGCAGGAATTATCCCAGTAATCAGCGTCGTACCCTGCTGTAGTATCCCAGTAATCATACTGGTAATCATCGTAGTAATACTGGTATCCATCGCAATAGTAGTAGTAGTCATAGTAGTAACATCCATCTTCGCAAACATAGTATCCGTTTTGGTCATACCAACAACTCGTGGTGTTGTTTGCGTAATCCCAATAGTAGTAATTATAGGTATCTCCGCCATAGTAGGTATCTCCTTCATATGTATCTCCGGAGTAGTCGGATGAACACCATGAATATCCGTCATCATAGTAATAACATCCATCATCACAATAGTAGTACCCGCCATAGTAGTAATCATCGTAGTAGTAGCAGTTTTGATCCCACCATGTGGAGCCTTGATCGTCATAATAGGCATCCCAATTGTAGTAATACCTATATCCATCACAGTAGTAATACTCGTCATAGTAGTAGCATCCATCATCGCAGACATAGTATCCGTTTTCATCGTATGTACAGTCGCTTGTATACCCTACATCGTAACTGTTTTCACACCATGTGTATCCATCCGAATAGTAATAACATCCGTCATCCGGACAATAATAATATGTACCATAGTCATAACATCCCTCCCAGTAACTATAGCTGTCCCAATCTCCGTACCAATCCGTGTAATAGTCCTGATAGTAGTATTCATATCCGTCACACCAATAAGAATCCTCGAGGTAATAACATCCGTCTGGACAATAGTAATATGTACCGTTCCATACATCCGAATACTCCATACAGTCATCGCTTAGCCAATAGTTGGTCTCAAAATAGCCATAATAATACGATGAACAGTCGTAGGTTCCATCGTAATAGTAGTAACAACCGGTAGCTGGATCGTAGGCATATGTATCGTAGTAAATGTAACTATCATAATAGGTGTCATATTGGTCGTAGTTGTCGTAGTCGTAGTTGTCGTAATAATAGTAGTATCCGTCATCGCACCAATACATATAGTCGTTGTAGTAACATCCGTTGTTGCAGATGTAATAGGCGTATCTTGAATCGTACTGACAATCATCGCTGTAGTAGTAGTAACTATAACTTCCTTCACACCAATAGTATCCTACCGTGGTTGAGTCATAGTAATAACAACCATCCGGGCAGTAGTAATAAGCTGTTCCCCCGTAGCTATATTCGGTACATGCCGAATTATAAGAATAATCCGGTTCAAAATATCCTTCGTCGTATGTATAAGAAGAATCCTCTCCGTAATAATAATAACTTCCGCTATCTTCGCAGTAATAGTAGCCGTAATAGTATTCATCATAGTAGTAACAGCCATCCTGGCAATAATAATAGTAGGTGTATGAATATCCGTCCCAGTAAGCGGTACATGATGAATTATAAGAATAGTCCCACTCGAAATATCCGTCGTAATAATAATCGTAATCTACTACTCCGGTCTCATAGTAATAACTCTCTCCGCTTTCACTGCAGTAGTAGTAACCGTAGTAACTTTCATCATAATACCAACAACCATCCGGACAGTAATAATAATAAGTTCCGGAATAGGAATCGTAATAACTTATACAGTCTCCGTTGTAAGAGTAATCGTACTCGAAATATCCCTCTGCGTAATCATAATCTATACTGTAATCTTCATA
>Ga0172379_10004285_pt1 | contig 21304 bp, 19 predicted proteins | sample GrowelOW334metaG_FD_119756 | JGI IMG/M metagenome (GOLD analysis project Ga0172379, IMG submission 119756) | Groundwater microbial communities from an aquifer near a municipal landfill in Southern Ontario, Canada - Groundwater well OW334 metaG | ecosystem: Environmental > Aquatic > Deep...
CTTATATTGTTTTTTTATTAGTTTGGAATTTTTCTTCATTTGAAATCTGGATGTGCTTTGGAATTTGGAAATTGGAATTTGAATTACCATTGGATATTCATAAACTTTGAAATTCCTATACCTTGAATTACTTTTCTGGGAAGGCACTAATTAATCTGCTGGATCAGGCTTTTTGCCTGCTCCGTCCAGAAATCTCCGGCATTAGGTGAAGAATCCATTGATTTCGCAGCGGCAAGCGCCCTGTCTTTCTTACCGACCGCCAGGAATATTCTTGCGGCGGAAAAGGAAGCCTCGTTCCTGACGGAGGCAGGGAATTTCATGTCGGCTCCGACTTTGGAGAAAGCCTCGGCGGCCTCTTCTTTTTTACTTGAAAGTTCAAGCAGATATCCCTCGTCGAGCTTTGCCTGCCAGTATGTCTCCGGAGTATTTGAACCCGGTGTTATTTCCCTGCACACTTTAACGGCATCGTCATATTTTTTCTCTTCAGTGAGGAGTTTCACCATTCTAAGCCTTGCGAAGTTCGCAGCCGGATTGGCTGGATGGGCGGCGACTGCCTTCTGAAGATCCTGAACAGTTTTCGCCTTGGTGAATCCGAGAGAAGCCTCAAGCTCCCTTTTGCCGCCGAAAGACGAGAAAATCATGTAAAGGGCGAAAAGTATCAGCACGGCAACGGAGGCGTTCAATATTTTCGGCCAATGACTCACGAAGAAATCCTCAAAATGGGTCATTTCATCGTATGTTTCCTCAATGATGTTATCTTTATCTATTTTCTTTGACATTATTGTTCTCCGTGTTCGTGTTATTATGTGTGAGTGAGACCGTTAGGAGCCGTAAAGAAACAACCTTAAATGTCAAATTTATTTCTTTACGACTCCATAAACTAGTTCACAAGCATTTTAAATCAAACAAACTACGGCAAATATTCACGAGGATTTTTACCCGGCAACGCTCATCGCATATAATCCGGAATTACTCTGATTCCGTCCCAACCGTTGATGCCCTGAAAGAGGAAACCCTGTTTTTCAGGTTCATGATTGTAAGCGAATTGTTGGCATCCCGCGAATCTCCGGCCGCCTTGCCCATGGATATTATGGACGGATTGGAAAAGAAAGGCATTTCCATTGGATAAGCAGCACTTCCATACGTCATCACCGTATGATATCCCCTTCCATTTTTACCGAGCCATTGCCAGCCTGCGGAATACGGAAAATATCCCTGCGCATTTCCAAGCTGTGTTTTTGAATGTCCGCATCCCATGTTGTGTCCGCATTCGTGGGCGAGCGTATACGAATTCGCAAGCTGTTTGACTCTGCACAGGTTGAAAGCAAGAGAAGAATACCCGGAGTATAGCCAGCCGAGTCCCCCGATGTCATCGCATGCGGTCACAAGCGTGACAATGTCAGCTCCGTATTTATTGCGCAAAGCCTGAACTGTTTCATTGAAAGTTATGCTGTTCAGATCGGACGAGGAACCGCCACCACCCTCTCCTGCGGCAATATAATCAATCTCCCGGGAATGGACAAGTCTGAGCCTTGCGCCCGTCCTGCTGTTTGCAAATGCGGTGTTCGCCCTTGCGACTGCAATGGCCATTATGCTTTCAATCGGCCCCTGATAATTGCCGCCAGCCCATTTTCCAGCCGCAGACGTATATACAATCATAATATCCATCACGGTGTCTGATGAGCCGGATTCGGGGGCTGCGGAAAAATCTTCAGAGTTCCGGCAATCAGCATCCTCAAGCCGACCTGCACCGTTGAATTTGATTGTTTTATGCGACAGGCTGTCATTTTCATTCCGGACTACGTCCAGTTTTTTAGTATCGTGTTCAAAAATTGAATAGTCTATCCCGTTTTCCGACCCGGTTGAAAAAATCCTGTCTTCAGAAGGCAGATCGACAAATGCGGTCGTTTTTCCTGAAACCGTTGACATGTAAAGGTATCCTTTCGCATCGTCAACATCTATGGTTCCGGTGACAACCTTCGCCCCGTTCACATCGGTATAGCTGTTATTGATCTTAGCGTCGCAAGCAACATCGTCAAAGAGATTCAGCCTTAAAATCTCCCCCTCGGCCAGATTGCAAATGCCGTCTCTGTTTATCTGCGCCGTCCTTGTCCTTGTCGCTGATTCGCTGGAGCATGAAGAAGCCGCCGGATTGTTTAAAAACAGATCAACGCCCTTTGTGGTCGCCGGCTCCGCAAACCCTTCAGTCATTTTCGGGGCGGAGGAAATTCCATCCGCAGTTGTTCTGGCAGTGGAGACTGTGCTGCCTGCAAGATCTTCAGATGCCTGTTTCCCTGTCTTGTTTGAGCGGTAAATGGAAACAACGGACAAGACAAGAAACAGCGCAACGGCGGGAATTAAATATTTAGGGACTTTTGTTTTCATAAATATGACTGCCTGAACTCAAAACACCCTCAAACACGGGTCTGATGTATACTCCACACATGTGGAGCATACATTCTTCCGGACGATATACCGGATACAGACAAAAACAAGGGAGGCTTTTTCGCCTCCCTTTCATACTCCGCACGTACGGAGTATGATTCAACCAGGTTTCTGATGGTTATTTGACGGCATTTGTTGAAACCTGAACCGACTTGAAGAAAACGACAAACAACGGCATAATCCAAATGCTGCTTGTCGAGGTATTGAGGTCAACAGATTTTGTCGCCCCCATATCTTTAGCCTTTTTAGTTGCGACGGCGACAACTGATTCAGTATTAACCGTATCTTTCACGAATGCGATTGAACCGACTTTGTCAGTGTCACCGGTCAGTACGGGAATCCACAGAAGGTAGAGCCCCCAGTTACTTGCATTGACATTGCCGATACTGACTTCCCCGCCCGTTGTCAGTTTTTGATCGTTGAGTTTTTGGGCGGTCTGGACGCTTGCGCATCCGACCACTATGAAAAGAGAAGCCGTAAGACAAAGTGCGATAAGTTTCTTAATCATGTTTTCATCCTTTCATTTTCTGTTCAAAAAACGATAATCAAACAACTTAAAAATCAATCCTCCCTGCACTGCCCTCCTTTCACAATTTTCAGAGTTCGACTATCAACCTGCCCGCCACTAAAACAACTGCTTTCATGGTAACTTATAGTATTACGTGTAAATATCAATTTTTTTCACTCAGAAATTGTTAAACTCCCAAGGTTCCCCTCAATAAGCTGAAGTATTGACAAAGAGGCATCCGGTTTTGCCAGTTCTTTTGACAGCCTCCCTTTTTGAGAGTAACAATCTGTCTGTTCAAGCCATCCCGCGATTGTACTTGCAAGCTTTGTCACTGTCAGTTCTTTTTCGGCAATTGCAATTCCCGCGCCACCGGAACAGTAATATCGGGCATTGTCATCCTGATGGCTGTCGGTTGCGAAAGGATATGGAATCAGGATTGCGAATTTCGCAAAAACAGAAAGCTCGGCAACGGTGCTTCCCCCGGATCTGCAGATTACAAGGTCGGCGGCAGAATAGAAAATCTCCATCTCTCCGCTGGTTTCAATGACAAGATGTTTGAAGTGGCACCCGGCATAATGTTTTTCGAGACTATCCCTGTTTTTAGCCCCGGACAAGTGAACAACCTGGAAATTATCCCTGCCCTGAAGTTTCAGCGCCTCAGGCACGCATTGGTTTATTGCTTCGGCCCCCTGGCTGCCTCCAAAGACAAGAAGCAACGGGGCGTCTTCGGTAAGATCAACTGAATGCCTCGAATTTATAAGCCCAATCGCCTCCTTTTTGCTGAGGTTGCATTCTGCGATTTGAGATCTGACCGGCATTCCGGTGACAGTCCATTTGCATTTTATATTGTTGCTGTTGACGGGAGGGAAGGAGAGAGCCATGTGTCTCGCAAAATTTGAAAGGAAAAGATTGGCTTTGCCAACCCGCGCATTACCGTCATGAACAAAAACCGGTATTCTCAGAGTCCAGGCCGCAATTGCCGGTGCTGCCGAATGAAAACTTCCCATCGCAAGTACGGCGGAAGGCTTGAATTCCCTGAGTTTTCTCCTTGCCTCAATTATTCCCTTTAACGAATGAAGTGCAAAAGAGATTTTTCCCGGCAGACCCGTTGGAGGAGTTGAAGAAGAGAGGATTATGGATTTAATGCCTTTTGCCGATGCCGTCCCGCACTGTTGTTCGGCATTGCGCCCGGTAATGAACAGCAGGGGTTCTCCGCCCCGGCGCCTTAATTCCTCGGCGGTTGACAGTCCGGGATAGAAATGCCCTCCGGTACCACCGCATATTATGACTAATTTTTCAAGCATTCTGCCAAGTCCTGTCTCCTGAATTCCGACGACTTTTGCAAGCTCTACGGCTTATCGTCTGACCGCCCCCTGTTCTTAAGCTGCACCTGCCCGTCCGAGCCTCCGTCCTGAGACTGACCTGAATCCATCGCGATGCTCAGGAGCAGACCGATACAGACAATTGACATCATAAGATTGCTGCCGCCATAACTGATGAACGGTGCGGGAATCCCCTTGGTCGGGAATGTTCCCGAAATCACTCCGATATTTATTATCGCCTGCATTGTGATTATTGAACTGATCCCGAATCCCAGAAGCATTCCCTGGCGGTCTTTTGACATGATGCATATGTAAACCGAAGACAGCATGATGATGATGTAACCGAAAACAACAAGGAGAATGGCTATGAATCCGAGTTCCTCTCCGACAATTGAAAGAATGAAATCGGTGTGCGCCTCAGGCAGATAATTCCATTTCAGCCTGCTCTGCGTGAATCCGAGCCCGCTCCAGAAACCGGATCCAAGCGCCATCAATGAGTTCCAGAGCTGGTAGCCGCTGTCTTTTGCGACTATTTCCGGATCCATAAATGAAGTTATCCTCGACCACCTTTCCGGATCCATGTATTTTGCGTAAACAAAAAGGAAAGGCAGGACGGCGGGGCCGATCAGGAGATATGCAAGCCTCACTCCGGCGACAAAAAGCATGAGTCCCGCAGTTGCCGCAATCAGGATTGTCGTCCCCCAGTCCTTTCCGATGATAACGAGTCCGCACGTGGTGCCTATTACTGTTCCGAGAGGAATTATGCCGTGGAAAAATGAATTCAGAAACCTTTGCCTCATTGAACAGAAGTATGCCAGGAAAAGCACAAGGGAGATCTTGGCGAATTCCGACGGCTGTATGCTTAATCCGTGGAACTGAATCCATCTGTAGGCCCCGTTAATAGGCCTGGAGGCCCTTGCAAGAAGAAGCAGCAGTATGCTTATCATTAAAAACACTATCGAATACTTTACCGCATTCCGGTAGCCGGCCATATACACAACCATTGCGCCAACGATTCCCACGGTTGCCCATACCATCTGTTTTTTGAAAAGAGTGGCTCCCGCTATGCCCGATGAAGTGGAATAAAGCATGGCAAGCCCGAAAAGCACCATCGAGAGAACGGCCAATGAAAGAATCAATGCCGCATTTTTAGGGTGGGGCCAGCGGCTGGTTGCATCCTCGTTCAAAATCACCTGACTTGCAAAACGTATTTCCGCCATGTTCTTGTCTTCAATATGTTACAGGGTTTCAGTTTCATTTTTTTCAACCAATGCGGTGAGACATTCCGGAGGCCTTGCCGGCCTACGTGTTTTCATGTCCACGCATGCATGGACAGTATAGCCTTCCGCCAGAAGCTCTTCGTCTCTGCGAACTTCGCAGCAGATTTTAATTTTGACGCCCTTGATTTCATCCACCCAGCCCGAAAAGCTCAGCATGTCATCATATCTCGCCGGATTCCTGTATTTGCAAACAGCCTCGATGACGGGAAGCATGATTCCAAGTTTTTCAATCTCATAGTACGGAAGTCCGTCCTCGCGGAGAAGCTCGTTCCTCAGCCTTTCAAAATAAACCAGATAATTGGCGTAATAAACAACGCCCATCTGATCGGTGTCGGCGTAGGGGACACGGTACTGGATTTCGACTTTTCTCATTTTTCAATGATTTCAATATTTTGTGTTCATTTAATAAACGATGCAATGAGGTTCACGACCTCTTCGACAGTCATTTCACTGCTGTCTATGAATATAGCATCATCCGCTTTTTTTAAAGGGGCGATTCGGCGGTTGCTGTCCATTTCATCGCGCTCTGCAATTTCCTTTGCAACTGAGGCCACTGTTGAGCCTTCGGGTGTTTCTCCGGACTGCGCAAGTCTTCTCCCTGCCCTGACTTCAGGCGACGCGGTAATGAAGAATTTATACTTTGCGTCCGGAAAAACAACTGTTCCGATATCACGGCCTTCCATTATGACGAGCCCCAGCTTTGAAAGGCTTCTCTGTCTGTCTATAAGCCAGGCGCGTACGTTTCCCATGGCGGCAATCCTGCTGACATATTTTGCGACTTCCGGCGAACGTATGGCGGAATCGGCGGTTGCCCCGTTCATTGTCATGGAGAGTTGCCCGTCTGCAGTTTTGAAAAACGACAAATCCAGTTTTTTAAGGAGGGAACCGATTTCCCCGGGGGGGGACTGTGAATTCAAATCAAGTTTGTTCTGCATGAGGAAAAGGGTGATCGCCCGGTACATGTTGCCTGTGCTTATATAGTATCCGCCCAGCCTGTCGGCGACACGCTGAGCGACGGTACTCTTACCCGATGCCGCCGGCCCGTCAATAGCTATCACATTCTTTAAAGACATAGATTTCACCGCATTTGCCCGGGGGGATTTAATATTTCCAGGGAATTTTTGCTGTCCTGAAAAGGATGCCCCCAAACGTACCATGCTTTTCAGATTTGTCAATTACCCCGGGAGGTCTCTCCGCAGCTCCGGAAAATGGTCAGCCATTTCTTTTAACGCTCTGCGGATTAACGCAAAAAAAATGCCGGGAGCTTAAAGCTTCCGGCATTTATAACTGCGGGGGAGTCTCACAAATATATTATTTCTTCAATCCTTTGAAAACGCCTTTGTATCCCTTTACATTAATGATTGTCTTGGCGTACACAACATAGTCTTTCGTTTCAACAGTATATCTGGGAGCGATAATCACGTCTGCGCCAGCCTTGTTGCAGGCATCATACGCAGCAGCGGCCTTGCCTTCAGCAACAGCATTTCCGAAAAGCGAATATCCAAGTGATCCCGATCCTGCCGCAGTGTATTCAACGCCGTCGGCAAACTCAGTTGCGCCTGAGCTAAAGAAAAGAATCCTCGTAATTGTGGCTGTGCCTTTGATTTCATCGCCTATTTCAAGCAAAGGTGTTATGTTCGCTTCAAGCTTCACATCAAGTGGAGAACTCCACTGGCTGACGTGAGTGCTTGCGCATCCACAGACAACGGTTAATGCCGCAACACCAATAATCAACGCTGCAAATTTTCTCATGCAAATCTCCTTATTTCATTGTTAGTTTAATACGCCCCGCTCCATCTAAGATATACATCAAATAAAAGAAGTAAAGATAAGACACTGTTTAATTCGCATAAACTTTTGCGGGAACCTTTATGCTGTTTGAAAATTCCATTCAATGCCTTTCCGCGCCTTCAGGATGATGTGCCGCATTTTTCTCCACCCTTCTCAGATAACCGCGACGTTTCCTGCGAATGGGAGTGGCGATTAAACGATGAAGTTTTATGTACCATGGCCGCATTTTTTCGAACTCGGCATCAGAAATCCTGCCCGGCGAAAATCTCCTTATGTGCTTGCGCAGATGATAAATGTCTGAATCCTTAAAAATACAGAACAGCGGATATGTCAGCAGATTCAGGGGAAACGGAGGCTGAACCCAGGTTATCTGAAAATCAATCAGATAAGGGTTCCCGTCATCTCCGACAAGGATATTGTCCGGTTTGTTTGTATCAAGATATGACATTCCGCGGCCATGCATGAGTTCGAGCAGCTTCTCAAGTTCATCGAAAAAACCATCACGCAGGCGGGATTTTGAAGAAAGATCATTTCCCGGGACGTATTCATGGATTATTCCGGTCTTCCGGAGTCTTCCGATCCATTTCGGAACGCAATCGGTATCCTGAAGCCTTTTATATACTTTCTCCTCATGCGCCGCCTGCCACCTTGAAAGGAGGCCATAGGGTATTCCCATGTAGGAATACGGCCTGAAAATCTTCAGGACCGCCATGCGTCCCTTTTCAGATTCGTAAAGACCTGTTGCTGCGAAAAAATCATGCTTGAACGCCTTTATCTTCCTCCATCGGACACCTTCGGCGTCAAATTCATCGGGGATTTCTTTCCCGAGAAGGGCGAGCAGCCTGTCATATTTTTTCTGTGGATCTGAATTCATATTGATCATTTTAAGCCCGCATTGCACAATAGGTCAAATTGATTTGAAACCTGTAACAGGCTATACTTTAGGCTGAAAAAAACAGTTTTAAAGTTTTCATCTGGAGATTTACCCATGTCGGATTCAAAAATAAAAAAAATATGGCTTCTCCGTCACGCCGAAAGCAAAGCGCAGACCGAAGAGGAGTACGGGATTGACACAGGTCTGAGCAAAAGGGGCGAAAGGCAGGCGGGAAGGCTCAGAAAGGTTTTCAACAATTTAACATTTGACAAGATATACCTGAGTCCTCTCAAGAGGGCCAGGGAGACATTCGAACGCTCCGAAATCAAGGCCTGCAACATTGAGTTTGATTCAAGAATTGTTGAAGAGCTTCCAGGCGATGCCTATTCATCTATTCTTCCATATTCGGCACTCCCTGAATACGGAACCGCCGACAGTCATAATGGCTGGTTCACTGATGCAAGGCAAAGGGCGATATGCTTCCTTAACGAACTTCACGCGATAAGGGAAAGGCACGTTCTTGTTCTGTCACATGGCGGTTTTTTCAATCATCTTCTGACGGCATTTCTTCCGGAACACGGAATCGAATCATTTGAAAAATTCAAATACTGCCAGATGAACAACGCGGGTATTTCCGTATTATATATCGGGGCAAACATGAAGCAAGACGCTCTGCTTAACTGGAATGACATAAGACATGTCCACGATCTGATTATCTCTGATCCGCTCGCTCCGCTGCCGGACGATGTCAATCAGGAGGACAAAACAGGAAAAGCCCCGAATACTTTCAGAAAAGAGGGAAATCCGAAGTGAAATATGCATAATAAAAAAACAGGAGGCGCAAACGCCTCCTGTTTTTGCAAAGCCTAAAGGGAAGCTCTAAATTCTTATTTTACCTTGCCTGAAAGTCCCGGGACGGAAATCTTTGAATCCATATGATTGTTGCAATACTGACCGACAAGCATCCATGCGAAATAAGCCATCACAAAAAAGGCGATACATGCTGCAATCGTGAAAATCATGGAGGGTTCCTGTTTCCCTTCCTTCCGAGCCGCTTTTTCAATTGTCGGCGGGATGATTTGCCCCTCCCCCGCGCTAACGGGTACTTCAGCATCAGTTGCAGAAGCAAGTGCGGGAGAAGCCGGGATCGGTGTTGCGGGAGCAGGATGCGGGGTGGCTACAGTGGCTTCAGGTCTGGTGGATTTTAATTTAAGCGTTCTCTTTGGGGCGGCGGCATCGGTTTCTCCTTCAGCGGGGGGAAGCTTAATGGTCAGCGCCGACCGTGCTGCAGAAGATCCCGCTGAAACCGGAGAAGGCTCTTCCAGCTTGATCGTAGGAGCCGACGGCCTTGCAGCAGTTGACACCTGTTGTTCACCGCCGGAAGTTGCATCTGCTTTCTTGGGCACAAGCCTGATTGTCCTCTTGGCTTCGGAAGCACCCGACAAACCAGCCTGGGCTGTAGCTGGCTGGGGTGGTGGCGGCGGCGGGATAAAACCGGCATTTGAGTCAGAGCCGGACATAGGAGCGGGAGTGTTCGAGGAGGGACGGAGTTTTATGGTCTGCTTTACGCCTGGAACAGCTGTGTTTGAAACAGGGCGGGGCTTCTGGATTTTAACGGTTTCATCTTCTTCAGAAGATGCTTCTGATGTAAATTTTGGGACGGCTGTCGCCTGAGCCGGCAACGGTGCAGGAGCCGATGCGACTACAGTCTTGGGTGCTGCCGCCGACGCCTGCAGCGGCACCGTCGCAGATTCCACCTCTTCACCGGCGGCGGCGGCAGGCTTCAGCCTGATAGTCGCCTTCTTGGGGCCGTCTCCTCCCAGTTTCGCCTTTATTTCCTCCTTGTTGACAGCTGCCGTCTCAACAGAATCACTCGCCACATTAGCTTTAACCTTCATCCTGGGAATAGTTGCCGTTGCGATAGAATCATCGTCCCCCGCCCCCATCTTCACAGCGGAAGTTATTCTTGTCATGTCGCCGGGCTTAACGGGTGCACCCCCGTTCGAACCTATAATTACTTTTTTGTCGTCAGCCATTTTATCATTCCTCCGCATTCAATCCATATAAATTTTCTAGAGAATTTACACGCAACCATCAGCACAGATGTGTTTATAATACATTTTTACGCTGTAAATACAAACACCCTTATTCCAAATGTTTCATGAAATTTTGATTTGAAATTTTTATTGGATAACGAAGATGTATATTACCGCTTCAAATCATGATTCAAGCCAAGAGAACCTGAAAATCATAAATTGAAAATGCCATTATGTTTCTGATGATTGACAATTACGATTCGTTCACGTACAACCTTGTGCAATATTTCGCAGAACTCGGACACCCTCCAAAGGTTGTAAGAAACGACAAAATAAGCCTGCCTGAACTTTCAAAGCTGCCTCTTGAGGCGCTTGTGGTTTCCCCGGGCCCCTGCTCTCCCCGCGAGGCCGGAATATCCTGTGAAGCCATAGAGTATTTTTCATTAAAGCATATTCCGGTTCTGGGAGTATGCCTCGGACATCAGTGCATCGGAGAAGTCTTCGGCGGAAAAATCATCCATGCGCCGAGCCTCATGCACGGCAAAGTCTCTGAAATAATACATAATGGCAGGGATATATTCAAGGGCATTCCAAACAAGTTCACAGCGACAAGATATCATTCTCTTGTGATAAAACCGGAATCGCTCCCTTCAACTCTTGAAATAACGGCCAAAACCGCAGAGGGCGTGGTTATGGGAATACGCCACAGAAAACTTCCTGTTTACGGAGTGCAGTTCCATCCGGAATCAATACTCACCCAGCACGGGCATAAACTTCTTGAGAATTTCCTGACGCTTGCAGGCGTCATGACAACTGACGACTGACGACTACTTCCCATATTTCTTCCTGGTGTATATCTCGACATCTGCAGTGCCATTCCCGGCAATGCCGATTTCATCCGCCGCCGATTTTGAGAGATCCATAATCCTGTTTCCCGAAAACGGCCCCCTGTCGTTTATCCGAACGTAAACTTTTGCATGATTGTCCTTATTGACCACCATTACGGTTATGCCGATTGGCAGCGTCCTGTGTGCCGCCGTATAACGGAAAGGGAGAAATCTTTCGCCGCCGGCAGTCCTGTTGAAATAAAAACCGCTGCCGTAATATGAAGCTTTTCCGCTTTCATGATAGTGCCAAGGCCCCCATTTGTATGGAGGATGGAACCACAGGAAGAGAACAGTGAAGAGCATGATGAAAAACCAGATTCTGACTCTTCTGGAAGTTTCAATCAGATTCTTAAGATGCAGGAAAAATCCGGATATTCCCTCACGGAAAACTACTGCAAGGGAGGAATTCCATGCATTCTCCGTTCCCCTGAAAAAAACATTCATCCTGTCGGTGAACCGGCGCAAACCGCGTACGCCGCATAGAAAGTCCCAGAACGCCGCCAGGATTTTCACAGCAACGGAAAGGAGGAAGGATGCAACCTTTCCCAAGACGCCCAACAGGTTCCAGAGAATTTCAAGGATGTTGTCTATGAATCTCATTATCAGTCTCTTGCACGGAATAAACACCACGTCCGAAGAGTCGCGGCAGCCAGAAAGAAGGCTATGAGGATTGAAAGGCATGCCATGTTGGCCTTCCACAGCCCCGGATAGTCATTCAGGGAATTATTCGTGATCTGCGCAGCCGCAGCTATCGGATTAAAAGACAAAATCACATATGAAAGCGACGTTGAAATCTTGTTTACCAGCACCAGGGGGGCAAGACTGACAATGCATATGAGAGCGGTTATGGCATAGCTGAGAGCGGTCGCCATACCTGTATTCTTTGATACGGACGAGGCAAAAAGACCGCATGTGAGAAATGTCAAAGTGCTCAGAAGAAGAATAAAAATCCATATTACAATACGCTTATAGGTCAACCACAGTTTGTCGTACCAGCCCTCCTGATGGGATCTTCGAACCACTTCCGACCACCAGTCCGGAGAAAAAAAGGAGCCGTCGGGAAAAACGGTCTGCTGCTCAAGGTAGGCCATTGCGAAGATGACAAAGAAGCTGCTGACAATGAAAATCAGGGCATAAAAGAAGGTGGCTTTCAATTTCCCGAAAATAACCGTATGCGGCTTCATGGGGGTCATCCTCAGCATGAGGAAGGTTCCGCTTGTGATCTCCTCGGTTATGAGCCCGCTGCTGACACCCGGCGACAGAAGGGCCACCACGCATATCTGGAAAATGATGGCGACAATCCTGACGGTGTCGGCCTTCAGCATTGTCGAATACTGCCATGAAACAAGGATCAAAAGCATGAGGCTGAGGATGAAAATCGCCGAAACCAGGCGAAGTACAAATTTCGGATTGGCAAACAGCTTGCTCCTCATTTCCGCCACAAAAACAGGATTCGACCAGTTGGCTATGGTCTTTTTCCTTTTAAGGGGATCTACAAGATAGAATGGCCATGTCAGTTTTCTCTTGATAGCCTGACTGGTTCCCGTATAAAACTCGCCCTGAACGGCTTTGGATTTGACAGCCGGCCTTGTTATTCCCCTTGCGAACAAAACGAATGAGACTATTGACAGGACAACCGAAAAACCTATGAATATGCCATACGGGGTAACCGCATCGCCGCGTGAAACCGTCTCCATTGAAAGGCGGTAAGTTTCAGGGTAAAGGAGATAGAACATGGCATCGTAGGGGCTCATGCATCTTACAAACTGCCAGACATCCTTGAACTTCTGAAGGAAAAATATGTTGCTCAAGAGGGCTGCGGGAAGCCAGCTTGCTCCCGCAAAAACCATCATGACCGCGTAATTCATGACAATCGAAGTCGAACTCCGCGAAAACCAGGCGCTGCACGCCAGCCCTGCAAGTCCGTAGCTTACCGCAGTCACGAAAATCAGGGAAACAATTTTAGTCACAAGCAGGACGCTTATTCCGCCTGTAAGGGCGCAGACTGACGCAATTGGGATTGACAGGAAAACCAGTATGACAATCATCAGTATCGAAGAAAACAGCTTCCCCTGCATAATCTCATGGGGTTTCATCATTGTGATAAAAAGACTGTCGTAGGTGTTGTTTTCCTTCTCCCATGAAATCGAAGTGGCCGAGAAGGCCGGAACCATCAGCAGCACAAGGGTCAGATTGACACCGAAGAAGAGGCTGAAAATCTGCTTGCTGCTTGACGAAGCGACCGAATGGATGCCGCCTGCGGGCCACAGGATTAGAATCAGAAGCGCAAGAAGAACAAGGTACGCCCATATGAGGAAATTAGTCTTCACAGATCTCGAGGAAGAGCTGAACTCCCTCTGGAAAATCGGATTTGCCGGAAACATCATATGCCCACCGTTTTATGATTTACGCCTTGTAACATTCATGAAGACATCTTCGAGATCCGCCTCGTTTTCGGCAAACCACCTGACAACCACTCCATTGTCGACAAGCGTCCTGAGAACATTTTTAACCTGCTCCCTGGTGCCGTTGAAAGTACACTGGAACTGGTTCTCGTCAACAGCCTTCACATCGGCCACATGCTCTATTCCTTCGAGAACACCCCGGGCATGATTCATATCAGAATCCAGAGTTATGTCCATCGCGATTTTTTCCTGAAGATTCCTTGTGATGTCCTTCACGGTCCCCTGCACAAGAAGCTCACCCTTGAAAATGATGCCGATGATGTCGCATACCGATGAAAGTTCGGGAAGCATATGGCTTGAAAGCAGGATTGTCTTGCCCAGGGCGCTCAGGCGTGAAATTGTCTGGCGCATCTCGATTCTGGCCGTAGGGTCGAGTCCGCCCGCAGGCTCGTCAAGTATGAGTATCTGCGGGTCGTGAATAAGAGTTTTGGCAAGACCGATTCTCTGCCGCATGCCTCTTGACAAAGATGTCACCTGGTAGTCAATCATGTGCATTGCTTCAGTCAGTTTCAAAACCTCCTCTATTCTCTGCTTGCGTCTTTTTGCCGGAATCTTGTAGGCCGCCCCGTAGAAATCAAGATATTCCCATACGCTCATCTGTTCGTAGACACCGAAAATATCGGGCATGTAACCTATTTTCCTTTTAATTTCCGGGATGTTTCTGGGCAAAACCTCAAGCCCCCCCACAAATGCCTTTCCGGAATCAGGCCTGAGAAGCCCGCAGAGAATTTTAATGGTTGTGGTTTTGCCTGCGCCGTTCGGACCGACAAATCCGTATATTTTTCCGGCGGGAACTTCGAGATTCAACGAAAAAACACCACGTTCCTTGGCAAATCCCTTCGTCAGATTTTCAGTTCTTATCATAAGACACTCCAGTTATTTGTATCAGTAAGCGAGAGGAGCAATGTCCGGACGCAGCCTTCCTTTGACTCCGATTGAAAACTCCCTCAAAAACCATTTATTGGCGCGAAGCCTTTCAGACATGCTTGTATTTGCATTTTCAAGTTCCACACTGAGGACAACCACCCCTTCGCCTGAACAAGGGTTAAGCACTTTATCAAGGTCCTTTGAAAACACATACTCGGTGTTGGACCTCCTTTCACCTGTAATCTGCCTTTCAGCCGTCCCCTTTCCGGGGCTGTTGCCGACTGCGGGCTGTCCGTTCAAAAGCATCATTTTCGGAACTACCTTGACAGACATGGTGTCATTGAAATAGACAAGTTTAACGTCAATCTCCTCCGGAATCATCATCGAACAGACAGTGGGGAGCTTGAAAAGTATTTTGTATTCCGCGCTGTTCTGCGAATAAATCTGCGAAAGCAATTCGTTCCCGGGAATAATAGACCTCGAGGAGGAATCCCCGGCTGAAAGGACAATTGACTCCGGCCCGACATAGATGTTTTCATTTTCAAATTTTTCCCTGACGGGGATAAAGTTTATTATTCTCGACTGGTAGCCTGAATCATTGAATTTCACGCTCGTTTCACCGGTGTTTACGAGCGCAATGCAGGGCTTCATGGTTTTGAACCCGAAGCGGAGCGAATCTGCAAGCGACGCCATGATATTGTCGCCTCTGAAAAAAGACCCGCTGACATCCGGATTATATGAAAGCTTTCCGCCCTTGCCGCCTAGAGGCATTATCCTGCCCGGAAATGCGAGAAAGGCAAAGTCGTATTTCAAATCCGGAGGGCACTGCCATTCCTTGAATGAAAATCCTTTTCCGGCATATGTGATTTCAGGAAGCGGGAGCTCCTTGTTTGCCGGAACATCCACTGACAACATGGCGTTCAGTTGCCTGGTGGCGTTTGTCCTGATATTCAATTTGAAAACCTGGGGAACCCCGTAATCACACAGCACCTCCACCGGGTCAGTTGTTTTTTTCCCCATGAATCCCTTTGACGAATCATCGCCCATGAAGGCAAACATTCTGTTGAATCCCGGGACAATCGCCGAGAATCTGGTATTTTCATTCCCGGCCATAAACGTCTCCGTTGCATCCTTCCTGGAAAATATTCCGTAATAGGCGTCAACCGCCCTTGTGTCACCGGCGGGATAACGTGCCTCAACCGAAGCAACAAGCATGGAAGTGTTTTTGGACATGCCGGACGAAACCATGCCAAATACACAGAACGTCACGATCAGCGAAAGCATGGCTGCGCCTGCAAGGGCAATATTGCCTTTCCTGAAATAGATTCCGGCGCCGGTGAGCAGCGCCAGGAAAAGGAAATACCAGAGGAATACAGTTTTGACAACTTCCACGCCGGGAACCGTGTAGCCTGTCATTTCATCAAGACAGCCGGAAATTTTCCGTGTGTCGGCAAAACGCGACTGGTGGTTCAGAAAAAACATCATCGCCTTTTCCCAGGAACCCGTCTTCTCGAAAACGGCTCCGGAAAGGGAGACAGCCGAAAAACGGGACTCGCCAAACCCGACTTTCTTCCAACTGAAAACCGGAAACTGTTTTTCCTTCAACCAGACAAGACTGTTCTCCCGGGGATAAGATTCAAGAAACTCAACCGGATTGGCCTCGCCCCACTCCTTGAATCCCGGAAAGAATTTCTTAACGGACTGAAGCTCGGTTATCTTTCTGATTCTGAGGGGATTTACAGGCAGAAGTTCGGCGAGAGGAGTATTCGCAGCTTCAATAGAACCCGCCGGATCCGCGAATATGACGATCCCCCCCTGCCTGACATAATCTGCAATGGCCCTGAACTGGCGGGAAGAATAACTCTTGAAATCGGGCCTGAGGACAAGAATCGCCACGAACGATTTAAGGGATGACCAGTGAAACGGCACTTCCTTATATGAAAGCTGGACTTGAAAGCATTTTTTCTTGAAAGCGTCAAGCTGGTTCACCGCCCCCATGCTGGTGTCGGCTGAATCATTCAATACGCAAAACTGCTCCTCTTTCTCATTCATTGTCTTTATAACGATTGAATCAACCCCCGGAATCCTTTTATTGTCAATGTAAAGTTCAACGTGGAAGTTTTCCGAGTCCTCAACCATTATCTCGGTGCTGTATTTGAGTGAAGCGTTTGCGGGTATTGTCAGATTTTCGGAAAACACGGTTCTCCTGCCCATGAAACTGCCCTCGTCAAGAAGCCGCAAATATCCTTCATACGGCTTTGAATCCGGGTTATCTATTGTGCAGTTTAACGTGGCCCAGGTGTTTTTCTGCACACGGGGGGACAATCCGACTTTGATACTTGATCTTGACAGTGAAGGCAATGCATTCAGGCTCGAGGCGGAACTAAAGTAGATGAAAAAGGAGGAAACCGCAAAAAGCAATGCTGAAAATGTATTTCCAATCCTCATCCGGCAATTCCATTTGATTTTGCGTGCAATATAAAACAGGGAACAGGAACTTAATGTCTTCAACCGCAATATTCAAAAACAATTCGATAAAAATCCGGGGAACTTTCATTCCCTCTGGAAATCATATTCAAAAGCGAAAAGACCGGAAATCTTCTCGAGCGCAGTCGTCGCATCCGGACCTTCCGCCTGAATCGTGATTTCATTCCCCTTTTCCAGTCCCATTGAAATAAGGGAGAGTATGCTGGTCAGATCGGATTCTCCGTTTTTGCTGATGACGCGGAACTTGCAGGTTGTAAACTCCTGGGCGGCCATGAGAATCATGCTTGAAGGGCGGCAGTGTATGCCGGCCTCGTTTCTGATTGTGACTTTCTTTTCAACCATATGCCTCCAGGGCTTTCCAGAAAAAAATTAAAACGCTTAGGATACAACAGGTTAGATTATTTTCAAGGCTGTGCGGGATTTCCTCACCCATAGTTTTTCATTTAAATAAATTCCCGCTTTGAATTTACTTGAATGAAAAACTATAATTCAGGGAAAACCAACAAGACATGAATCTGAAGAATGAAAAAGCTCAATATCCTAAACATTTCATCAGTAACACTGCTCGTATCAGCGCTGGCAATCCGTCTTCTGTATCTCATGCAGTTCTCTTCGTCACCGGTTTTCAACATCCCCATCGGACCGGATATTGAAGAATACGACCTGTGGGCAAGACAGATAATAGCCGGCGATTACCTCTGGAATTACGTTCACATACACAGCCCGCTCTATCCGTTCCTCCTCGCATTCGAATACCGGATTTTCGCCTTCAACCATTTCCTTGTGAGATATTTCCAGCTTATCATCGGAATCGCCTCAACGCTGCCGCTTGTTTTTTCCCTGCGTCTGATACAGGGGAAGTGGACTGTCCATAATCTCATATTGTCCATCCTGTGGCTGACTTATCCGCCATTGATTTATTATGAGGCGGAATACATAAGCGAGTCCCTGCTGGTTCCCCTGCTCTGTCTTTCAGCATACCTTGCGTATTGCGCCGAGGAAGAGGGGAAACCAGGATTATTCATCGGCGCAGGAATTGCAGCCGGGCTGGCAATTCTGGCGCATCCGATGGCGGGCCTCTTTGTTCTCGCAGAAACAATTTATCTTTTCACAAGGTGGTTCAGGCGGAAATCATTCAGGCTCCCTTTCATTTATTTTGCAGCGGCATCTGCGGTTGTCGCCCCCGTCACTTTCTACAATTACACAGTCTTGGGAAGCACAGCGCCGATTCAGGCCAACAGCGGTTTAAACTTTTATATCGGAAACAATGAGGATGCGGACGGCACATGCTATCTGCGGCCCGGCCCCGAATGGAATAAACTTCATGCCCTGGCCGAAAAAACAGCATCTGCCTCCTTTGCATCAAAAGACCATTATTTTCTCAGCGAAAGCTGGAATTTCATGAAAAATCATCCTTTCAAGTGGCTTAATCTCATTACACAAAAAGCGTTTTACACATGGAACTATCGCGAACTTACAGCCGGAGCCGATCCCGCGCCCTTGAAGTATTACACGAAATTTCAGAGACTTTTCAAGTGGGCTTTCGGCGCAGCCGCAATTCTGGCCATTTCCGGATTCCTGATGAACTGGAACAACAGATCCTTCCTTTACAGCTACAGGCATTTCCTGATCCTCATCTTCTCATTCTGGCTCGTCCAGACTCTCTTTGTCACAAGCGGAAGATACCGGCTCGGCATGCTGCCGGGAATACTCGTCCTCGCCGCCTTCACAATAGATTATCTGATAAGCAACTTCAGGTCAGGCCTTTACACAATAGCGCCATATGCCGGCATTGCCGCCGCCATTGTCCTTCTGCCGGCTCCACACATTTCGGAGAACCGTGAAAAAGCCGAGGCGTTCACCCTGCTCGGAGAGGCATACATGAAATCGGGGAATCTTGCAGACGCGGAATCCTGTCTGCTTAAAGCATCCGGTTCGATGGACAAGTGGTCCAGAAGCTACAACCTCCTGGGAATGCTGAGTGAAAAACAGAAGCACATGAAGGCCGCTGAAGCTTATTATCTCAGGGCTCTGGAATGCGATGACAACGACGCCTGCGGCCTGATGAACCTCGGCGCCATATACTCATCAAGGAATGAGCATGACAAAGCCCTGGCTTCCTTTAGGAAAGCCCTTGAGGTTAATGACAAACTCCCCGACCTTCACTACAATTACGCCCTCTTCCTGTCAAAATACAATGGCAACGGAATCCTTGCGGAAAGGCATTACTGGGAATGTCTCAAACTTGATCCCTCGCACAGGAAGGCACTGAACAACATGGGCGTCATGATGATGCAGAAATCAAACTTTAAGGAAGCCGCAAGTTACTTCGCAAGGGCCCACGCACTTGAACCCGGAAACGCAGAACTTATTGTCAATCTCGCGGCTGCGAATCTCGCACAGGGCAAACAGGAGGAAGGCGAAAAACTCCTGAGGAAAGCCCTGGCTATAGACCCAAAACTCCCCTCCGCAAAAAGACTGGAGCAAATGATCGGCAAATAGCCGCCGGCTTTACCCTGTCCCGATTTCAAAATGCAGCACAGGCGTCTTGCCTGTGGATTTAATCTGAATCCGATTTCAAGAACATGCCTGTTCGCCTTGGCGAATTAACTACTTAAACCTGTCAGGCAGTTTGAACACTATCTTCTTTTCCTCCGCGCCCATTGTCTCTACTTTGTCCCAGCCTTTCCTGTTCAGGGAGGCAATGAATTTTGAAATGAGTATTTCCGGTGTGGAAGCTCCTGCTGAAATACCGATCCGCTCAAGATTATTCAGGATTTTCGAGGACACCCCGGTCAGTCCGCTGACCAGATAGGCCTTTGTCCCTGTTTTTTCAGCAACCTCCTTGAGCCGGTTTGCATTTGAACTGTTGCTCGAACCGAGAATAAATACCGCGTCGCATTTCTTCGCAAGGGCTTTCACCGCGTTCTGCCGGTTCTGGGTCGCATAGCAGATGTCATTGGAAACTGAAACTTTTTTCCCCCTGAACCTCTTCTTGATCGCCTTGACTATTTCCCTTGTGTCGTCGGCGCTCAGGGTTGACTGTGTCAGGCACTCAATCTGTTTCCGGCTTATTTCAGGAAGCGTTCCAACGTCTTCAATCGTTTCAACTATGCAGCTGTCGTCAATCTGCCCGGCCGTCCCGACAACCTCCGGATGTTTTTTATCACCGACGATTATCACCGCATATCTCCTGGCATAATAATTGACGGCCTGGAGATGGATCTTCTTCACAAGCGGACATGTCGCGTCAATAATGTCATACCCCCCGTCCTGCGCCGCACTTTCAATTTCCGGAGAAACACCGTGCGCACTGAAAACAAGGCGGGCGCCTTTCGGAAGGCCAGACAACGATTCCACAAAAACAACGCCTCTTTTCCGGAGTGATTCAACGACGTATTCATTGTGGACTATCTCGTGCCGCACATAAATGGGGGGACCGTATAATTCCAAAGCCCTTTCAACTGTTTCAAGAGCCCTTCTGACGCCGGCACAGAAACCATGCGGTACTGCAAGTATTATTTTCTTCCCGGCTTTCATCTTGTCTTTATCCCTGTGCCTTGTTACTCACATCAAGATAGATTCCGGGCGACCAAGTGCAAATAAAAAGACACAACTGAAAAAACTCGATTGCTGTTCACTGATTACCGATCTTGGCCGCCTACCCCGATATCTCTTGGACTCCTGGGAAATCTAGTGTATATTTCGCTTATTAAAAGAGATAAAAGAATGGAATTTCAAAATGTTCGGTTTCTACAGAGTCGCAGCAGCTGTTCCTGAAATCCGCGTCGCCGATGTGGATTTCAACACATTGGAGATAAAAAAACTCGTCGCCGAGGCTGACAGGCAGGGTGCCGCCCTCGTGGTCTTTCCCGAACTCTGCGTCACCGGCTACACCTGCGCCGACCTTTTCCATCAGACAAGGCTCACCGACAAAGTCTATTCGGCTCTTGCCGAAATTGCGGATTTCGCAAAGGCGTTTGATATTGTTGCAGTCGTCGGGGCTCCACTGTTTTTCAGATCCAGACTTTTCAACTGCGCCGTCGTAATCCATAACGGGAAAATACTTGCCGCAGTTCCAAAATCGTTCAATCCCAATTACCGCGAATTCTACGAGAAACGATGGTTTGCGTCCGGGAAAGATGTAATCTCCAAAAAGCTGGAGATGAACGGGGACGAAATTCCGTTCGGGACAAACATTGTTTTCGAACACGACAGTATTTTCAGCTTCGGAATCGAAATCTGCGAGGATCTGTGGAATGTGATTCCGCCGAGCTGCCATCATTCGATCGCCGGCGCGACAATCAATGTCAATCTTTCAGCCAGCAATGAACTTGTCGGC